>OGZZ01002716.1_pt1 | contig 11031 bp, 11 predicted proteins | sample 1577021 | NCBI WGS metagenome assembly OGZZ01 (sample SAMEA3541526, study PRJEB24748) | human gut metagenome | biome: human gut; feature: human-associated habitat; material: faeces | place: China | collected 2012
AAAGGGCGGAGGCGGGGCATTCCCCGCCTCTTACACCACATCTCTGCGCGCTACCGTATACGGCACGTAGGGTCCCCGTTTTAATGCACCAAGCACCCCAATGCACCCACCCTACGCTGTCTGCCTCTTCGTTTTGCATAAATTACGGTACAGATTGTATATATTTACGGGATACCGCCGTGTTCTCCCGAGGTACCCCATCCTGGCCCGTGCAAAAAACGGAGTATTCTGCAACGTGACCGCGCCAGCACCGCCGCGGGTGGGCAAAACTGTAGGGCGCCGTATCATTTTAAGTCCCGACATGGCGAGAATAACGCGTCCCTGCTCCGGAAAACGGCGAAATCTGGCTCAAAACGCTCGCTAAGGATATCCGAAGACCACCGTTGGCGGCGTCGAATCATATGCAGACAACTCGAACTACAGAATACTCCAAAAAATGCACGGCGCACCCCATGGGACCCGTTGCCGCATGGCAGGAAACAGGCCCACGGCATCCTCTAGATGCATTCCCGAGGAAATCACATTTGAACTAGCGATCGGATACGGCAAACAAAAAGGGCCCCGAGCATAATCTGCTCGGGGCCCAAACTCATCTCGCCTCACCGCGCGACGGGTGTGTTACTTGCGCTTGCCGCCGCCGTCACCGGGGCGGCGGGAGCTGCTACCGCGCTTACCGCCACGACTATTGCCATAGCTGCCACGGTTATCGCGACCGCCAGCGCGGCCGCCACGAGAGCCGGACTGGTTGCCGCCGCGACCACTACGATAGCCGCCACGGCGCTCCTCGCGGGTGTCGTCGTAGTTGCGCCAATCATCGCGACGATCGCGGCTGGCACGCGGGTCGCGACGATCGCGCGACTCATTCGAACGACCGGCGCCGCTGCGGCCACCGTTGCCACGAGCGCCCTCGCGACGCTCACCACCGCGGCCTCCGCCGCGGCTACCGCGCTCTTCAAAGCGCTTGCCGCCACGGGACTCACCGCCACGGGCACCTCGCTCACCGCGACCCTCGCCGCCGCGACGCTCATCACGGCCACCGCGCTCATCATCGCGACCGAAACGACGACGGTCGCCCGAGCCACGCTTGCCGCCACGCGAGCCACGGCCCTCGCCCTCGCGCTCAACACGGCGACGACCGCCGCGGTCCTCGTCCTCGCGGCGACGACGATGAGCCTCGCCCTGGAACTGTTTGGCACGGCGCTCGGCACGGTTGCCGCGCGGGGCCTGCTCGACGACAGCAGCACCGCCGCGCTCCTCGGCAGCCACCTCGCGGGCCACGCTCTCCACAGCCTCGTCCACGCGAGCCTGAACACCCTCGCGCACGCGGGTCTTGCCGCCGCGCTTGGGACGGCTCGGACGCTCGCCGTCGCCGCGACGCTCGTCTCGGCCGCGGTTAGAACGACCGGCCACATCGCCGTAATCGTCGCCGTTGCGTTTGCCGTCGCGACGTGCCTGCTCAAGCTTCTTCTTGCTCTTGGACTTGCCGCGCTTGGTCTTCTTCTTCACCTTAAAGGCCGCAGGGTCGCGCTCGGGATCAACCGCGGGCGGATTGGGACCCACGTGCATGCCTTTAATTTGACAAGAATGTATACAGTATTATCTTTGACTTCATAGACAGTCAAAGGTGCAACCCAGGTATTATAGGCAATATTTGACGAACAGTATTCCTGCTTCATCTTATTTAATATCTGATTCCAATTTTTTTCTACAATGTTCATCGAAAGTAACTCCTAATCAATATAATAGAGAGAAATTTGGGTAGACTCTCTCCACTACATTCTACATCAAAAAAGCTTCATAAGCAATGAAAAATCAATGTGTATAACTTTGTAAACAGTTTCCACACCGCAAAAATCGAGGAAATACAAGGTTTTCCGACATTGTTTTATAGTTTTCTACACAATATTTAGTTGTTATACACAGCTTTTCCACAAGTTATCCACATATGTTGATAACTTTGTGGATAACTCATGGATAAGGGTGGGATAAATGTGTGGAGAAACTATTGTAATGCCGATAAAATAAGGCTTTGCGGGATTTTTAATTTTATTCACGTTTATGTGGGAAAATTAAAAATCAAAAAAATTTAAAAGTTTACAGGTGAAAATTGCAACAGAATGCTTGACTTTAGGGCATTTTCCAATTATAATTTAGAGCGATGTCTTCTCGAATGGAGACAGTAGAAGAGTTAATATTGTGAATACTTTATTATATAAGGTATATCAGGTAAAGGGAGGTGTAAGAAAATGAAAATGACATTTCAGCCAAAAAAGAGATCAAGATCTAAAGTTCACGGATTCAGAGCAAGAATGAGTACAGCAGGCGGAAGAAAAGTTCTGGCAGCTAGAAGAGCAAAAGGAAGAAAACAGTTATCAGCATAGGCCGCATATATGTGGCCTTTTCTTCTATTTAATATTAAATGATAACAGGATTTTTGTTATCTGGAATGAAGAGGATATTGATGAAATTTTCTGAGTCTTTAAAAAAGAATAAAGATTTTCAGTCAGTCTACAGGAATGGAAAATCTTTCGCTAATAAATGTCTTGTAATGTATATAATCCCGAACGAACTGAATAAGAACCGACTGGGAATATCAGTTAGTAAGAAGGTTGGAAACAGTGTGGTAAGACATCATCTTACCCGATTGATCAGAGAAAGTTACAGATTATCAGAAGAACATTTCCGATGTGGGTATGATATAGTAGTAATCGCGAGAACAAGTGCAAAGGATAAGAATTATCATGATGTGGAAAGTGCACTGATCCATCTTGGAAAGCTTCATCACATATATGTCTGATAAGACAATGATAAGGAAGTGGCGCAGATGAAGTATGTCTTGTTATGGATGATTCGTTTTTACAGGAAATATCTGTCCGGAATGAAGGGCGGATGCACTTGTAAGTATTATCCAACCTGCTCACAGTATGGGTTGGAAGCAATCGAGAAGTACGGAGCACTCAAGGGAGGGGCTCTGGCGGTATGGAGAATCCTGCGCTGTAATCCATTTTCAAAAGGTGGATATGATCCGGTACCTTAAGGAGGATAAGTAATGGAAGTATACGGACTTTTGGCTTCAGGTTATGGAGACTGGCCGATTATCAAACAGATTGCCTGGCTTTTAGGTCAGGTAATGAATGGTATCTTCAATGTACTTAGTAAGATTGGTATAGAGAATATTGGTGTTTGTATCATTATTTTCACAATCATTATTTATACATTGATGATTCCGCTTACAATCAAGCAGCAGAAGTTTTCTAAGATGTCAGCTGTTATGCAGCCGGAGATCAAGAAAATTCAGAAAAAATACGAAGGAAAGAAAGATCAGGCTTCAATGATGAAGCAGCAGGAAGAGATCAATCTTGTTTATGAGAAGTATGGAACTTCCATGACAGGTGGATGCCTCCCGATGTTGATCCAGATGCCGATTCTGTTCGCGCTGTATCCGGTTATCCGTGATATTCCGACGTATGTAAAAGGTGTTAAAGATGTTTATATGCCTGTGACAGAAGCAATCATGAATACAAATGGCTTCCAGAAGATCATGGAGACGATCGGTGAAGTAAGCCCGGTTCTTATGAACCCAAAGGCTTATGATTATTCCCAGGCAGATACAATTGTAAATGTACTTTATAAATTCCAGGATTCTACATGGAATACGCTGATGGAAAAGATGCCGAGTATCACGGATCTTGCACAGCAGACAATGGATAAGGTTACTCACCTGAACAGTTTCCTTGGAATTAATATTGGAGAGCAGCCGCTGACACAGTTGACAACTGCATTACACAACGGATCTGTTGTAGGAATCATCCTTGCAGTACTTATTCCGGTACTTGCAGGTCTGACACAGTTTATCAGTGTTAAGCTTCAGCCACAGCCGGCAGGAGATGACAAAGATAACCCGATGGCAAGCTCTATGAAGACAATGACATACACAATGCCGCTGATCTCAGTATTTATGGGATTCACACTTCCGGCAGGTCTTGGTCTCTACTGGGCAGCAAGTGCAGCAGTAAGATGTATTCAGCAGCTTGCAATCAACAAATATCTCAGCACAAAGTCTCTTGATGAGATGATCAAAGAGAACCAGGAGAAAGCACAGAAGAAACGTGAGAAACACGGAGCTCCTGCAAAAGAGATCAATAAGATGGCAACAACAAGTACTCGTAATGTGGGTACTGTTACAAAAGGAAAATCTGGAATTTCTGAAGCAGAGAGAGAAGAAAAGATCCAGAAAGCACAGCAGAAGGCTCAGAATTCTAAGCCGGGAAGCCTTGCTTCTAAGGCAAATCTGGTAAGCCGTTATAACAGCGGACAGCAGACAAACCAGCCGAAGGCAGAAGATGAGAGCAGCTCCAAAGGAAAAAAGGGCAAGAAAAAATAAAGGAAGATTCGTAACTCCTAACCGTTCTCTTAAAAAGCAGGAGACGGGTCAGGATTTGAAGATGGAGGAATCGGGATGAACGGTAGTATCAGAGTATCGGCGAAAACAGTTGATGATGCGATCACAGAAGCATTGATCCAGCTTGGTGTAACAAGCGACAGACTGGAGTACGAAGTAATCGAGAAGGGAAGCGCAGGATTCCTGGGAATCGGAATGAAGCAGGCAGTTATTGAAGCAAGAAGAAAACCGGAACCGAAAGAGGAGAAGGTAGAAGAGCCTGTAGTAGAAGAACCTGTGAGAGTAGAGCCAAAGAAGGTTGAAGCAGTTCAGCCTCAGAAAGCAGCTGCAGAAAAGAAAGCGGATGAACCTCAGAAGGCTGCTTTTGAAAAAGCTGTAGAAAAAGAAGCAAAAGAGGAAGTTAAGAAAGAGACAAAACTTGTAGAAGTTCAGCCTCAGACAATCAAAGCAGTAGAAGATTTCCTCAAGAATACAATGAAAGCCATGGACATGGAAGTTGAGCTTAAGACTGAGATCGATCAGGATGGTGCACTTTGCGTAGATATGAGTGGAGAGCATATGGGAATTCTGATTGGTAAGAGAGGACAGACTCTGGATTCTCTGCAGTATCTTGCGAACCGTGTAGCGAACAAGCATCAGGAAGGTTATGTAAGAGTAAAGCTTGACACAGAGAACTATCGTGCAAGAAGAGAAGAGACTCTGAGACACCTTGCAAAGAACATTGCACATAAGGTAAAGAGAAACAGAAGACCGGTAGCACTTGAGCCGATGAATCCTTACGAAAGAAGAATCATCCACTCAGCACTGCAGTCAGATCCTTATGTGATGACACACAGTGAGGGAGAAGAGCCGTTCAGAAAAGTTGTTATTACTTTGAAGAAATAATACTGTTTATGAATCGGAAGCGAAAGGACGTTTACGCTTCACGGATACTTTCGTGAGGTGTGGAACGTCCTTTTTTCTATGTAAAGTATAGAAAAAAGGAAATACTGTAAAGAAAAAACAGTTGGAAGCAGGAAGTGTGCCAAGCACAGAGCAGGAAAACAGAAAGGAAATAAGGCATGAATCAGGATACGATTGCAGCGATTTCTACAGGTATGACTAATTCGGGAATCGGAATTGTAAGAATCAGCGGAAGTGAAGCGCTGGAGATAGCAGATCGTGTATATAAAGGGAAAGAAACGATTACAGAAGTGCCAACGCATACGATTCATTATGGACATGTAATGGATGGAGATGAGACAGTTGACGAAGTACTTGTGATGGTGATGCGCGGACCTCGCACATTTACAGGAGAAGACACAGTTGAGATCAACTGCCACGGTGGAACTTATGTTGTAAGCAGAGTTTTGGAGACGGTCTTAAAGGCGGGAGCAAGACCGGCAGAGCCGGGAGAATTTACCAAGAGGGCATTCTTAAACGGCAAGATGGATCTGTCACAAGCAGAGGCGGTCATTGATGTGATTACATCAGAAAATGAGTATGCGTTACAGAGTTCGATCAGCCAGCTCAAGGGAAGTGTGAAGAACAGGATCAAAGAGATCCGTGAGAAGATCATTTATCATACAGCGTTTATTGAGACTGCGCTGGATGACCCGGAGCATATCAGTGTCGATGGATACGGTGAGGTGCTAAAGGAGGCAGCAGAAGAGGTGATCGGGCAGCTGAAAGAACTGATTGATTCCTCGGATGATGGAAGGATCATGAAAGAGGGAATCCAGACAGTAATTCTTGGAAAACCGAATGCAGGAAAGTCTTCACTTCTGAACATTCTGGCTGGTCATGACCGTGCGATCGTTACAGATATTGAAGGAACGACAAGAGATGTTTTGGAGGAACAAATCCGTCTGCAGGGACTGACTTTGAATATCATAGATACTGCCGGAATCCGTCAGACAGACGATATCGTGGAAAAAATGGGTGTCGATAAGGCGAAAGAATACGCAAAAGAGGCAGATCTTATTATTTATGTTGTAGATGCATCAAGAAATCTTGACGAAAATGATGAAAAAATCTTTGATTTGATTTATGATAAAAGAACAGTGATTCTGCTTAATAAGTCGGATCTGGATACCGTAGTGACAGAAGAGATGATCCGCGAAAGGATTTCACAAAAAGGTGTTCAGAAGCAGATTCCTGTGATTGCGATTTCTGCGAAGGAAGAGCAGGGAATCAAGGAACTTGAGAACACCGTGAAAGCAATGTTCTTAAAGGGAGATCTCTCATTCAATGAAGAGGTTTATATTACAAATGCAAGACAGAAAAATGCATTGGTCAATGCGAGAGAGAGTATGAAGAAAGTCATTTTCAGCATTGATGCCGGCATGCCGGAGGATTTCTATTCGATCGATCTGATGGATGCCTATGAATCACTTGGAAATATTACCGGAGAATCAATAGGAGAAGATTTAGTAAATGAAATATTCAGCAAGTTCTGTATGGGAAAATAAAGATGAATATGATGTTGTCGTTGTAGGCGCAGGACATGCGGGCTGTGAGGCTGCACTTGCGACTGCAAGACTTGGATTTAAGACAGTGATCTTTACGGTCAGTGTGGACAGTATTGCGCTGATGCCATGCAATCCGAATATCGGAGGAAGCTCAAAGGGGCATCTGGTCAGAGAGTTGGATGCACTTGGCGGAGAGATGGGAAAAGTCATTGACCAGACATTTATCCAGTCTAAGATGCTTAACAGTTCAAAAGGTCCTGCCGTGCATTCACTGCGTGCACAGGCGGATAAGGCAAATTATAGTAAAACAATGCGTCAGGTGCTTCAGAACCAGGAGAATCTGGATATCCGTCAGATGGAAGTGACAGAGATCCTGGCAGAGGATGGGAAGATCACAGGAGTACAGACGTACTCAGGCGCTATTTACCGCTGTAAGGCCGTTGTACTCTGTACGGGTACATATTTAAAGGCACGTTGTATTTACGGCGAAATAAGCACACATACGGGCCCTAACGGGCTTCAGAGTGCCAACTACCTGACAGATAGTCTGAAAGCACTCGGAATTAAGATGTATCGATTCAAAACAGGTACACCGGCGCGTATTGATAAGAATACGATTGATTTCAGCAAGATGCAGGAGCAGAAAGGAGATGAGAGGGTTGTACCGTTCTCATTTACTACAGATCCTGAGAGTGTTCAGATCGATCAGGCGTCCTGCTGGCTGACTTATACGAATGAGACAACACATGAGATCATCCGTGACAATCTGGATCGTTCACCGCTTTATTCAGGAGCAATTGAAGGTACGGGACCGAGATATTGTCCGTCGATCGAAGATAAGGTTGTGAAATTCCCGGACAAGAATCGTCATCAGGTGTTTATCGAGCCGGAAGGACTTGAGACGAATGAAATGTATGTCGGTGGAATGTCCAGTTCACTTCCGGAAGATGTTCAGTATGCAATGTACAGAAGTGTGCCGGGACTGGAACATGCGAAGATCGTGCGAAATGCGTATGCGATCGAGTACGACTGCATTGATGCGAGACAGTTGAAGAGTACATTGGAATTCAAAGAGATTGAAGGTCTGTTCAGTGGTGGACAGTTTAACGGAAGTTCAGGTTATGAAGAGGCTGCTTCCCAGGGACTGATCGCAGGAATCAATGCGGCGAGAAAGCTGCAGGGAAAAGAAGGTATCGTGATCGACAGATCCCAGGGGTATATCGGAGTTTTGATCGATGATCTTGTCACAAAAGAGAGTCATGAACCGTATCGTATGATGACTTCACGCGCGGAGTACAGACTGCTTCTTCGTCAGGATAATGCAGATATGCGTCTTACAAAGATTGGTTACGAGGTGGGACTGATCGATGAGGAAAGATACCAGAAACTGCTGAAAAAGGAAGAGATGATCGAGAAAGAGATCGAGCGTGTGGAGCACACAAATGTAGGTACTACAGAAGCTGTACAGGCATTGCTTGAATCCTATGAAAGCACACCGCTGACCTCAGGAACAACACTTGCAGAGCTGATTCGCAGACCGGAGTTGTCTTATGAGAAGATTGCACCGATCGATAAGCACAGAGAAGAACTGCCATATGATGTAAAAGAACAGGTTGATATTAATATCAAATATGATGGTTATATTAAGCGTCAGATGCGTCAGGTAGAGCAGTTTAAGAAGCTTGAGAACAAGAGAATTCCAGAAAATATTAATTATGATGAGATTCAGAGTCTTCGTCTTGAGGCAAAGCAGAAACTGAATAAGATCCGTCCGTCGTCAATCGGCCAGGCATCCAGAATCTCAGGAGTTTCACCGGCAGATGTGTCCGTACTTCTTGTATATTTGAGCAGTAAATAAATGGTTAGTTAAATCAATACATGAGAATTTAAAAATGCTATATTAATATTCCGCGGAATGGTATTGTAGGATTGGTGAAACTGTTCCGTTGGAAGTAATGATTGGAGAATAGAGTGGGAGAGAACGCACAGAGTAAATTTGATCTAGAATTAGAAAAAATCGGAATCACATTAAATGAGCAGCAGAAGCAGCAGTTCGACAAGTATTATGAGATGCTTGTCGAGTGGAATAAAGTGATGAATCTGACAGGGATCACGGAGTATGATGAGGTGAATCTGAAGCACTTTACAGATAGTCTGACAATCGCAAGAACACAGGAGATGCAGAAGGTGCAGAGCGTGATTGATATCGGAACAGGAGCCGGTTTCCCGGGGATTCCTTTGAAGATTGCATTTCCGCATCTGAAGGTTGTACTTCTTGATTCACTGAATAAACGAATTAAGTTCTTAGATGCGGTAATTGAAGAATTAGGATTGGAAAATATCAGTACAATTCATGGAAGAGCAGAAGATTTTGCAAAGAAAAAGGAATACAGAGAGCAGTTTGATCTCTGCGTTTCAAGAGCTGTTGCGAATCTGTCAACATTGAGTGAGTATTGCCTTCCATTTGTAGCTGTAAATGGCAGTTTTGTTTCTTATAAAAGTGGAGATTCTGAAGAAGAAATCCATCAGGCAAAACATGCGATTTCACTGTTAGGTGGAAAAGTAAAGAATGTGGATAAGTTCCAATTACCTGGAACAGACATGGGTCGTGCACTTGTTGAAATCAAAAAAACAAAGCAGACACCGGGAAAATATCCTAGAAAAGCAGGATTACCGGCAAAAGAACCATTAAAATAAGCAAATATAGGAGGACCTGTTTACTGGCATTCTGGTGAATAGGTCTTCATTTTTGAGTGTATTGTTGAAAAATGCTGAAATAGTCAGAAAATAAGTCTAAAAAGAAGATATCCTCAAAAAAAGAAGGAGTTATCCACATTTTCCACATGAGATATTCACTCTGTGTGGATATCTCATGTGGAAAATGTGGATAACTCTAATTTTTAGAAAAAATATGATGCGAGTAAAATTTCTAATTTATGCGATATTCTATTCACATTCTTCAGCGTCTGACAAGAAAATTTCTACATTTTCAATGAATTCGTCACATTTTTCAATATGAGGAAGTTGTTTGGTTTTGGCCATTCCTGCAATTTCAATCGAAGGAAGATAGTTCTGATATTCACTGGCTGCCAGAGAATTTTCAGGATTACTATTTCCTACAATAATGGAGATGCTGTTATTTAATTTATTCAGACAGTGAAGAACATTTGCATTCGTATATCTCGTCTTTTGACAGGCGAAAAGATATTTGGAATATGTGTGTTCTTTGTGTGCTGCTTCAAAGTAGGTGAGAATATCTTTTTCACTGATTTCATTCTGCGTATAATAAGAAGAGCAGAGGGCATGAGCAATTGTCTTCTTATTTACATACATATTATAGATAAATGTACCCAGAATAGGAGAATACAGGATATTCTTTATGAATTTACTACGTTTTGTAGGAATCTTTGCCAAGCCTACCAAATTCGGTGGATTTATCATAATAACTTTATTTATAATTGTTTCATCGTTTGCACAGGCCATCAGTACAAATGGACAGGATTCACCAGAAACGATTACATCAGTTTTTTCTCCGATAATATGTTTGATAAAGTTCGTGATTAATTCTACATACAAATAATTAGTATATGTTAATCCCGGACGGTCGGAACAACCGCAGCCTAAAAGATCAATTGTATATACAGTATGGGATTTGGCAAGTTCCTCTATATTGTTTCTCCATTCATAGGAAGAAGAACATACATTGAGATTATGCACTAAAAGTAAAGGTGATCCTTCACCAGTTTTCTTATATGCGATTTTACCGAATCTCCAGTTATAGTATTCATATTCATCAGAATTGATTAATTTATCAGCAGTTGAGATATATTCTAATACACGGTTGGCAATATGCATTGCACCGAGAGAAACTCCTGCTAAAGTAGTAAAAAAAGTTAGTTTTTTCTTGATACTCAAATTACTCACCTTCCTTATTATAATAGTGGTTTTTTATATAAAAGTAAGAGTTTGAATTAAAGGAAACTCTTACTTTATTATACTACATTCTTAAATTCAAATAAAGCGAAAAAATCTTAATGTTTAATTATAGAAGAAGTGGCTTATCTCTTAAAAATGTTTCACGTGAAACATTGTGGAAAATGAGGAAATGAAAAGGAAGATGTTTCGTTACTGTTCACTCCCGTGTCAATCACTTCGCTGATTGACACGGAGGATGCATGT
>OGZZ01002729.1_pt1 | contig 10995 bp, 9 predicted proteins | sample 1577021 | NCBI WGS metagenome assembly OGZZ01 (sample SAMEA3541526, study PRJEB24748) | human gut metagenome | biome: human gut; feature: human-associated habitat; material: faeces | place: China | collected 2012
TCGTTGCTGCGACCGTGACTGCTGGATGATCGGCAGCGTAAGTCCTGCAATGCACAAGTACATCTGGAAACCTGGATTCTGGGTACTTAAACATAAGTTTAAAGCATTGTTTAGTAAACACCCATATAGTATGTATGAGAATAAAATTGTACGTGACTACAGAGATGGCAAGGTAACTAAAGAAGAATTAGATAAATGCAGTACTTGTGATATGTGCGCAACAATTAATGACGGATTGAGCGACGCTTCAAGAGAACAGCTTAAAGATAAAAGCGGTGAAGAAATAGTTGATGCAGATATTGCAAAACAAATGGGAGAATAAAGGTAAAAATATGAAACGAGCACTAATAGTAGCAGCTACAGGGGGATTCTTAAAGGGGTTTTTGATATCTGACATGAAATTGCTTCAAAAAATGGGATATGAAGTGCATTGTGCGGCAAATGGAAATTCAGTGTCAACATTTGTACCGGAAGAACTTTTTGCTTCTATTGGAGTTATGTTCCATCAAATTGATTTTTCATCAACATCTCCGATTAGTAAAGAAAGCATTAAAGCATTTAAAGAATATAAAAGACTACTAAAAAAGTATCACTTTGATTTTGTTCATGTACATACGCCTATACCGGGGGCAATTGTGAGAATTGCAACTATGCATGAGAGAAGAAAAGGATGTGTTGTGGCTTATACTACACATGGCTTAACTTTTCCAAAGGGATGTTCTTTAAAGAAAAAGATTGTATATGGAAGTATAGAAAGGATATGCTCACATATTACAGATGGTATTATTACTATTAATAATGAAGATTTCGCACAAATGAAGAAAATGGCCTGCAAGAAAGTTTATCATATTAATGGTGTTGGTGTAGATACAGATAGATATCATAAATGTAAAATAGATAGATACAGTTACAGAAATTCTATAGGATTAACAGATAAAGACATTGCTGTTTTGGAAGTGGGCGAGTTATCAGAGAGAAAAAATCATAGAGTTATTATTGAAGCATTATCTAAGTTAGAAGACGAAAGATATGTTTTTCTTATTTGCGGAAAGGCAATGACTAATTTTGGAACATATGATTTCTTAAAAAAATATGCTGAAGAAAAAAATGTAAGAGTAAAATTTCTTGGATTTAGAAAAGATATTCCAGAACTTAATAAATGTGCAGATATTGCAGTATTGCCTTCTTTGAGGGAAGGATTGGGACTTGCGGGAATTGAGGCATTAGCTTCAGGAGTTCCTGTTATTGGTAGCAGAGTGCAAGGAATAAAGGATTATGTTATTGATGGAAAAACAGGGTATTTGTGTTCTCCTTTAAATGCGGATGAGTTTGCAGATAAAATAAAATTATTAAGTGATGTAAATTTAAGAAGATCAATGAAAAATGCATGTATTGATAAGGCAGAAGAATTCAGAATGGATATTTCACATAAACAAATGAGTGAGATATATGGACAGTTACTTGCAAAGAAGAGTTGATAGGAGAAAAAAGAATGATAGGTGTTTGCATTAAATATTTTCATGAAAATTATGGTGGAATGTTACAAGCATTTGCAACAATAAAAATGCTAGAATCAAGAGAAATGGAATATGAATTAATTAGATACAAAAAGAATCTAACTTTAAGAAAAAAAATAAAATCAATTCCAAGATTGTTGAATACTGTGCTTTTAAAGGATAAATATGAGGCTTTTTTAAAGAAAAAAGGGATGATGAAACACCCGGAATTTGCGGAAAATAATGCAATTCGTATGAAAGCATTTGATGAGTTCAAAAAAAATAAATTCATTAAACTTTCAACAGAGTATGTAGGGTATAAGGAGTTATGCAAGGGAGCAAAGAAATATAGTGCAGTTATATCAGGAAGTGATCAACTTTGGTCACCGGCAGGACTGCCTACAAACTTTTATAATTTGATGTTTGTACCTGATGAAGTTAGAAAAATATCTTATGCATCAAGTTTTGGAGTAAGCCAGATTCCATGGTATCAAACTAAGAGAACAGCGAATTATTTAAAACGTTTAGATTATATTAGTATGCGCGAAAACAGAGGAAGTCAAATCGTAAAAGAACTAATAGGAAAAGAGGTCCCTGTGATTTTAGACCCAGTGTTTAATTTTGATAAAGAACAATGGAAAGAATTGATTCCGGTTAAGAATGAAATATCAGAAGAATATATTTTTGCATACTTTTTGGGGAATACAGTCGAATATCGAAAGAAAGTAGAAGCCGCAGCCAAGAAATTAGGGTATAAGATTGTGGTACTACGACATTTAGATCAGTACATTCCAGAAGATGAAACATTTGGAGATATTGCACTTTACGATGTTGGACCGGAACGATTTATAAATTTATTAAGAGGAGCAGCGTATGTATGTACAGATTCATTTCATGGTTCGTGCTTTTCAATTATAAATAATAAAAAGTTTATAGTATTTAATCGATATGCAGCGGGATCAAAGAATTCAAAAAATTCAAGAATAGATACTCTGTGCAATAATCTTGGCTTACAAGAAAGAAGATATAACTCTAATAAAACTTTAGAAGAACAGTTAAATGAAAATATAGACTATGAGTTGGTAACAGATAAAATTAGAAAGCTAAAACAGGATACAGATAAGTATTTAGATGAGGCGTTTGCTGATATTAAATAGGAATGTGTTAACAATAATAGAGAGTGAAACGGAGAAAATTCGTGATTGAGATAAAAAGTAAAAAGGAGTGTTGCGGATGTACCGCATGCTCAAGTATTTGTCCTAAAAAATGTATTGACATGAAAGAAGATAATGAGGGATTTATTTATCCTAATGTAAACGTAATTGAGTGTATTGATTGCAAATTATGCGAGCAGGTATGCCCTATGACAAAGAAAAGAGAAAATGAAAAGGGAATTCCTGAAAGTATTTTGGCAAGAGATGTAAGAGATAAAGTTCTCTTGACGGGAACATCAGGAAGTGTTTTTACTTCAATTATGGAATATGTATTACAGAAAGACGGAGTTGTATACGGAGTAATTGTAGATGAAGAAAAGGTAGTAAAGCATATTAGAGTGGATTCTCAAAATGATAATAGAATATCAAAAATACCATGCTCAAAATATGTTAGAAGTGAAATAAGAGACATTTTTCCAAAGATAAAGGAAGATTTAACAAGTGGTAAATTAGTATGCTTTTCAGGAGTACCATGTCAAGTAGAAGGATTGAAAAGCTATCTAAATAGAGATTACAAAAATTTATTAACGATTGATGTTATATGTCGTGGAAATCCATCTCCACTTTTTTGGGGAAAATATGTGGAGTACCTAGAAAGGAAATATAAAAGCAAAATAGTTGATATAAGGTTTAGAAACAAAACATTCGGTTATCACAGTGGAACAATGAAAGTTGTGTTTGGAAATGGAAAAGTATATTTTGGTTCTGCAAGAACTAATTATTTTCTTAAAGCATTTTTTTCAGACTTGTGTTCACGTCCATCATGTTATGAATGTAATTTTAAGCATATACAGCATAAATCAGACCTTACACTTTATGACGGTTGGCATGCGTCTGAATTAGCAAACATAGAGGATGATGATAGAGGATATACCAATATTATAATACAAAGTAATAAAGGAAAAGAAATTTTAGACGGCTTAAAGACGTTGAAAAAATATCCCATTGATACTTTAAAGGCGGTTGAACTTGATGGGATTATGGTAGAAAATTCGGTTGAGTGGAATGATAAACGAGAAAGGTTTTTTGATAATATTAATAATGAAAACATAGAAGAACATTGTTTGAAGTTTATGAAGGTATCTTTAAAAGACAAGTTCATAGAGAAAATGAAACGTATATATTACATAAGAAAATTTAATGGTTAAAAATACTCATATGTATAGATATGTTACATAAATAAGACAAGAAAGCATTGGATTGTTAGGAAATGGAATCAGTAAAATATAGTATAATTGTGCCTGTATATAATGCAGAACAATTTCTTGAAAGATGTATAAAAAGTTTAATTGGTCAAACATATAAAAATTTTGAGGTGATTTTTATTAATGATGGCTCAAGTGACACAAGTGGAGATATTTTAAAGAAGTATTGCACATCAGATAAGAGACTAAAGCTTATAGAAAGAACAAATCAAGGAGTTTCATCAGCTAGAAATGAAGGAATTGAAAGAGCTATAGGAGAATACGTTATCTTTGTGGATGCGGATGATTATGTAGAAAAAAATTTATTAGAAAAAATTTCTGAATGTTCATCAAAAGCGGAAATGATAATGTACAATTTTAAAGATAATGGAATTGTAAACAAAATAGAAAAAGAGGTTCCTCCATTTTGTGATGATGTGAGTGAAAGTGCTATACTAATATCGGGATTGAATTCTTTCAGAGGATTTGTATGGAATAAAGCATTTAAAAGAAACATTGTTATTGAAAATGATATAAAATTTAAAGATGATATTCATATGTGTGAAGACTTATGTTTTTGTATTGATTTCTTGGAAAAGAACATAACCACAGCATTCATTTTGGAACCATTGTATTACTATGAACACAGAGGTGTAAGTGCCAGTGCAAATATATTTAGTGCTAAAAGATTTTCAGTTATAAAGGCATATGACTATTTGTTAAGTAAACCACTGATTAGGGGAGAGGAAACTGTGTATAGATGTTATAAACATCAATATATAAGACATTGTTTGTCATTGTGGAAAATGATAAGAAATGATGATGAAAATGTAGGTTACAAAAAGGAACTTTCAGACAGAATAAAGAAAGTTGATTGGAAGTTTGCTATTGATAAATCGTTTAGCATAAAATATAGATTGGTATTTGTAGCAATCAAGATCTTTGGTTAAGGAGTACTGGATATGGTAAGTGTAGTTATACCTGTTTATAATGGAGAAAAGTTTATAAAAAAAAGTATTGATAGTATTATAGAAAACTGGAATGGAACTTATGAGATAATTATTGTCGATGATGGCTCCACAGATGAAACAGCATCTATATGTGATTCAATAGCAAAAAATGATACAAGAATAAGAATTATACATCAAAAAAATGCAGGCGTGAGTAATGCAAGAAATACAGGTATTTATAACGCAAAAGGAGAATGGATAATTTTTGTAGATGCAGATGATTTAGTGCAGGGTGATGCAATAAATGCGTTAGATGGTATTGAATCATCCATAGATTTTGTTGCCTTTGGGACAAAAAAAATACAAGAATGGGATAGAAAACAAATAAATAAAGATGAATTACTGTTGGAAGTGCTTGGTGAGAGTAACGCAATTGGATTTAAAATGAATGCTGTTTGGGCAAAGGCATATAGAAAAGAGATGCTTGATAGTAATAAGATTAGATTTAATGAAAAGTTGTTCCATGGAGAGGATTTGCTTTTTAATGTAGATGTTGCTTTAAAATGCAAAACTGCAGTTATTCTTAACAAAGAGATTTATAAATATATACCTACAGATACATCAGCAACCCATAAATTTCAGAGTAATAGTTTGGAAAATGAGAAAATATTTACATATGAGATAGATAAAAGATTAGGTGAAGATTTTAACATAGATTTAAAGCAAAAAATAAATAATAGAATTAATTGTATGATAATTAACAGCATTTGGATTGTATGTGGGCAAAATATATGTCATACAGAGAATAAGTTGAAGTTTGGCGAAAGAAAAAATATTTTAAAAAATATGATTCAGATGGAGCCTTATAAGTCAGTCATAACAAAAAATATTAATATGGAAAATATTAATTCAAAACAACGTATGATGGTCTCGCTACTAAAGGAAAATAAATATGGTTCTGTTATTTTTATGTTTATGATAAGGAATAGAATTTCAAAATAAAAATTATTATTTGAGTATTATAAGAATTGAAAAGGAGAATAGTTCATTAAATATATAGATAATGAATTATATAAATATATGAAGAAAAAAATAGGAATAATGACATTTCATGCTTCTAACAATAGTGGTTCTATGCTACAGGCATATGCTTTACAGCATTTTTTTAGAGAAAGATATAAAATTGATACTGAGATTATAGATTATTCGAATGAGGTACAGCAAAGAATGTACTCTATACTATGCAAGCCAAAGACATTTAAGGACTTGTTGAGGGACATATTATATCTTTCACATTATAAAAGTATAGCTAGGACAGAAAAAGGATACGATGAATTTAAAAAATATTACAAATTAAGTAAGAAATACAGAAAAAGTGAAGATTTAAAAATTGATGAATCTGAATATTTAGCAATCATAGCTGGAAGTGATCAAGTTTGGAATATTAATGCGATGGATTTTGATGAAAATTATATGCTTCCGTTTGAAAATATTAAAAAAATTGCATACGCTGTTAGTTTGGGCGCTTCAAATCCAAATGAATCAAGCAATAAGGATGTGTATAAAAGTTATATCGAAGATTTTTCAGCAATATCAGTTAGGGAGCAAAATGCAAAAAAATGGATTGAAAATCTAATAGGACGTAAAGTTAATATTTGCGTTGATCCGACACTATTGATAAGTGAAAAGGAATGGCTTAAAATAACGGATGAGTCTATGATAGAAGGTCCATATATCTTTTGGTATGCGATGACTTATAAAGCTGAACAGGCAAATATGTTGAAGAAATTGAGCGAAAAATATGATATGCCCGTGTATATTATGAATGGAAAAGAATGGGCAAGAAGAGGGTTAAGAAGAAAAGGAATTAAATTATCACCAAAGGGTGGACCAAGTGCATTTTTGTCACTTGTTTCAAACGCAACAATGGTTGTGACATCTTCGTTTCATGGTAGTGTTTTTTCGTATGTGTTTAAGAAAAATTTTTGGTATATTGGATTAAATAAAGATGGGGGGGACGATGACAGAGCTTCATTTTTATTAAAACAGATGGGACTTTCGGAAAGATACATTGAAACACAAGAAGCATTGGAAAAGGATTTATTAAAAGTACCAGAATATGATGATAAAAAGTTACAACCGTATGTGGAAGAGTCAATTAATTTTATTGAACAGGAAATTGTTTTTCAAAAAGGAATGATAAAAGATGAAAATTAACAAGAATAGTTTAATATATATGATGAGTTTATTCCCAATTTTAGTATCTCAGGTTGTGTATACTATCATTAACAGCAAATTTGCTACATTCTTATTGGTTTTAAAGATGTTTGTTTTTATCTATTACTTTGGTAAAAAAGTGATAAGACACTATATTTCTGTATTAGATATGGCAATAGGAATGTATTTTGTTGTTTGGGGAATATCTGTATTTATAAATGAAGAGAGTATAGTGGAGTATGCAAAAGAGAGTATTGTTATTTGTACATTAATATTTATGGTGGAGGAAGCTAAGCACACGGATATCAAGGCGTTTTTTGATGCGTTAACTTTGATGTTATTTTCATTGTTTTTGATTAATTTTGTTGTAGCGATTATAGTTCCAAATGGTCTTTGGCAAACAATGTCAATCTACGGAACAGAAGCAGATTATATGTTTTTGGGGTTGGGAAATCAGCTAACACCTATGTTTTTGATAGCACTAATGACAGCTCTCTTTCAATATGAAATAAAAAACATAAAATTTGTTATTTTGTATGGAATTGTACTATTGGGAAATATCTATTTTATGTCTTCAGCAACTGCGATTGTTGGAAGTTGTGTGATGTTGGTAATTTTTATTATAACAAAAACTACCGGAAAATATAAAATTCCTAAAATTGCAATGGCTATAGTAGTGGTAGTTGGAATATCTATAGTTATATTTAGAATTCAATATATTTTTTCTTTTATAATAGAGAATATACTTGGAAAAACATTAACATTATCAAGTAGGACAATCATATGGGATAAAGCTCTAGCATTGATAGGAAAAGAACCGATTATAGGTTATGGAGCAGGAACGTTGGCAACTGTTATACAAGATAGAAATGCACATTGCTTTTTCCTACAAATTTTAATTCAGTCGGGAATTATAGGGCTATTGTGTTATATTAATGTCTTTAGAGTAGTATTAAAAAAATGCAAGAAATATTCAAAATTGAAATCATATATAATTATTAATTCATGTATATGTGGATATCTTACATGTTGCATAACAGAAGTTTATTCACAAAATTTTTTGATTTTAATTTTATGTATAGCCTTTATAGGAAGCAATTTAGAAACAGTTATTCAAGAATCTTCAAATAACATTAGTTGATGAATAAAAATTAGAAATCAGATATAGTTTTGTATTTATACATAAATCGAGGAAAGGCAAAGAATGGAATCTATTAAAAAGAATTTTATATATAATATTGTATACCAAGTATTATTGATTTTTTTACCATTAATTACAGCACCATATATTTCAAGAACATTAGGCGCAACGGGAGTAGGAATTTATTCATATACAAACTCAGTTGCGTACTATTTCATTATGCTGGCAATGCTTGGGATTTCTAATTATGGAAATCGTAGTGTAGCTGCGGTTAGGGATAATAAAGAGTCTTTAAATAGAGTGTTTAGCAGTATATATATATTACAGGTATCAACTTTTATCATAGCAATTTTAGCATATATTATATATGCTATTTTCTTTGCTAAAAATAATGAACTAATTGTTTTAATACAGTTATTGTATGTTATGTCAGGAATGTTTGATATTACCTGGTTGTTTTTTGGATTAGAAAAATTCAAACTTACAATTGGGCGAAATCTTTTGATTAAAATTGGTACAATAATTTGTATGTTCATTTTTGTGCATACACCAGCAGATTTATGGAAATATACATTAATTATGTCTGCTGGAACTTTTTTTAGTCAGGTATATCTGTGGATATATGTAAAGAAAGAGGTTAAATTTGTTAGAGTATCTATTAATGAAGTCCTAAAAAATATAAAACCTGTACTAGTTTTGTTTATTCCAGTATTGGCATATAGTATATATAAGGTTATGGATAAAATTATGCTCGGAGATATGTCTACATACACACAGGTTGGCTTATATCAAAATGCAGAGAAAATTATTAATGTTCCTATGGGAATTATTACCGCTTTAGGAACAGTAATGCTTCCAAGAATGTCGAATATAATAGCAAAAGGTGAGAAAGGCAAGACTGTTTTATATATTAGAACTTCAATTAAGCTTGTTACTATATTATGTTCAGCGATAACATTTGGATTAATGGGAATTGCACCGGTGTTGGCACCTGTCTATCTAGGAAATGAATTTGTAGATTGTGCTCAGATTATAACATTACTGTCAATTAGTGTTTTCTTTATTGCTTGGGCAAATGTTGTTAGAACACAGTATTTGATTCCAAATAGATATGACAATATATATGTAATATCGACAATTGTTGGAGCTGTTTTGAATTTCCTTATAAATTATATGTTGATACCACATTATCAATCAAATGGAGCTGCAATTGGTACAGTTGTAGCAGAATTTAGTGTAATGATAATTCAGGTAATAGCAGTTCGAAGAGAATTACCTATAATTATATATATAGTAAAATATGTTCCTATTATGGGAATCGGAATAGGTATGATGGCTATAGTAAGAGAAATTGGTAGTATTATGGGATGTTATATAAAGACACTTGTTGTACAGGTGGCTGCAGGTGGAGTCTTTTTTTGCCTGTTAACTGTGATTTACTTGTTTATAACTAAAGATGAAATGCTTATGTTAATAAAGAAAAGTTTATTAGAGAAATAATCGTAATGATGGTAATGTCTGAATATATTAAAAATAAAATTTATATAAAATTGTTTGAATTTTAAGATTATAGTAGTTGTTGCCATGGATATTTTATAAGGTATTACATAAGAATATAAATTAGACAAAAAGTATATAGGAAAGTTTATTATGAGTAAAGAAATTGATATTATTGCAAATATTATAAAAAGTGTACTTACAGCACTTTATCAATCGTTTTTAGCAGCAGTGCTTTTGGCATTTGTGTCTATGTTCGTTTTTCTTTATGTGAAGGAACATGGATGGGAAAAAGGAAATCTAATTAAAAGTATATTCGAAACATGGGTTAGAAATTTTAAGAAAAGTTCTACTTTTCGAAGAGTTTTTCTTTTGGTGTTTTATTTTGCAATGATTCTTTTTAGAACTTTTTTAAATAGAAATATTTGGTTTGATCCGTTAAGTGATGTATTAGGAGACTGGGGATTACATAAATCAGATGGATCATTATCTACTGAACCTATAGAAAATCTTGTGCTTTTTATACCTTTTGTAGTACTTCTGCTTTGGGCTTTTAAGAATGAGATTATTGGAGAAGATGTAAGAATTGTAAAAGTTTTATGGAAATCTACCGTAACAGTTGGTATTTTTTCATTTGTCATTGAATTAGGTGTTGTGTCCGATTTTGCAGACCGCACCCACACAGGCGAACACATTTTGCTCTACGAGGACAGTGTGGCGCTGGGTGGAATACTGGCGAATATATTCTGGGTGTTTCACATATCCATACCCGGTGGGAATATATTGGCAGCAGTGTTCGGGATTCTTGGTGGAATATTTGTGGGATGCTGGGCGATGGCACTTGCAGAAATGTTGAATGTATTTCCAATCTTCATCCGGCGTATGAAGATCATAAAAAGCGTACCATATCTTATACTTGGAATCGCAGTCGGAAAGACTGTGGGTGCGCTTTTGTTTTTTGCAAATCACTGGGGACAGTAATAATGCCGAGGCATTCTTGAAAGAATACTTTGCTGTTCAAAGGCAGGGACGAATCGAACAAAGCGTTCGTTGACAGGGGAGTCATGTGGAAAAAGAAAGGAGAGGAACATGGATAAACAAAAGCAACAGGAAGCATATAAGAATTACGTCAAGCAGAAGACGCCGGTACACAATCTGCCACTCAATATGCTCAAAGCATTTATTACAGGAGGCATTATCTGCACAATTGGACAGGGCATTTTGAATTATTGCAGGCACCTTGGAATAGAAAAAGACATCAGCGCAGGCTGGACTTCCATGATTCTGATTCTCTTA
>OGZZ01002733.1_pt1 | contig 10969 bp, 7 predicted proteins | sample 1577021 | NCBI WGS metagenome assembly OGZZ01 (sample SAMEA3541526, study PRJEB24748) | human gut metagenome | biome: human gut; feature: human-associated habitat; material: faeces | place: China | collected 2012
AAGCCCCCGGCGGTTCGCAAATCCTTTATCAAACGAAAGGACATGCAGATGAGTTTGGGAAAGCTGACCGCCAACGGTCGCCAGGACGGCTTTTTGTGCGAGGGCAAACCGTTCTTCTGGTTTGCCGATACGTGCTGGAGCGCATTTACGAGCATTGCCGAGGATGACTGGGACTACTACCTGACCCGCCGTGCCGAGCAGGGCATGAATGTGCTGCAGATCAACACGCTGCCGCAGTGGGACCGCTGCTGCCCCGACCTGGGCATTTGGCCCTATGCCAGCGAGGACGGCGTGCACTTTGATTGGTCCCGTCCCAACCAGGCATATTGGGACCGCGCCGCCGCCATGTGCCGTGCTGCCGTCGAGCACGGCATCCGTCCGGCGCTCGTGCTTATGTGGTGCAACTACGTGCCCGGTACCTGGGGTGCCAAGATCGCCGAGCGTTGCGGCGCCGAGGTTATGCCGCGTGAGGAGGTCCGTGCCCACGTTGCCCGCGTCGTCGAGAACCTGGGCGAGTTCAACCCCGTCTACGTGGTGACGGGCGATACCGACTTTGCCGGCGACGAGGCGATCGCCTATTACGAGGACGCGCTCGACGAGGTCGTCAAGCGCGCGCCCGAGGCGCTGCGCACCATGCATATCAACCGCGCCAATCGCACCATTCCGGCGCAGTATCTGGACCGTCTGGACTTTTATATGTTCCAGCCCGGCCACAACTACGAGGGCCAGCCCGAGGCATGGCGTCTGCCGCAGGACTTTATCGCCAACTACCCTAAAAAGCCGATGGTCAACTCTGAGCCTTGTTACGAGCAGATGGGTGCGTCGCGCAATGTGTACTGGCGCTTCACCGCGCAGGATTGCCGCGCGAGCGTATGGTCGTCGATTCTTGCCGGCGCCAGTGCCGGCGTAACTTACGGCGCACACGGCGTTTGGAACTGGCAGACATCGCGCAGCCAAGGCTCGGTGCTGGGCGAGGGCTTCGACATGCCGTTCCGCTGGCAAGAGTGCCTGCAGTTTGCGGGCGTGTGGGACTTTGGCGCGATTGAGCATGTGCTTGCCGGCCTGGGTGCCACGGCTGCCGACGACGCGCTTGCCGTGGTTCCGGCGCAGGAGCTGCTCGATGACGCGCGCGAGGCCATTCGTGTGGCGCGCGTTGGCGATCGCGTCGTCACGTACCTGCCGCGCACCACGGCGCTCAAGTTTAAGCTCGACGGCGCGCGCGGCTGGACGGCGACGGTCCTCGACATGGAGGACAAGCGCATCGCCAAGCTGCCCGTCCGCGATAACGGTGACGGCACCGTGCGCGTGGCTCAGCATCCCTTTGAGCACGACGCTCTGGTGATCCTGGCCCCCGGGCGCTAACGGCTCTTCTCCAACATTTACAACCCAGTCCCTTTCATTAGGCTGCGACGGAATGGTTCCTGCATGACGGCTTTAAGCTGCCAAGGGGAGCCATTCCGTCGCACCCTTGGTTTACTCATTGGGGACGTACTTAAATGAGTGCTTAAATGAGTGGCAGTTGGGGACACTCTTTGTCGAGCTAGAGACCGCGCGCCCCTTCTGGGTCATGCGGCTCAAAATCGCGGCGTCATGCGGACGGCTGGGGTCGAATTTGCAACATTTCGAACTTGGCTTCGATATTGAGATTGGTTCTTTATTAAAATGGTGTTCCGGACAACAAAGCGGGTGGGGGTTACCATGAGGGACCTGGGAGACACAACCGCATATTTGCGCCGGGGCATGCGGGAGATTCTGTGCCTAGCGCTGTTCTTCTTCACGTTTTTGGCGTGCGAGTATTTCTTTGATGCGCGCATGGCCGAGTTCGTGCCATCGAGTGAGGTCGTCATCTACGAGAGCATCGTTGTCGGCGCGAGCGTGATTGGCTTTTTCGTGCGCCCATTTCTGTACTATCGCCGTCCCCAGACGATCGATGCGACGAGCGATATTACGGGCGTGCTGTTGGTATCGGCGTTGCTGCTGATGATTATGGCAGTGCGGTTTGAGGTAGTAATTGCCGGCGGCCTGGTGGCGTGCTGCGCCCTGGGCTATTGCGGATCGACCGCCCATGCCAATCTTGCGCGGCGTTTTGCGCAGACGCCCTGCCTGGCGCGCGCCGTGGCGGTTTCCTATGCTGCGGGCATTTTGGTGCAGGTGCTCAACCATATGGTGATGCCTGCGGGCATTCCCCAGCAGTCTGTTCTCATTGCCTGTGCGATTGCGCTGGTGGGGCTGCTTCACGGTGTCCGCCGCGCTAAATTGCGTGATGAGCCTGCGCCCGAGTTCGAGGTCGAGATTGCCGAGCTATCGGTCGATGCGTCGGAGCGTGGCGCCAGGTGGCACGATGACCCCGAGGCAAAGGCGGCCTTTCAGGGTGCCGTGGTGCGTCTGACGGTGGCGACCGCTTGCCTCACCGGCGTGTTCGCGGCCCTCAATGCCGGCCTTACGACCTCGCATGCCGCTGGCGCTATCGATCTGGGCGACTGGCCGTGCTTGCTGCTGGTTGTGAGCGCCCTTGCCGCCGGCGTCCTGTATGACCTGCGTGGGCGTTCGTATATGAATATCATCATGACGTGCGCCGCCATGCTGTCCACGCTCTCGTTCTTTGTACTTATCACCGATGGCAACGGTGGCAACACGCTTGCCGCCACGATTATCTTTTACCTTGGCACGGGCTTTTTCGTGGTGTTCTTCACCGCGAAGTTCGCCGCGATTTCGATGTATGCCCGCTGGGCGTATCTGTGGCCGTGCATGGGCCGTGTTATCAACAACGTTTGCTCGATACTCGTGACGGCTCCGGCGGTGGCGATTATCTCGAGTCAAAACGTGCTGGCGGCAGTGAGCGTCGTGCTCGTGCTGTTTGTCGGCATCGCGATTTCGCTGTTAGGGCAGTTTAGACAAGACGGTGAAGGCGAGGCGACGCACGGCGGGCTGGCGCTTGCCACCGACGATCTTGGCGTGAGCTGTGAGCCCGGCCAGGCCGACACGGTGCCCCTGGAGGCGCCGGAACTTTCGTTTGACGATCGGCTCGATGGCTTCGTTGCCGCCTTTGGGCTCACCAAGCGCGAGCGCGATGTTCTGGAGGCGCTGGTCGTTTCGGACGACAGCGTGCAGGACGTGGCGGCGGCACTCTTCCTTTCGCGCTCCACGCTCTATCGCCACATCGCTTCGATTAACAAAAAGACAGGTGCCTCCTCGCGCGTAGCCCTCATCAACTTCTTCTGGTCCTGGACACCCCAAGACTAGCTAACCACCACAAAGGGGACAGGCACCTTTGTGGTGGTTTTTTACCTGCAAAAATATGAATATGAGACATTTGTCACCTGCCGTTTTGGTGCTCAAAGGCATATGAATGTGATGCTGAGCAGAGCAGAACGGAGGGGGTGCACCTATGGCGTCTCGGGGTTGCGCGTCTAATAAAATTGCGGGCGCGCTTATCGCCGTGGTGGTCTTTGCCGCGGCGGTGACACTCATGCGAGTTTACGTTGCCGGCGAACATGGCGCTCAGGGAAAGACTGCCGCGCAAGTGTCGCTCAACGATTGCGCTGCCGTTCCGGTGGCGGTCAAGCTTATCGAGGACGGGGAGGCGCGGACGGCCTATGAGACCGACGATGACGAACTGGTCGCATCGACTTTTGCCGCGCTCGATGGCTGCACCGTGGGGGATGCGGTGGATGAGCGGACGAGCGATGCCGGCCGAACGCTCGTCTTTGTCTATACGGATGGCTCGGAGCAATCGGTAGAACTTGAGGGCAAAAACATCGTGCTCGATAGGACGGCGTATCGACTTAACGGTGCCGATGAGTTATGGCGGCAGCTTGCCGCAATCAAAAACAGCTAACGAAATTAGGGATGTACGGGATGAGTGACTTGAGATTCTGCCCGGCGTGCGGGGCGCAGCTGCCTCGGGTCGCCGGCGTGCCGGTGCGATTTTGCCCGGGGTGCGGCGTCCGACTTGAGGGCGTTGTGGGCTACTCGGGCGCCGTGGGGGCTACAGATGGGGCGACTGCCGATGACGATGCGGACGAAGGCGCCGACCCGAGTGTGGACGCGCCGGCCGATGCGCCGGTGGAGACTGCCGGCGTCGCGTCGTCTCGTGACGCAGCCACGACGGATGCGCCTCACATCGGTGACCTTGAGCTTCATGCCGCATGCGATACCTCTGGCGGCCAGGCACTCGCGCAGGTGGCGCTGCCGCGGGGCTGGCATATCGAAGAAGCGCATCTTGAGCGCAGCGGCAGTTTCGACTGCCCGATTTCGGTTGGCGTGACGGCGGCGGGTCCGATGGGTGAGCGGATTATGTACCGCTCCGAGCTCTGCTACGTGGATGCGGGCGCCGTTGCCAAGCGTATCCCCACGCAAACCGAACGCAAGGTGTTTGTGCACGTGGAGGCAGCTTGCGACGAGCTGGCTCAGGCCTGTGCAGCACGGCTGGGCGCGCGGGCAGAGGTTGTTGCCGAGCAACCGTACCCATCGAGCGCGGCGGTCGATATCGAGCGCGAGCGTGCCCGCGTAAAGCGCGAGGCGGCAAACGACTTTGCAATCCAGGGCTTTTCGATGGAACCGAGTGATGTGGTCTATGAGTGCCGCATGCGTCGATATCGGCTCACGGGCGCTCCAGTGCCCACCGAGCTCGCGGTGGCGGCCAAAGTCGAGGGCTATATGTTTTCAATCGGCGGCGTCGCGGGTTCTATGGGTAAAGGTGTTGCCGCTGGGGCCGAGGCGCTGCTGGGCGCGGGCCTTTCGAGTGGGCTGATCGGCGGTGTTTTGGGCAAGCGCCTGCGCGAGCGCCAGGCGGCGGCAGCGGCGGGACAGGGCGTCGCGCAAGAACAGCCCACGGGTCGAGGCGGTTGCCCGGACGGAGCGTCGTTCGAGCTGGGTGCGGCCGACCTGCTGCAGTGGCGTATCAGGGACAGCTTCTGTTTGGTTGCGCCAGAAGGTCGCCTGGACGAGGCGGCCTCCACGGCGCTTGCATCAATGGCGTCGACTCTGCGGCTCAATCCGGCGATTGCACGCGAGGCGTCAGCTCAAAAGCAACAGATGGTGCTTGAGCAGCGCCAACGCACGCAGATGAACATTGCCCAGCAGCAACAGCAGTTTGCAGCCTGGCAACAGATGCATGCCTCGCAACAGGCGGCGTTCGACAGCTACCAGCAGGCGTGGTTCGATCGCAGCGACCGTCAGCACGCCGCGAATATGGCTGCCAGCGCCGCCAATTTTTCCAGCGCGGGCGTGGGGACGGGCGCCGCCTCGTATTCCGATGCCATTCGCGGGGTCAACCATTACGCCAGACCCGACGGCACCGATGTCGAGGTCTCGGTGATGGCCGACCAGGCCTGGGTCAACGGTTCGGGCGATGTGATCGGTACACGCGATGGTTTTGAACCCGGTTTTGGCTGGACGGAGCTGCCTCGTCAATAGCGTGAGGCGGGTTATGTGTGAATCGATGCCGGATGTGTTTCTCGGCATGGTGATAAAGAACGGGAAAGGAACAATGATGAGGGAGACGGTACTTTCGCGCACGGCATTTGTCGCGGCGGCGGGAACGGCGCTGCTGACGCTTGTGGGGTGCGGCGGACAGCGGACGCAGGATGCGACGGGTTTTAACGACGACCGCCCGGTAAAGGACAAGATGGATGCGGGTGCGACGTCGGGCGATTCCGGCGACGCGGACAGCGGCTCGGCGGATGCGTTCGATACGTGGTCGGATGATTGCTGGGATGCGCACCGCAACATCAGCATCGCGGCGCTCCTCGAGCTTAAGGGCTGGCAGTTGCAGGAGTTTGCCTCGCAGCAGGGCTATACCTGGCAAGACGCGCTCGAGATGTACGAGGACGAGGCGGGACACGTGCTCAGCGTCTGCAATATCAGCAAGGACGGCGCGACCGAATGGCTCGGCGAGGACGAAATCGGAAAGCTCGACAAGGGCGGCACCGGAAGCACCGTGATGTTCACGCTGCATCTTTCGGGCTATTCGAGCTGCGAGGATGTTATCGCGGGCTTTTCCGTGCCGGTCGAGGACCGGGCGCAGATTACTTCGGGCTCATGGATCGCGTGCGTATACGGTTCCAACATGGCGCGGCACGTTGCCATGGCGAGCCCGATGGAAAACGGTGACTACCGTTTGGATCTCATTACCGAGGAGGCTATCAAGACCGGTAGGTTTACCCAGGGCGGCGGTGCTCCGACGATAGACGAATTTTGGCAGGAAAAGACTGGACGCGCGCTCGGCTAGGTGCGACGTGGCCAATACCATAGCGAGGAACGAACATGATGAATGAAGTGACGATGAACCGTGCGGCCTTTGTGGCAGGCGCGGGTGCGCTGGCTTGTACGCTGGCTGGCTGCTCGGGCGGATTGGGCGGCGCGGGCGGTGCCAAGAAGTCGACCACGGCGGACGCCGCCTGTGTAGACGACAACGCCAACGTGACGGTCTATGCTGCGATCAACTTGGACGGCGCCGACCTGGTGCGCCTGCTCAAGCATCAAAACTATGAGTGGCAAGGCGAGAGCGTGGGCTACGGTGCCGCCGATGACGCGGGACTTTTCGCCTTTACCTTTTCTAAGATTTCGGATGACGTGGACGAACTTGCGAACAGCGCGATACCGCTTTCGGAGTCCGAGTACGAGGAACTTGAGCCGGGCGGCGGAGACGATAGCGTGGCGATTTTGCTTTCGGTGGGCGGCTATACGACGGGCGATCGTGCGCTCACCGGCGCAATCGGCGATGCGTCGATAGTGCAGGAGAAGTGCACAATCGACGATTCCGTGTATTGGCTGGTCAAGGCGCTCGACGGCAGCCGTTACGTGATTTCGGCCTACGACACCGAAGATGATGGCGACAGCGCGCATGACATCTATATCTATAGTGAGTCTTTTATTCACACCGGTTATCTGAGCGGCGGCGACCAAATCGATATTGACGAACTCTGGAGCCGCCTGACCAATGCCTCGTAGCGCACCAAAACCACCACAAAGGGGACAGTGAGGCGGGACTTTTTGACCGCCTGATGGGTCGAGCGTCACAACTCGTGCGTTACAGCAGCTCGCCGTGGCGGGCGATGTAGCGGCGCTTGGCCAGTTGGGTGAGCGCGATGTAGGCGGTAACGATGCCGATGAGCAGCGCGAAGAAGATTGGCGGCAGCGGCATGAGACCCAGCGCATCGGCGATGGGGCTTGCCGGCAGCCAGGTGACGAGCACCAGGCCCAGCACGGTGAGGAGGCACAGCGCGGGCGCGGCGTGGTCGCGCGGGCGTGGCAGGCGCGGGGAGCGCAGCATGTGGACCACGAGCGTCTGCGACCACATGGACTCGACAAACCAACCGCTCTGGAAGAGCGCCGTAAAGGCCGTCATGCCTGCGACGTCGCCTACAGCGGCAAGCTCTGCCCAGCTTGCGCCCACGGCGGCGGGGCACACCACAAAGAAGAGCGCGGCGAAAGTCACGATATCAAACAGTGAGCTCACGGGACCCAACTCGAGCATAAAGCCCTTAATGGACGCGGCATCCCAGGCGCGCGGACGGGCAATCCAGGCGTCATCGACGGTGTCCCACGGCAGCGCGATGCACACGATCTCGTAGACCAGCGACAGCAGCACCAACTGCAGAGCGCTCATGGGCAAGAATGGCAAGAACAGGCTCGCGACGGTCACGGATAGCACGTTGCCAAAGTTGGAGCTCACCGTGGTCTTGAGGTACTTGAGCAGGTTGCCGTAGGTGCGGCGGCCTTCGATGATGCCGCGCTCGAGCACGCCCAGGTCTTTCTGGAGCAAGATGATGTCGGCGGATTCCTTGGCGATGTCGACGGCCGAATCGACCGAGATGCCGCAGTCGCTCGCACGCATGGCGGCGGCGTCGTTGATGCCGTCGCCCATAAAGCCCACAGTGTGGTCGAGCAGCTCGCGCATGACGCGCACCAGGCGCGCCTTCTGCAGAGGCGAGAGCTTGGCGAAGAGGTGGGTGTTCTCGGCGCGCTCGGCAAGTTCGGCGTCATCGAGCGCATCGATCTCGGAGCCGAGCAAGACGTTGCTCGCGTCGATACCGATCTGTTCGCAGACGGTGGCGGCGACGCGGTCGTTGTCGCCGGTCAGGACCTTGACCGCCACACCCTTGGCCTCGAGCGTGGCGACGGCGCCCGCGGCACTCGCCTTGGGCGGATCGAGGAAGGCCAAAAAGCCCATCAACACCATGTCGCATTCGTCGGCAATGCCAAACTCGCCCACGCAGCGCGGATTGGTTTTCTGCGCCACGGCAATCACGCGCAGGCCCTCGGCGTTGAGCCCGGCGACCTGCTTGCGAATCTGGGCGAGCTTATCTTCGGTAAGCGGCTGGGCGGCGCCATCGACCTCGACAAAGGAGCAGATCTCGAGCATTTCCTCGGCAGCTCCCTTGGTGACCATCTGGGTTTTGCCCTGGGCGTCGGCGACAACTACGCTCAGGCGGCGGCGCGAGAAATCGAAGGGCACCTCGTCGACCTTGGTATAGCGGTCGCGCAGGCTCTGGCCCAGCATAGAATCGGGCACGACGGTCGAGGGCGTCACATCGGCACGGTCGATGACGGCCAGGTCGATAAGGTTTTTGAGGCCGGTCTGGAAGAAGCTGTTCAAAAACGCATGGCGCAGCACGCGCGCATCCTCGTTGCCGTCGGTGTTGAGGTAGCGCTCGAGCACGAGGTCTTCGGTGAGGGTGCCGGTCTTGTCGCAGCACAGGACGTCCATCGCGCCGAGGTTTTGGATCGCCGGCAGCTCCTTGACGATAACCTGGCGGCGGGCGAGGTCCTTGGCGCCCTGCGACAGGCTCGTGGTCACGATGACGGGAAGCATCTGCGGCGTGATGCCCACGGCCACGCTCGTGGCGAACAGCAGCGCGTCGATGACGTTGCCCTTGGTGGCGGCGTTGATGGCAAAGACGGCCGGCGCCATAACGAGCATGAGGCGTACGAGCAACATGGAGACGCTCGAGACGCCGCGGTCAAACGCGCTCTTCTCGCCGCGCCCGTTGAGTATCTTGGCGATGCCGCCCAGGTAGGTGTCCGAGCCGGTGGCAACGACAAGCGCCATGGCGGTGCCGTTTTGCACGGAGGTGCCGGTAAAGACGATGTTCTTGCAGGCAGAGAGTGGTAGCGCGGAGCCGTCGGCACCCTCGACGACGGTGATGGCAGCGGTCTTCTCGACGGCCTCGCTCTCGCCGGTGAGTGCGGACTCGATCACAAACAGGTCGCGCGCAGTGATGATGCGGGCATCTGCCGGCACCATGTCGCCGGCAGAGAGGCGGATCACATCGCCGGGGACGAGCTCGTCGAAGGGGATCTCGACGCGCTCGCCGTCGCGCAGGGCACAGCAGGTGCTGGAGACCAGGTCCTTAAGGGCCTCGGCCGCATTGCCGCTGCGGGCTTCCTGGATAAACTTCATGCCGCCCGATACCAGCAGCATGATGCCGATGACGATGACCGTGGAGGGGTCACGCTGCAGCTCGGGCACGGCGAGCACGTCGATGTAGAGCGAGACCAGTGCGAGGGCGGCGAGGATGCCAGCGAAGGGATCGACGAACGCGTCGGCGATGCGGCGGGCGAGCGTCTTGGTCGGCGCTTCGATGGTGTTGGGGCCGACGGCGCTCAGGCGCTCGGCGGCGTGCTCGGCGGTGAGGCCGTCGGCTGTGGCGTCGAGCAGCACGAGGGCATCCTCGGCGCTATGGGTGGCGGCGAATATGGTGTTCTTGGACATGCCGGTATGAGCGGCGGGGCGCGCCGTGCGGCGGCGCTTGGAGATGGCTTCGAGCACCGTGGCGGTTTTGAGCATCAGCATAGGGTCCTCCTTGTTGAAGGGAGTTAGCGTACGTGTCGTATGTGCTTCAAAAAACCTAGATGTCGCTCACGTCATGCTTTCGAACCACCACAAAGGGACAGGCACCTTTGTGGTGGTTTTGACGATCGGCTGTTGGCGCTTATGCGTGCGCGGAATCCTCGCGGCGTGCCGAGGGCGACATGCAGGTTTTTCGACTATGACTGCCTTCCATGGCACACCTCCTTAAGGCCGGGCGCGGCGCGCTTTGGGTATCTCGTACCCGTTACAATCCGCCCGTATTCTTGATGAGGGGGTTTGCCGTGTCAACCCCAATGTTTGGAAAACCATTGCCCCTGACAAAGCCTTTACAGAATGCCGAGGCCCCAAAGCGCGCCCGCAACGCGCCCTGCCTGCGCTAAACTGGAAGGCACGTACGCGATTACGAGAGGAGCCCGCATGGAGGCTTACAAGCAAGAGTTCATCAAGTTCATGGTTGAGTCCGACGTTCTTAAATTCGGCAGCTTTACGCTCAAGAGCGGCCGTCAGTCCCCGTTCTTTATGAACGCCGGCGCCTATGTGACGGGCTATCAGCTCAAGAAGCTGGGCGAGTATTACGCCCAGGCCATCCACGATAACTTTGGCGACGACTTTGACGTGCTGTTTGGACCGGCCTACAAGGGTATTCCGCTGGCCGTCGTGACCGCAATTGCCTACCACGAGCTGTACGGCAAGGAGGTCAAGTACTGCTGCGATCGCAAGGAGGCCAAGGACCACGGCGCCGACAAGGGCAACCTGCTGGGCTACGAGCCCCAGGACGGCGACCGCGTGGTCATGGTCGAGGACGTCACTACCAGCGGTAAGTCCATCGACGAGACCTATCCCAAGGTCAAGGCTGCTGCCGATGTCGAGATCAAGGGCCTCATCGTGTCCCTCAACCGCATGGAGGTCGGCAAGGGTGGCGTGACCACCGCGCAGAAGGAGATCGAGGCCAAGTACGGTTTCCCCGTCGCGAGCATCGTCTCCATGGCCGAGGTCGTCGAGACCCTCTACAACCACGAGATCGACGGCAAAGTCGTCATCGACGACGAGCTCAAGACCGCTATCGACGCCTACTACGAGCAGTACGGAGCTCGGGAGTAGTTACGCGGGTTTACCAACCCGCGTAACGGCTCGACGCTGCAAGCCCGCCAG
>OGZZ01002742.1_pt1 | contig 10936 bp, 15 predicted proteins | sample 1577021 | NCBI WGS metagenome assembly OGZZ01 (sample SAMEA3541526, study PRJEB24748) | human gut metagenome | biome: human gut; feature: human-associated habitat; material: faeces | place: China | collected 2012
AACGCTCCTACACCGAACAACTGCACTACAATTTTTGGAGGCGCGGATCGCGCGGTCGACTACCACGCCGACCGCGCGGGCACACAGCTCAACTATGAGGTGCTGAGTGAGGCGGTGTCCGCCGTGCGATGCAGTGCGCCGCTGGGCACAGCATGGAAGGCACGTATCGACGAGGATTTCCGCGCCAGAAAGCGCGGCGGGAAACGCTGAGCCCGCTCTGTGGCGCAAAATGCACGCAGCCGCCGGATTTTTCCCGGCGGCTGCGCCGCATTCTTTCCGGCACACGCTTGCGCAACGGGCGCAAAGGCAGTATGATAGATGCACCGATATTTGAATAACGGAGGAGAAACTATGAACATTGCTGTCATCACCGGCGCATCCGCCGGCATCGGCCGTGAGCTCGTCTACGCTGTGGATAAGGACGCGGAATATGACGAGATCTGGGTCATCGCCCGCAGAAAAGAGCGGCTCGAGGAGCTGCGCGGCAAGTGCCGCAACCCCATCCGGCCGATCGCGCTCGACCTCTCGGATCTGAGCAGCATCGATGCCTATCAGGCGCTGCTCGAGCAGGAGCAGCCCGAGATCCGTATGCTGGTCAACGCCGCCGGCTGCGGCGTGTTCGGCCCGTTTGCCGAGGCGGACTGCAAGAAGCTCATTTCGAGCGCGCAGCTCAATTCGCTCGCGCTCACGGGCATGTGCCACGCGAGCCTGCCGTATATGCATTCCGGCAGCAATATCATCAACATGGGCTCGAACTCCGCCTGGCAGCCCGTTCCGTTTCAGGCGGTGTACGGCGCGAGCAAGAGCTATGTTCTGAGCCTTTCCCGCGCGCTCGGCCGTGAGCTGCGTCCGCAGGGCATCCATGTCATGTGCGTCTGTCCCGGCTGGATCAAAACGGAGTTCCAGCAGGTCGCGCACCACGATGAGTTCATCCGCTACGTGGACAAGTGGTATGGCCCCGATGAGGTGGCGGCGCAGGCCATGAAGGACGCCGATGCGTTCTATCAGCACCTCAGCAGCCGCACCCCAACTGCAAGCGCCACTTTATAAGGGCTCTTGGCGCAACGGTTAGCGCAGGGGACTCATAATCCCTGGGTTCTGGGTTCGAATCCCGGAGGGCCCACCACCGTCTACCAGCGGTTTCCCTGATATTCAGTTAATCAGGGAAACCGCTTTACTATTGGCTACTCCTTCTAGAATCCACTTGTTTCTTCTGGCTATCCACCACTATCCACCACTGATTAGTGCATAGATATGGGTCCCGTCTGTATCAGTAGATTTAAAATGAGCTTTATGATCTACCGATCGATGCGTTTGCTTTCGCCAAGAAAGATGGAAGTGTGATGAATCGATGGTCGCAGTTTTTCGGCAGATCTGGATGGGCTAAGCGTTCAGACGCGATTTAAGACCATCTGAAAGTCTGGCACTCATCTGTGTTACTAAGATATCGATTCAGCGCTCTATATCGCCTCTCATTGCCTCAGGCGTAGTTTGTATTGACTTGTATAGAAACTACTCGCGTTTGGCTTTTGAACATCTTCTAGAAGTCCTTTTTCTCAATAAGCGATTCGAGAGTGAAGCCGCCACTTGCCATGTCTGAAGCCATGAATGTGTCGACCTTATCGGCGGCATCAAGGATCGCCTCGACATTTAGGTCGATATAGTGCTGGAAATCCGTCTTAAACTGCGTATGTCCGTGCATGCTTGAAATTGTCGGAGTCGAAACTCCGCTGGCGGCCATGAGCGTTTCTGAGGTATGTCTCAGGTTATTCACGGGAATAAACCTCAGGCCATGCTTCCTCAGTGCTGTTTCCCAATGGCCTCGCAGTGTTTCGCCGGCACATGGAAGAATTCGCCGGTTGCTCCACTGCTCCAGGGCGTGTCGCGTTGCATCTTGCTCGGTTCCAATGAATGCCTCCGGCGCGATGGTCCTCTCCATGGTGTCGACATATCCGTTAAAAACGGTGACAGTCCAAATTCCATCGGCAACTTCCTTCAGTTTTGGGTTTGACCCCAACTTATACTTTGCTGTCGTTTCTGCGGCCAACCGACTTGCTACTGCCTGGGCATCTTTTCGACTTCCCATGACGGTTTCGATCCTATATTTGGCTTTTCTGGACTTGTGCCAGTTTGTTTTGTGCCTGATGAGCCAGCATCCCTCAACTTGCTCGATTGAGGGCTTCGTGGCCTCGAGAGCTGAAAGAAACCTTTCCGTAAACTCTGGAAGAACCAGAGCGTGCCTATTAGACTCTTCTGTTTTGGTGACCTTAAGTCCGTCCTCGTCGGTATAGGCCGCATGGACGTTCAGGAGCACATACTTTTTTACGCCCTGGGAAGTCGGCATTTTCAATATCTGTACGTCGGCTGGCGTGATTGCAAGGTTCTCTTCTTTGCGAAGGCCCGCACTGCCGACCAGCAGGGTTAGATATGCCATCTCATCGTCCACGAGTGCGTCGGCAGCGTGCTTTAATTCCAAGGGTGACCATGGTGCGGGGCGTTTCTGTTTCTTTGCCCTGGCATCGAGTCCCGTTAGATCCATTTTATGGCGTATGAAACCATCCGATTTGGCCCTGTTCAAGATCGCCCTGTACGTCCGCAGCGTGTTTCTCGGGGTCCCAGATTGCTCGATGAGATTTCGGACATTGTTCTCGTCTAGATTCAAGAGGACTCGTTCGCCATGATTTGGGGAGATCCATTTTCGGTAGTTTTTGACATATCCGTCGATTGTGCTGTTGGTCTTACCTTCTTTTTCCAGGGCTGGGATAAACCTGCCATAAAAGTATTGATTCAGCGTAATCTCAGGAATGTCGCGTTCGGAAAGGCTGGAATTCAACTCGACATAGAGCATGGATGCGGCTGCTTGGGCATCTCTCATGGTTCCATGAATCGTTACCCTTTTTGTGACACGCTTTTTACGAGTGCCGGCCTCGACCCTAACCCTGAATATCTCTAAGCCATCGGCGTCGACGCCTATTTTCTCAATTACGCCAATTTTGTTTTTAGGCATTATGACTACCTCGTATTGTTTTCCAGTCAGGACAAAGAACTCTTGTGTTGAAAGCTCCGTTAGATTGTTTAGGCGGTCTTGGCTCTACCGTGAGAACTAGTTGAGACGTTGCTTTTAGCAATATTGCCAAACCTCTTGTATTTTCCGGAACGGTTCATTGTGTCAGCGCTATCCATAAGCTGCTCTCTGCCGACACAACTTAGGGCCATATAGCTTTCTAGCAACTTCCTAAATTGCAGTCTCTCCTCCTTATTCATTTCTGAAATTGCAGCATTGACTATTGATCGCATTGCAGAGTCTTCAAGAAATGAAGGCGACGAAATTGAAACCGAGTATTTTGAACCGAGAATTGAATCCACTGAAACAGAAAAATATGTGGACAACTGGAGCAGAAACTCATCCGTAAGCCGTCTTGTTCCTTGTTCATACTTTCTGTATGCAGAAAGCGAAATGCCGAGCTCTATCGCAACCTGTTTTTGGGTTTTCCCGCTATTGGAGCGAATGGTTTTCAGATTGTTGCCCATGGGTGCTCCTTTCTCTGAGCACCTTGTTTCTCAATTTGGCCATTTTTGAATTTAGGCATGGTGATTTTGCCTCCAGCTGATCTTTAATCGTTATGCTGATTGGGCCACGGAGGAGTGAGAATCACCGTTTGAAAAGGCCGGCTCAGAATCATTCAACAACAGGTCGTTTTCAAGCAAGCTTTCAATTAGCGAAAGCGCAATACCTTTCCCGTTGTCATTTAGACGAATCCAAGCAGACCGAAGCCTTTCAAAGGAGTCATCGTTAACTTCCGCTGGTTTTGTCGCAGCCTTTTCCAATTCCGTAAGGGCAATCAATGACTTTGCGGGGGATATAGCATGAAGATCACGCCATGAGGGGTCGACGAGTTCGGACAGACGCACGTTCAGTGCATTACAAATCGCCTCTAAGGTCTCGTTTGACGGAAACCTTCGGCCCTGTTCGTATGACTGGTAGGTGACAAGCTCAACGCCAATTCTACGAGCCGCAACAGTCTGATTGATATTTAGCTGTTTTCTGGCCTGCTTGAGATTCTGACCAAATTGGCGATTGATCTCAATCTCCTGCGGGCTCTTTTTTCTAGTCATCCTACCTCCCTTTTAACAATTTTGTCTTACGGGATGGTTGACAACTCGTACGACTTGTACGATAAATAAGTCGTACGGGTCATACGGGTAGTGTCATACAGGAGTTGATATGTCTGGTATCTCAAATCTAAGGTCTGAGCGATACCGTTTGGGCATGTCCCAAGAAGAGCTCGGAGAGCTGGTTGGAAGACGGCGCGCCACCATCGGTCGTTGGGAAAGAGACCCCGCTCAAATTCCGGGACCCATTCTGGTGCAGCTGTCAAAGAAGTTTGATTGTTCGATTGATTATTTGCTTGGCTTTACTGATGAGCGAACTTCCAAAAGGAATGAGGTCGCATGATGAGCGGCAAAGAGAGGTTGGAGCCGTGGGCGAGTAGCAAATGGCTTTCCAAATCCGCGGCAGCAAAATATATCCATCGCCATGTCGATGCAGTTCAGGAACTCATTGAGTCTGGTGAGATCCCCGCAGTCTACGGCGCGTTCAACCGTGGTGGATCGCGGACCATCTACATCAACATTGACGACCTCGACGCCTATATGCGCAGGACGCCTTTCATTAAGGAGTCGAGCCATGAGATGCCGTACGAGGAATACGCCTCTCTGCAGTCCCTGCAAGAGAGCATGTCAAAGAGCATGGCCCTTGATGGCCGTAAGGGGGCCGCATGATGGTTCCCGCATCTTTCTCTAAGACTGTTCAATTTAGGGTGTCAGAAAAAAAGTGCGACTGGGAAATTAAGGAAGAGCCCCAGCCGCACCCGAAACGTGAGACCGTAGAAGAAGGGAGTTCACGGATGTGGAAAGGTGAACAGCGTCAACACGATCTCGACGACATAGGACGGTATCGCGCCCTCGTCGGTCAAGTTGATTCTACCATCGAAGTAGAGGGTCTTAACAATCAAGATCTAGCCGAATACGCGAATTCATGCCGAATGTGGACTGGATTCGCCGAAATTGCAAAGGCGAGGGGCCGGGGCTATAACCGACAGGCGCCTGTGCCCGTTCTCCCCGAAACTCCGAGGGCGCTTTTGGCGGCGGGGATTCCCAACCTGCCTATCTGCCACACCGTGCGGCATATCGTTCGGGAGACAACGATCTCCAATCGCTCACACAGGCACGGCATCGAGCCTTCGCTGCTTGCATCGGTTCCCGAACTCCTTCAGTCTCCTGTTGCTATCTTTAAGGCGGGCGCAGGCAGGGTGGCGGTTGCGCTGGATGCGGTCGATACCATCGGACAGCCGCTTGTCGCCTATTTCGACCTAGCGGTTCCCCTGTCTGTCGGCGGTGGTCAGTTCCGCTCCGGTGATCTCGTCAACTTCATGCTGTCCGTTTACGGGCGCGAGTCCCTGATAAGTGAAATCGAATCCGCGCGGGCGGCAGGGGAGTGCAATGTCTTCAACGAAGAGGCGTTGTTCTCCCTGGCGGTCCAGGCGCTGCAAAGGAGAAAGGCCGCATAGTGTCGAAGATTCTCGAGACAGAGACTGAAGGCTACGGTCCTTCGTTCGCCATACACGGCTTCATGCGCTATTTGGGCCTTAGGCCCGCACAGCTCGTGGCATATGCCCTGATCTACTCCTGCACGGTAGATAAGGGTTGCTACGATTTTGGAGCCGCCGTTCTCGCGGACTGGTCCGGCACGAGCGAGCGCACTGCCCGCACGACCATCGCCTCCCTTCTCGAGATGGGCCTTGTCGTTGAGCGCGGATCCCATGTCCACGGCATGAACACCGTCGGCAGATCTCTTGTTGCAGCCACAGAGCCAATTGTTCGCGCCAGGGAGGCTTGGCAGGCAGACCATCCGGACGCCGGAAGGTCTTCTTTCCGAATCTCACCTGAAATTTCTTCACGTGAAGATTCTTCCTCACCTGCAAAAGTTTCACGTGATGTTTCTTCACGTGAAGTTTCTTCACCTGAAAATACTTCCTCACCGGAAGATATTTCACGTGAAAATACTTCCTCACCTGAAGTTTCTTCACGTGAAGATTCTTCCTCACCTGCAATTTTTTCAGGTGAATCCCCCTATATACCTATAAGTAATGACTATCCAGAAGATTGGACGGATGGATGGATGGATTTTCAAAACAACCAACCGGACGTCTATCCCGGAATGGACTCTCAGGTCGATACCGCAAGTGATTTCAGGAAAATCGCCGACGAAACGATCAACCGCAACAAGCTCGACGCCGCACGCCAACCCTACGATGAGCTGCGAAATCTCGGTTTCGGGGCCGACGAGATCGGCACTGCGTGGGCTCGCCGGCAGGCCGAGGCCAAAGATGCGGGCTGCGAGGATAAATTCATGCCTCAGCTGCGGAAATGGCTTCTCGACACGAGCGTCAAAGGCTGCCGGAAGATGGTCGAGGCCGCACGCCAGCGAACAGGCCGCGGCGAAAAGCACCTGCGAAGGGCTCCCGACGGCGCCTGGCTCATCATCGGCGACGGGCCGGTCCATCCGGTTGTGGATGCGAACGGAATCGTCTATCGCGGCGACAACAAGGAGGCCGCGATAGACCTGGCCCGCAAACAGGCCACATCTTCGCTGTGAGCTGCTGAACGAACGATTGAATAAATGTCGAAAGGGGAAGTGACATGGAAGGGAACTCGTGGGAAAGGCTGATTAGAACCGAGCGTAATGGACAATCTGCAATCGTCGGGATCGAGGGCGAGAACCATGACTCGTCTCTTTCCTCAGACGATGGCGGCATCGGCGCTCGAGAGGAGCGCGTCAGATGCGTTCTGTCCGAGCTGAGACATCTGGCCTCGATCAGAAGCCAGTGCGAGACAGCGCTCAGGCAGCTGCCGTCCCGATCGAATGAGAGGGAGCGAATGAGGAACCGCGTCCTGCATATCGATTCGACATTGAATCTCGTAATGGTCGTCGTCGAGGCGCTGGACGATTGCGAGCCGGGACTCGGATCTATCTTCCAGCTGTCCTATATCGACAACCTGACATGCGAGAGGATCGGCGCGCTCTTGGGCGTCTCCAAGAGGACTGTCATCAGGAGGAGAAACCATATCGTCGCGCTGATAGCGTCAGATGACGATCTCTACAGCATCATCGTTGGTGATGCCGCGTGAGCGCCGTAATCCTTTGGCGGGTACGCATATGACCCGGATTATTATCCTACTTGCATCTGGACTACTTCTTGCACTCGCCGGCTTGAGCTACCTTCTCCAGCTAGATGGGTTGGCTTTACTGCTTCTTATTACTTCCGCTGCGATCGTGCTCCAGCTATTCGACAATGGTGATGAGGACGATTCCGGGTGGAGGCCTTTATAGGAAAGCCCCCAAGGAAAGGTCGCAAGTCGCGACTGCAATGAAGTGATATTACGTAATGACACAGTTACGTAATGACACAGTTACGCAATGACACAGTTACGCAATGACACAGTTACGCAATGACACAGTTACGTACTTCTTTAGTTCATTGATTACGCTTTCCTCTTCATCGTGTTTTCTCAAAATCGGTTATTCCGTCGTTGCGCTTTTATTATCTTCTTTAATTCTTTTATTCATCTATTCCGCAGTTCATTAATGACATAATTCTGTTATTATTAAATAACAACCTTCAATGCGGAGTTTCCGCCATCGGTCCAATTAGGGCATTGGAGGGTCTATGTCTTCTTATCCTGATTACATTCCAATCATCAAATTCATCTTGGGGATTGTCGCGCTCGTAGCCTTTTTTGCAAGCGGGCTCGCCTACGCCGTCCTTCAGTTTATTGTCGGCGCGGCAGCGTGCCTCATCGCCATCCCGATCGCTCTTGTGGTCATGAGCATCGCCAGCCGCTCCTAGGCATTTTCTGTCTCTAATGTTTTCAATTTCAATTTGAAAGGAATCACTATGCCGAATTTCACCCCTGTGATCGTGTTCACCAACCAGAAGGGAGGCGTCGGCAAGACGACATCCGCAGATGCCATCGCCGACGGACTTCGCCGCCGCGGCCTTAAGGTCCTAGCCGTGGACATGGATCCCCAGGGCTCGCTTGGGCGAATCGAGTCGGATTGCGTCGCGAAAGGCACCTGCTGCAGTTCTAGCTTCCTCAAGGGCGTCCAAGTGGTCTGCACCGAGGACGGGCAGGCGACCGTCCCCGGTGATCTTGATCTGGCAAACGTCGCAGACGAGAGGGACCTCGAGGGTAACGAGATCAATGAGTACTCCCTGACGCGCGCAATAGAGTCGGCAGTATCCCAGCACAACTTCGACGCTGTCGTAGTCGACACGCAGCCGGGCATGACCTTCTCGACGATCTCCTCCACCATCGCCGCCACCCATCTCGTCATCCCGACTACCGCCGACAGGCTCGGCACCGAGGCCGTCGAGCAGACCCTCGAGCTCTTCAGCGCGGTATCTGATTCCTATGAGGTCGCGTGGATGAGCGCCCCTGCCGTCCTCATCACGCTCTATCGCGGTATCGCCAAGCTCGCGAGGGCTTTTGCCGCTCAGATGGTCGAGGAGTTCCCGAAAATGGGCCTTAAGGTCTTCCAGCGCCGAATCGGTATAACGGTCGCCATCCAGGATGCGCAGGCGAACGGTCGCAGCATCTACGAGATGAACGTCCTCAAAGGTGCGGCATTCGAGTACGACGTCCTTGTGGGCAACATCATGAACTGGTGCGAGCTCAAGCCCGCAGCCGGTGAAACCGAAGGAGTTGAGTAACTGTGGCTTCTAACCTACCCGATAACCTCGTTGGCGACATGATGAGCAATGCCCCTCGCTTTACCTTGCCTAATTTTGGGGCACAGAACCGTCCTGCACCCCGTCCTGCGGCACCCGCCCCGCAAGAGCCTGTTCAGGACAGCGTCGCCGCATCGCCCGCTTCCCCCACGAGTGTCCGCAAATCCAAACCTGCGACGGCTCCCGCTGCCAGCAAGGTATCTTCGGGATCCAAAAAAGAGAGGGTCACCTTCTCGACTTCGCCGCTCGAGGCTGAAATCCTTGAGCGGCGCGTTCTCGAGCTCAAACTGAAAGGCGGCCCCAGGAGGGACGCCAATGTCAGCCGTGTCGTCGAGGATGCACTTCGCGACCGAATCAGCGGCGGGGAGCTCGATCTTTCCGTTTTGGACAATCCCAAGCGATCTATGAGTGCCACGCGCTATAGCCGAACGGCTCTCGTCCACTATGAGGTTTACAAGGACCTGATGACCGGACTCGTGAGCGCCCGCGCGGCACACCCGGAGATCCTGCCCTCAAACCTCACGGCCAGCGCATATATCAGAGCGTGCATCCTTGCCTTGGAAAACTAGCCCAAGCATACTCTGCGTGTATTTAATCGGATGCATTCCCCGGGGCGGCGCCGCTCTGAGAAACGCCTCTTCTCACGGGCGAAGGTCGGGCGGCGAATAATCGTGAAGCATTCTGAGCCCGAACACCTTCTAGTTTCACAGGAGTGATAGATGCACGTTATCGAGAAACTTCGCAATATCTGGACGAGATACGGCGGCGGGTTCAATAGCCTGAGCCCTTACGAGCAGGACGAGTTCATACACAGCGCATGGATCCTCGTTCTCCTTGGTGGCGTCCTCGCATGCCTCGTCACACTTCTCATGGTTTTGGAACCATGAATTGCTCACGAACTTGAGCAGTTCCAGCGAATGATTCTGAGCAATCTGAACCCGAACACTTTCTAGTTTCACAGGAGTGCTAGATGCCCATCATCAACATACTTCACAATATTTGGACGAGATACGGTGGCGGGCTCAATAACTTGAGCTGCTCCGATCAGGTCGATATCCTGCACGGTGCATGGACCTTCTCGCTCGCTCTCGGTGTTTTCGCCTGCATCGCCACGCTTGTCGTGATGCTCGCACGTCTGATTGATTTATTGGCGTAATTCCCCTCACAAGCAACTGTTTATTACTGGGCGGCCCTGTCAGAGCCGCCCTTGAAGAAAGGAAGCTATATGTTCTTCGAATCTTTGATCTTCAACCTGCTCCCCATCATCGTCGGCCTCCTGGTCGTGGCGATGGTGTTCGAGAGCTGCTGGCGCAAATGCCCACCGGACAAACTGATGATCGTATCTGGATTCGGGCAGATGCGCAGCGTCTCCGGCAAGGGCACGTTCGTTATCCCGCTCCTTCAGCGCGTGGATACCCTGTCCCTTGGTGCCGTGCAGGTGCAGCTGACCACCGAGAACGAAATCCCCACTCAGGACGCGATCCTCATCCACGCCTGCGCGGTCGCCAACTTCCAGATCGGCCAGACCCCAGAGCTGATTGAGACCGCGTCCAAGAACTACTTGAATCTCGACAAGGAGGAGATGACCCGCCAGGTCACCGAGGTCATGCTGGGCAAGATGCGCGAGGTCATCGGCCAGATGGACCTCAAAGAGCTCATGCGCGACCGCGAGAGCTTCAACGCCAAGGTCTTCGGTGGCTCCAAGGATGATCTCGCCAACCTCGGCCTCGAGCTGCGTACCTTCAACGTGCAGGACTTCTCCGACTCCCAGGGCATCATCCGCTCCATGGGCGCCGACCAGGCCGCAGAGATCAAGAAGGAGGCCGAGTTGGCGCAGATCAAGGCGGCCGAGGAGGTCGCCATCCGCCAGAACCAGCTCGACTTGAAGCAGGCCGACCTCAAGAAGCAGGCCGACAAGGCGAAGGCCGAGGCCGATATGGTGAAGGCAACCGTCACGGCCGAGAAGCAGCGCGAGCTCTATATCGCCCAGCAGGAGGCCGAGATCGCCGCGGAGACCAAGAAGGTCGAGCTCGCCGAGCGCCAGGCGGACGTGAGGGAGCGCGAGCTGAACGCGACCGTGAAGAAGCAGGCCGAAGCCGACCGCTATGCAGCTGAGCAGGCAGCCGAAGACGACCCCTACAAGC
>OGZZ01002745.1_pt1 | contig 10922 bp, 8 predicted proteins | sample 1577021 | NCBI WGS metagenome assembly OGZZ01 (sample SAMEA3541526, study PRJEB24748) | human gut metagenome | biome: human gut; feature: human-associated habitat; material: faeces | place: China | collected 2012
GTGAACGGGTATGCTCCGGAAAAAGGGTGCTACAACCTGCAATTCTCGGAGGTGACAATTTTGACTGGAAGATCCGTGACATTCTGCCGAAGGTACTGGTAGCCGGAGAGCCTGCCGGTGTTCTGACCGCGGAAGGTGCAAAATTACTGGATTCCACCGGAACCTTACAGCCCGGCGCACCCATGTGTCCTCCCGAAGGTGATGCGGGAACCGGCATGGTAGCCACCAACAGTGTGGCAGTCCGCACCGGTAATGTCTCTGCCGGAACCTCCATTTTCGCTATGGTGGTACTGGAGAAGGCTATGGAAAAAGTACACGAAGAGATCGATATGGTCACCACTCCCGACGGTATGCCGGTAGCTATGGTACACTGCAACAACTGTACCTCCGATCTGAATGCCTGGGTAAATCTTCTGGGCGAATGTGCAGAGAGCTTTGGCGTAAAAGTAGATAAGAATGAACTGTACGGCGTGCTGTACCGCAAGGCACTGGAAGGTGCTGCGGACTGCGGCGGCGTGACAGCATACAATTATTTCTCAGGAGAGCCCATCACCGGACTGGATGCAGGGCGTCCCATGGTGGTAAGAACTCCCGATGCGGATTTCTCACTGGCAAACTTCATGCGTTCCCATCTGTACAGCGCAGTTGCTACCCTGAAGATTGGCATGGACATTCTGTTAAAAGAAGAGCATGTAGCCGTGGATTCCCTGATGGGCCATGGCGGCTTCTTCAAGACTCCCGTGGTGGGACAGCGTGTCATGGCAGCAGGCATGAACGCACCGATCACCGTTATGGATACAGCCAGTGAAGGCGGTGCCTGGGGTATTGCTATTCTGGCAGCTTTCATGAAGGAGAAAAAAGACGGCGAGACTCTTTCTTCCTATCTGAATGACAAGATCTTCGCAGGACAGACCGGAACCACACTGAACCCGGATCCTGAGGATGTGAAGGGATTTGATGCTTTCCTGGAAGAGTACAAGAAACTGCTTCCCGCAGAAAAGGCAGCCGTTGCGGCAAAATAATTTTTCAGATGCAATTTGAGCCTGCATAGTGTACGGAAGTACACGATACCTATGTGTCGGAAAGTTGGCAGGCTGTGGAAAGGAATGAGATTAAGTATATGTTAGAGGAATTAAAACAGAAAGTATATGAAGCAAATATGGATCTGCCCCGGTATGGTCTGGTGACTTTCACCTGGGGAAATGTCAGCGCCATTGACAGAGAGAATGGACTGTTCGTGATCAAACCCAGTGGTGTGGATTATGACAAGCTGACACCGGAGATGATGGTAGTCATGGATCTGAACGGCAATAAGGTGGAAGGGGATCTGAATCCCTCTTCCGACACTGCAACTCATCTGGAGCTGTACAAGGCGTTCCCGGAGATCGGCGGTATCGTGCATACCCATTCTTCCTATGCTACCAGTTGGGCACAGGCGGGAAGAGACATTCCCTGCTACGGAACCACCCATGCAGATTATATCTACGGTCCGGTTCCCTGCGTGCGCTGCCTGACAAAGGAAGAAATCGAGGACGCTTACGAGGAAAATACCGGACACTTGATTGTCAACGAGTTCAAACGTCTGGGCAAGGACCCGAAAGCAGTGCCTGCCGTTCTGTGCAAGAACCATGGGCCTTTTGCCTGGGGCAAGGATGCCAGAGAGGCTGTCCACAATGCGGTAGTACTGGAAGAGGTGGCAAAAATGGCTTATCGTGCAGAGACGATCAACCCCAGAATTCAGCCGGCACCGCAGGAGCTGCAGGATAAGCACTATAATCGCAAGCATGGAAAGAATGCATACTATGGCCAAACAGTTCAGAAATAGAATTTGGCTTATAGTGCGAGGGTGCTTGCACACAGAGCACTATATGACAAATTCTATTAGCGGAGCGCACCTCCATGAAATGAATTTGTGAGTGGAACGAACAAATTTATGAATGGAGGTCTGAACTGTATGCTGGAATTTGCCACCGCAATATTTTACGGTAGAAGAGCAATTCTTTTACTAGACTAGCATTCGTAAGTATGCTAGTATAACAACGTAAATCGCAACAGACAAGCCAATATGGCGGAATGGAGGAGACAATGAAGAATTTAGAACTGCAAAAGCGTGCCAATGATGTCCGCAAGGGCATTGTGACCGCAGTTCATGGTGCGAAAGCGGGACATCCCGGTGGATCCCTGTCAGCCGCAGATATTTTTACATTTTTATATTTTGAGGAGATGAACATTGACCCACAGAATCCCGATATGGAGGAGCGTGACAGATTCGTACTGTCCAAGGGTCATACAGCTCCCGGACTCTATTCCGCACTGGCTTACAGAGGATATTTCCCGGTAGAGGATCTGCCTACTCTGCGTCACCTGGGTTCCTATCTGCAGGGTCATCCCTGCATCCATATCCCCGGCGTGGATATGTCTTCCGGATCCCTGGGACAGGGCATTTCCGCAGCAGTAGGTATGGCACTGGGTGCAAAGATGGAGAATCGTGATTTCCGTGTATACACACTGCTGGGTGACGGTGAGATCGAGGAAGGTCAGGTATGGGAGGCAGCCATGTTCGCAGGCTTCCGTAAGCTGGACAACCTCTGTGTTATGGTAGATAACAATAATCTGCAGATCGATGGACCTATCGACCAGGTATGCTCTCCTTATCCTATCGATAAGAAGTTCGAGGCATTCAATTTCCATGTAATCAATGCAGATGCTCATGACTTTGATGCGATCCGTGCAGCATTCAAGGAAGCAAGAGAGACCAAGGGCATGCCCACCTGTATCGTATTCCACAGCATCAAGGGCAAGGGAGTCTCCTTCATGGAAAACAGCGTAGACTGGCATGGTAAGGCACCTAATGATGAGGAGTATGCGATTGCAATGGCAGACCTTGATAAGATCGAAAAAGAATTAGAGAAAGCAGGTGAGCAGTAATGGCAGAGAATACCGTGAAAAAAATCGCAACCAGAGAAAGCTATGGTAACTCCCTGAAGGAGCTGGCAGAAGAATTCCCCAATCTGGTCGTATTGGATGCCGACCTGGCAGCAGCTACCAAGACCGGAATCTTCCGTAAGGCATATCCCGACCGCCACATCGACTGCGGTATCGCAGAGTCCAACATGATGGGTGTGGCTGCAGGACTGTCTCTGGTAGGTAAGATTCCCTTCGTAAGCTCTTTTGCAATGTTCGCAGCAGGACGTGCCTTTGAACAGGTACGGAACTCTATCGGTTACCCTCATCTGAATGTCAAGATCGGTGCGACCCATGCAGGTATCACCGTAGGTGAGGACGGCGCTACCCACCAGTGTAACGAGGATATCGCTCTGATGCGTACCATTCCCGGCATGGTAGTAATGTGCCCTTCCGATGATGTGGAAGCAAGAGCCGCTGTTCGTGCCGCTCTGGAATATGAAGGACCTGTATATATTCGTTTCGGACGTGCTGCAGTACCCGTGATCAATGATCATCCCGGTTATCATTTCGAGATCGGTAAGGGAACAGTAGTCCGCGAAGGTAAAGATGTCACCATCGTAGCCACCGGTATCTGCGTAGATTCCGCTCTGGGTGCAGCAAAGATGCTGGAAGAGGAAGGCATCAGTGCAGAGGTTGTAAATATCTGTACCATCAAGCCTCTGGACGAGGAGATCATCATTAACAGCGCCAAGAAGACCGGCAAGGTAGTGACCGTGGAAGAGCATTCCGTGATTGGTGGACTGGGAAGCGCTGTCTGCGACTGTCTGTGCGCAAATCATCCCGTGCCTGTGAAGAAGGTCGGCATGCAGGATGTCTTCGGTGAGTCCGGTTCCGCTGCTGCTCTGGTAGAGAAGTACGGTCTGGATGCCAAGGGCGTTTACAAGTCTGTCAAAGAATTTCTGTAAGAGAATATAAGATATCAAGAGGAAGCCGCCAGTTATGTGAAAACAGAGACTGGCGGCTTCTTTTGCGTCGTGGTATCATGAGCTCGAAATAATAAATGAAAAAGAAGATAATATTGTAAAGAAGTCGATAATCAGGTAAAAGAAGTCGAAAATTAGGTATCAAAAGTCGATATTCAAGCGGAAGTTACACAAGAATATGATACTATATTAGATAGAAATATATATACGGTGCTGGTGTCACAACGGTTGGTGCTCTTAAGAAAGGCGAAATCATGTTAAGCAAAATGAAAAAATCTGTTGTAATTTGCATGAATAGTCTTATATCTGTAATTATTTTTTGCATGATAATAATGCTTTTATGTAGTTGCATCAGTGCAGCTCGTACGACTTGGAAACAGGCAAAAAAGACTTATCATTCTATGGGGGAGTACTATACACGCGATGTAGAAAATAATTTGAGCAATGTTTCGGACTATCTTCTTAGAATAAGCGAAACGGCGGATTATTATGGTATGACTAATTGTGAAGAGGATAAAGAATCTATGAACAATTTGTCAAGACAGCGGCTGTATAATCAATTGAATGAGGATATTCTTGTTTATAGTTCTGCTGATTACTTTTTTATATTTCAAGACAAATATGCAGATATCATGATGGTGGAATCTGCAAAAAAGAAAGCAAAAATACAAAGTCAGAATATCAGAGAACAGTTGAAAAGGTTATTGGAGAGTAGAGAACCTACAGAAAAATGGGAGCTGTTTGATGCAGAAGGTTATCAATATTTAATCAGAGTTGTATCAAAGGATGGTGTGGGGATTGGCTGTGCAGTGAGCCTTAATCGACTGATTGAAACAATGCAAGCTGTACAACTAAGTGATTATTATGTTTCTTACTATAAAATTGGCACAATGATTTTAGACAACGAGTCAGGGAAAGATCTAAAAATAGAACTGCCAATTCAAGAAACAGATGTGGGTGTAAGAATTGTAATTCCTTCAGAAAAGCTATTTGAAGAAATCAGACCGTTATTAAACTTCAGTATGGTTTTTGCTGTGATTTTGATCATACTGCTTTTTGCTCTTTATATTTCCATGTATCACTGGTTTACAAATCCGGTAAAAAGGATTGTATCAGTAATGCAAAAGGTGGATGAAGAAGGAATAGATCTTAAAATGCCGGAGTTTGACAACTGGGAAGAGTATCATATTGTCAGTAAAAACTTTAACAATATGATGGAAAAAATTAAAATTCTGAAAATTGATGTTTATGAGAAAGAAAAAAAGCAGTCTGAGCTGTATAAACAATATTTAATGCTTCAGATTAACCCTCATTTCTTTTTAAATGCTTTAAATACTATTTATATGTTGAATAAAAGAAAAGATAACAATCAGGTAAATATTCTTCTAACATATCTGATAAATTATTTTAAAAGTGTGTTTGCTCGTCAAGGAGAAATGGTTCCTCTGAAGGAGGAAATCAATTTTATGTTAAACTATATGGCGATTCAAAAGTTTCGTTTTGCGGGTGCTATGCATCTTCAGTGTGAAATAGAGCCGGAAGCAGAAATCAGCATGGTGCCGGCTATGTGTGTATTAACTTTTGTGGAAAATGCAATCAAATATTCCACGGATTTCTCGAATGATTTGATGATTGTCGTTTCAGCCAAAGTAGAGGGAGACAATATAAAAATTGAAATTCAGGATAATGGAGAAGGAATTGAGGAGAACATTCTTAAAAAAATAAACCAAAATGAGAAAATTGTGAAAAACGATAGGGAGCATATTGGAATAAAAAATATAGTAGATAGAATGCACATGCATTATGGAGAGGCTGCCAGTGTCAAGGTTACAAATCGGGACAGTGGAGGAGTTAGCGTTGTCATAAATGTACCAAAATGAACAAAAGGGAAACTATAAGATAACTAGAAAAAGATGTTGGAATGGAGATCAGCTATGAACTTACTTATTGTAGATGATGAATATCTGGTGGTAGAAGAAGTAGTTACAGTAACGGACTGGGGGATGCTGGGTATTACGGAGATTTATTCTGCTACAAATGCAGTTAGCGCTGTTCGAATTTTAAATGAGAAAAAAATTGATATTATGATCTGCGATATTGAAATGCCTCAGACAGATGGATTGGAATTATCAAAAAAGGCAAAGGAAAATTTTCCGGATTTAGAAATCGTCATGTTGACAAGCCATGCGGAGTTTATTTATGTCAGAACTGCCTTGCGATACGGATGTTATGATTATCTGCTTAAACCGGTCATGGAAGATGATATTATTAAGGTGATGAAAAATCTTGTGCTCAATAGTCACCCGAGTTTCCCGTTTTGTAAACGAGTTTCACATTTTGAAAGCGACCTTCAAATTTTGTACCCGACTTTCCACTTTTGTAATGACTTTCCCGTTTTTTTCCTTGCTTTTATGATATAATCACCTTATGGCAGAGTATTTTTTTGCACAAAAACCGGACGTCAGTTTTGGCTTACAAATTTTGTAAGCCAAAATTCACGTCTTTTGCTGTTCTTATTTCAGCCGGCGGTCTGTGCTTTATTCTGTCTTCTGGTTACTTTTTGAGAAGTCTTGCGGTGAGGTTGATGTCTTTGGCTGCAACCTCTTGGCATCCCAGCCTCTCCGCCAGGTCTTCTCCATAATAAAAGCAGAACGCTTCATACGGACTTTTTCCATTCAGTTTCCTTCTACGGTAGGAATTGATATGGTTCATCATCAGCTCTATGTCTCCCTGCGTCAGTTCATCAAAGCTTCTTCCTTTCGGTAGGATCCTGCGTATAAACTCATGCCCCACCTCGATCTCTGCTTTCTGATACGGCGCACTTGGATTGCAGTAATAGATCCTCGTCCTTTGAAATCCTTTTCCATCCGGTCCATTCTCTATACACTTCGGATTGGAAAACTCACTTCCGTTATCCGTCAGAATGACCGGAAACAGCTTTCTGAAATCCTGTCCTCCCAGACGGTGGTACAGTTCATCATAAATATCTATCACCGATTTTGAGGTATTTGCTTCCCGCAAAAATCCCAGCATCAGTGACACATTTACGAAATATATCGTCAACAGGACTTTTCCTCCCTTGCTCCCGATCACGGAATCCATCTGCACCACTGCTGTGTCCGGATGCTGTTCCATATATACTTCATAATCATGATAATTCCTTCCCACACGGCATCCACGGTCTACTTTCAGCTCCGGTTTTTTATATCTCGGACGGTACTTTACCTTTCTTGGCAGGTCTATGTTCCTGATATCAAACAGGCATCCATCCACGTAGTTGTAGAGGGTCTTTTCACTGCACATCAGTTCATCCTTATGTGTCAGGTAGATCTGATGGATGGACTGTCCCTGCTTTACCAGCGGCACCAGGATTGCATTAAGCCTGGCAAGCTCCCCTTCTGTTGCAAGGATCCCGCTCCGGGACTCTGATATCTTTTCCGTCGCCTGTCTCTGGGCTTCCAACGCATCGTACACGGTTTTGGTCAGCGTGCACTTTTTCACTTCACTGCATCCGTTGCATACATATGGCGGTTTAAAACGGTGGGTACATATTTCCTCTTCAAAGTGCTCACAGTATCGGTTGCATATGAGTTCACACTGTTTGCAGACAGCTACCAACGGATGCCTGCAATCATTTGTTCCACACACTTTTTTTCTCCTGCACGCCTTTCTGTATTTGCAGGTATTGTGCGGATAACCTCCATAACCGGTATCCTGTTCGATGGAATAGTTCCGGATCTCCTTTGTAATGGTAGTCCTGTCTCTTCCAATTTTCTCTCCAAGCTCTGTGAAAGTCATATGCTCCTTTAGTCCGCTTTCTATCTCCAGCCGGTCCTCATAATTTAAGAACTTTGCCATACTGTCTCCTTTCCCCGCCAGCTGCTGAAGTTCTGTTAAAAAACAGGAAGAACATTTCTGTTCTTCCTGCATTTGTATCGTCACTTTCACTGCTGTAATTTATTCTGTTTGTAATCAACTTTCCCCCTCACACGGGAATTTCAAAAAACTATTGAGGTCCCAAAAGCTCTCTCTTGCGAGAGAGCTTGGTCTGCACCTGTAAAGTCAAGGTTGTTTTGGTGTAAATAGCATAAAAACGACAAATTCCATACAAAAAATTCCCCAAATCAGAAATTTTTGTACGGAATTTACTTATTTTGCTTATATAGCGAAAATGGAGACTTTTCAAACGGTAAAATTCCACATTTTTGTATTTTTTTCGTCCAAAACGGCGATTTAAATACAAACAAGATTTCCACTGACTGTCCCGATGCAACGCTCACAAAGAGAATTACTATCACTCTGCGAACAGTTCCTTCTTCCTCTCAATCATCTCATCAATCTTCTCAATATACAGCCCTACATCCTTGACATTATCGCACCGTTCGATCCGTCCGTCGGGGAAGACTCTCTTGGTGATGCTTCCGGCTCCCAAAGCCACGATGGTCTGTTTCTCCTCCATGATGAGAATGTTATACAGTCCGTATTTGCCGGGACGGGCGTAGCCGGTGTTCTCGAAGTTGCCGGACATGTTCTTCTGTCGGTAGAGGTAATAAGGCTTCATTCCAAGCTTCTCAGCTCCCGCCGCCGCGATCTTCATGGTTTCGTCGGTGTTGTGAAGCATGGAGACGCCGTTCTCCTGGATCCACTGATTCAGGCGGGATGCACGCTTGATGGCCAGGGAATGAACGGTCAGGCTGTCCGGGGCCAGCTCCACGATCTTTTCGATGGTGCGCTGTACATCCGCCTCCAGTTCTCCCGGCAATCCCAGGATCAGATCCATATTGATATTATCAAATCCGACCTCTCTCGCCAGCTGATATGCCGTAAGTACCTGTTCCACGCTGGCCTTTCTGCCGATGATATCCAGTGTCTCCTGCTTCATAGTCTGGGGATTCACGGAGATACGGCTGACCCGGTGACGATGCAGTACCTCCAGCTTCTCTCTGGTGATGCTGTCGGCACGACCGGCTTCCACAGTGAATTCCCTCACGGTAGAGAAATCAAACTTGGACTTTAATGCCGTGATCAGACGATCCAGCTGCTCCGGTTCCAGCGTGGTAGGCGTACCACCGCCGATATAGACGGTATCCAGTACCTTGTCCTGAAAGTTCTCCGCCACATAATCCATCTCTTTGATCACAGCGTCCACATAAGCGTCCACCTGCCTGCGGAATGCAGCGATCGGATAAGAGGTAAAGGAACAATAGAGACAGGTTGTAGGGCAGAACGGAATCCCGATGTACAGACTGTAGCCGCCCTCATAATGAATCTCTTTTAACAGATCCCGCTCTCTCTTCGCAATATCGATTCCCAAAAGTGCCTTCTCTTCGCTGACGTAATGGCTCTGCTCCATGAAATCCAGAATCTCTGCATCACTTCTGCCCTCATCCAGCATACCGTAGGCGATCTTCGTGGGACGGATGCCGGTAAGGTTTCCCCATGGGAGTTTCTGCCCGGTCACCTTGCTTAAGGTACGGTACAGGAAACGTTTCAGACCGTTCTTATACCCATCTGCAATGGTTTCCATCTCTGCATCCCACAGAAAATCCTCTTCTCCCACACGGATCTTCGCTCCGGTCTCGGCCAGTTCGATTTCCAGACTGACCTGCGGTTCCAACTCTGCCAGCTTCTCCGGTTTTGTCTCCGGGGTGATGACCGTGACCTGGTCCTCCGCATAAAAAGCCTTCACCAGAGAATGTACATCATATTCATAGTTAGGATGGGATAATTTCACTACTTTCATTGTAATCTCCATTCCGCAGACGATTCCTTTCGTCGGAGGAATCGCGAATCAAACAGGCACAGAGATAACTCTTTCTGTGCCCGAATATATTTCAGTATTGTAACTATTCAGAACCCTATTAGCAAAACGGATTATATTTCTTCTCATGTCCGATGGTGGTGCTGTCGCCGTGTCCCGGATAGACTACCGTCTCCTCCGGCAGAGTAAACAGCTTCTCCTTCACCGAACGCACCAGCGTACTCATACTGCCGGTGGGGAAATCGGTTCTGCCCACGGATTCCTGGAACAGGGTATCCCCGCAGATTAAGAACCCTCCCTCTGGGAAATAATAGCTGACACCGCCTGCGGTATGTCCGGGCGTTGCCAGAACTTTGATCCGGATGCCATCCAGATCCAGTTCCTCGCCATCCTTCAGATACACATCCGCGGTGACCGTTACCGGGCGTCCCATATCTTTCGACAGGTTGCTCTTCGTATCCAGAAGAAACTTTTTCTCCGCCTCCCCGGCATATATTTTCACGGGGTTCTCTCCATGATCCCCGGCATAGGCATCCGCTGCCGCCTTCAATTCCTCACAGCCACCGATATGGTCGAAATGTCCATGGGTCAGAAGGATCGCTGCTGTATGTAGTCCGTGCTGCCCAAGCGCCTCCTCAATTTTCTCTCCATGATCCGCGGGGTCGAATACCAGCACTTTATCACTGTTCTCTCTGTATACAAAGTAACAGTTGGTCTGATAGATTCCCAGCGTCATATGTCCAATACGGATATTGCTCATAATAATCTCACTTTCTGTTTCCCGACAGGTTCCGCCGTTTTCCGGACATCACCTTATCAGCCTGTGGTTCTCTCGATGTCAATGACGCTCTCGATGCCCCGGATCTTGTCAATGATACGGTTCAGTTCCTCTCTGCCGCTGATCTCGAAGGTCGTCTGCAGCGTTGCCAGTCCCTGTCTGTTGGTTCTGGTGTTCATGGACATAATATCAATATTTTTCTCCGTCAGCGCCTTGGAAATATCCGCTAACAGTCCGTTACGGTTGTTAGCATAGATTTTGATCTCCGCCAGATATTTCTCCGCATGTTCCTCCTCCGGCTGCCATTCCGCATCGATTAGTCGCGCCCTCTCCATCTCCGGCAGATTGATGATGTTGATACAGTCGGTACGGTGGATAGAGATACCTCTTCCACGGGTCACATAACCCACGATCTCATCCCCCGGCACAGGAGAACAGCACTTGGAAAAATAAAGGATTCATTTCAAATTTATTTCTGCATTTCGAAAAACAC
>OGZZ01002754.1_pt1 | contig 10901 bp, 7 predicted proteins | sample 1577021 | NCBI WGS metagenome assembly OGZZ01 (sample SAMEA3541526, study PRJEB24748) | human gut metagenome | biome: human gut; feature: human-associated habitat; material: faeces | place: China | collected 2012
CATCGAAATCTCCAGCGATACAGAAAATCAGCCGGAAGGCATCATCTCCGGCCATCACGGGACGGCACGTTCAGGGCGGCTCGTTATCTTCGATCCTGCCAAAAGCCGGAAAGAGGAAAAGGGGATGATACAGGAACTGCCGTTCAAAGACCGCCCGATCGTACCGATCATCAAGGACGAATTGGTGGAAGGCGTCTGGCCTCAGTTCATGAAGCCGTACCCGCTCAGCGAAAAATATTTTTTAGTTGCCTGCAAACCGGCCAAGGATGCGCTTTGGGGAATTTACCTGGTCGACGTTTTCGATAACCTGACACTCATTGCCGAGCAGGAAGGGGAAGGTCTGACCGCTCCCATCCCGCTGGTAAAACGCGAAACACCTCCTGTCATCCCTTCGAAGATCAAGCCGGACAGCAAAGAGGCTACGGTCTTTATCCAGGATATCTACGAAGGAGAAGGTACGCAGGGCGTTCCCCGGGGCACGATCAAGGCTCTCCGTATCTTCGCTTATGAGTATGCCTATATCTTAGCTCCTTCCGATCACGATGCACAGGGAATACAGAGTGGATGGGATATCAAACGTATACTCGGAACAGTCCCGGTCGAGGAAGACGGTTCCGCGCTATTCACCATTCCCGCCAACACGCCGATTTCCATCCAGCCATTGGATAAAGACGGGGCAGCCATCCAGTGGATGCGCAGCTGGCTGACAGGGATGCCGGGCGAGATCGTCTCCTGCGTCGGTTGCCATGAAGATCAGAACAGCATACCCATTCCCAAACGCACGATTGCTTCGGCCAAGCAGGCACGCCGGCTGGAAACACCAGAAGGAGGTGTCCGCCCGTTCACGTTCCGCCTGGAAGTACAACCGGTACTGGATCGTAACTGCGTCTCTTGCCACAACGGGAAAAATGCCGAACCGGACTTCCGCAAGGATCAGATGGTCACATATAAGAGAGGTATCTTGACGAAAATCAACAAGCAGTACGACCAGAGCTATCTGAACCTGCACCCATACGTGTACCGCCAGGGACCGGAATCAGACATCTATGTCCTCAAGCCGGCCGAGTTTCACGCGAGCAACAGCGAACTGATCCGCATCCTGCAAGCCGGACACCACGGCGTAGAGGTTCCGGAAGAGGACATGCGGACGCTCTATGCCTGGATCGATCTCAACGCGCCTTATTATGGGGCTTTCACCCAAATAGACCTGAAGCCTCAATCTCCCAAAGGCCAGGTGGAACGCCGTATGGAGCTGGCCGAGAAATACAGCGGTGTACGGGTTGACTGGCAAAAAGAGATTGCCGACTACGCCGACTGGCTGAAAGAAAACAAAAAGGCAGACGGCATTACCGGAGCAACGACCGGCGAAACAGTCGAAATAAAGAAGCCGACCAAACCGGTCCGCCCGGTCAAGGTAAAGGGATTCCCGTTCGACACGCAGACAGCGACTGCCCGGCAAGCTGCCAAAGACGAAACGACCCGCCGCCTCACCATCACTCCGGATGTACATATCGACCTGGTATGGATTCCCGCCGGCAGCTTTGTGATGGGTAACAACCGAACTCCCTCCGCTTCGCCAGCATTCAAGGCAAACGTGAAGGAAGGCTTCTGGATGAGCACGACCGAAATCACGAACGAGCAGTTCCGCGCACTTTTCCCGGAACACGACAGCCGGTACATCGGACAGACTTGGAAAGATCATACTACCCCCGGCTATGCAGCCAACCGACCAAAACAGCCTGTCGTGCGCGTCAGTTGGGACGAAGCGAATGCTTTCTGCCAAAAGATCAGCGAAATATCAGGCAATACAGTTTCTCTGCCTACCGAAACACAATGGGAATGGGCAGCACGCTCGGGAAGCGCAGATGATTTCTGGTTCGGATCGACGGAGAGCGACTTCGGTGCTTTCGAAAACTTGGCAGACAGTACGACTGTCGATCTGGCGGTAACAGGCGTAGATCCGAAACCGATGCGGGAAAACGATCCCATGCGCAAGTTCTGGGATTTCCTACCGAAAATCCTGAACGTAAACGACCACCAACTGATCAGTTGCCCTGTTGCCTCTTACCAGCCCAATCCCTGGGGATTGTACGACATGAACGGGAATGTGGCGGAATGGACAGCCTCCGATTACATTCCTTATCCTTTAAAAGAAAAGGCAAACAAAGAGGCTGTCGAAAAGAAAGTCGTACGCGGCGGCTCTTGGCGTGAACGTCCTAAATACTCCACATCGGCCGTCCGCAAAGCCTACCTGCCTTGGCAGCGGCCGATGAACGTCGGCTTTAGGATTATTGTCGAAGATATGTAAAGGCGAAAGCCCTATTCTCGCGCTTGACGCGGGGACAAGGGATTTTGGAACTTTACAAAACTTCAAGAAAGCTGCGTCCATTGCCGGCGCGATTCACACAGATGCGGACAGGGATGCGCTCAGTCATTTCCTGCACATGCGAGATGACTCCGATCTTGCGTCCCTGCGTCCGCAAACTTTCCAAAGCATCCATCGCCACACGAAGCGTCTCGGCATCCAAAGAACCGAAACCTTCGTCAATGAAAAGGCTTTCAACCCGCATCCGGTTGGATGAGAGGGAAGACAGGCCAAGCGCTAGTGCCAACGAAACAAGGAACGATTCGCCCCCTGAAAGGCTATGGACGGTACGCACCTCATCACACATATCCCGGTCAATCACCTGCAAGGCAAGCGTTTCGGGAACCCGTTCCAACCGATAACGCCTCGTCAACTCGCGCAGTTGCACATTGGCATAGTTCAACAGTATATCGAGCGTATATCCTTGCGCTATACGACGGAACTTGGCGCCGTCGGCAGAACCGGCCAGTTCGTTCAGCTTCGCCCAACGTTCGCTTTCCGTACGCCGGACATTCAATTCTTCCTGCAGACCGGAAACTTTCGCCTTGTTCTCCGTCTGAGTACGAAGCCAGAAAGCAAGTTCCGTCTTTTCCTGTGTGTACCGGGACAAGATAACTTCGAGTGGCTCTCCACCCGAAGAATCCAAATAATCAGCTGTCCATTTGTCTAAAGCCGCCTTTCTCCGGAGCAGGTCGGCAGAGGCCTCGGTCAGGTCTTTTGCAATCTGGTCGGCAATGCCGCGTGTCTGGTCGGCGATGCCGGATTGCTCAGTCTGGGTGGCCGACAGTTTTTTCAAACGCTCTTTCAGTTCTTCCATTCGTCGGATGTACTCCTGTTCTACGCTATCTGCAGATCGGCCATTCAAAAGTTTCTTTCGTTCTGCCTGCAAAGAGGAAAAAGCGGCACGGTTCTTTTCGTGGAGCTGTCCGGATTCTTCGGCTTGCTTTTCGAGAGAAGGAAGGAAGGAGGCGAGAGATTCGCATTCGGCTTTTTGGGCGCTTTCCTGCCGTTCCAGTTGATGGAGTTTCTCGGTATTCTCATGCCACTGACGGGCGAAGTCTGTCAATGTTTTACGGAAAGTTTCCGGATTCCGCAACCAAGCTTTCTGCCACTCGCCATTACCGAACAGGAGGTCGGCAGCCGAAAGGGACTGAGTCAACTGAACGGATTGTTCTTTTACGATAGTTTCTTCCCGCTCTTGCCGGCTAACGGAGAGCTGCTGCTTGCCGATCATATCCTTACAAGCGGCTTCACTGTCTGCAAGCTCTTTATGGAGTTGGAGCAACTGCTGTTGCAGACGAGCGAGATGACGAGTATGGGCGATGTAGGTCTCTTTTTTATTCGATAAATCCTGCAATTGAAGAGTAAGGGTAGAAACAGGGGCGACAGGGGCTTGATTGACAAAAGGATGATGCGTGCTCCCGCAAACCGGACAAGGTTGTCCATCCTGCAACCTGCCACGTAAATCCTTTATGTTGCCGGAAGCCTCCAAACGTGCCTGTTCGATAAGCAGTTGTTCCCGTTCCTGGCGAAGTTTCTCGATCTGTTTGTCCAAAGCCGATGCGTCGACCGCTTTCAGTTTTTCTTCCAGGCTCCGGTAGTCCTCTTCTGCCTGCTTCAACGCCTGCTGCTTGTTTGCACTGGTCTGTTGCAGACCGGCAAGTTGTTTATTCAACGCCACAACCTCCTGCCGGAGCGTTTCGATCGAACGGTTTGCCGCCTCCACTCCTGAACGGGCAGCCGATGCAGCATCCAAATGCAGCAACAAGGCCGAAAGCTGCTCCGCAATACTTTCCTTCTCCTTATAACGCTCACGCCAAGCGGTCAGACGGGCAATCTCCTCCATCCCCAGCTTTTGCCGGAGGATGGCAGCCTGATATTTCTTTTCGGCCTCTCCCTTACGAAGCGTTACATTCTTTAACTGTTGCTCCGAGTGTGACAGATCGCGGATGGCCGCATCCAACTGGATGTCCAGTTTACGCGCCTGCAAGATCTCCTGTTGAAGGGATTTGAAACGAGCCTCAGACTGTTGCTGTTCCTCCACTCCCTTTTCGTATTCATGGCGAGCGACCGTCAACAATTCCGTTGCGTGCACCAACTTATCGGCCGCCTCTTTTTGTTGTCTCTGGCGGATGGTTATCTGCTGTTCGATAGAACGGACGGCCTCTTGAAGGGCCTGTTGCTCCGCTTTCGCTTTCTCGACTCGCTGCAGCTCCTTTTCCGTTCCGGCAAGGCGAATGCGCAAGTCGTTTTCTTCCTCATCCGTCAATAGCTCGATACCCTGTATTCGCGTTTGGATCAAGTCGAAGGCTTCTTTCGCCCGCGCATTCCTTTCAAATATCTGGCGAGAAATGGCGGAATAGAGTTCGGTTCCGGTCAACTTCTCCAATAAGGAAGCTTTTTCTCCCTGCTCGGCTTTCAGGAAAGTGGAAAAATCATTCTGCGCCAGCAATACGGAACGCGTAAACTGTTCGAAAGTCAAGCCAATCAAATCGATAATACGGGCTTGCAGATCGGAACGCGTCCCTTGCTCTTCCTCCTCCTTGTCGAGGTTATACAGAGCCAAACGCGGATTCTGCAACCGTCCGTTTTCCTTGTCGCGTGCCCGCGCCACCGACCAGCGTGTCCGGTAGCGGTGTCCGTTCAAGGCCATGAAATCCACTTCTGCAAAACCGGAGGATGTTCCCCGCCGCAGCAAGAAACGAGGATCGCTCTGCGACAATTGTTCATTACTGACATCCTGAAGCTTGACATTATTTTCTTTCGCCTGGTCGGTACGAGGCGTACGGGCGAACAGAGCTAAGCACATCGTATCCAAAAGGGTGGACTTACCTGCTCCCGTAGGCCCGGAAATAGCAAAGATCCCGGCTGAAAGTAACGGCTCCACCGTAAAATCTATTTCAAAATCACCTTCCAACGAGGCCAGGTTACGACCTCGTATCGCTAATATCTTCATAGGGAAACCTCCCGCATTACATCGTTAAACATCTTTTCCAACTCTTCCGGCAAATCTCCCCCGAAACGGTTCGTAAAGGTATGGCGAAGCATATCCAGCGGAGCGATCTTTTGTAAATCCGTATAAGAGAAAGGACGAGAATCTTCCTCTCCCTCCTTTTTCGGATAAGAAGGGATGATGGAAGTCAGGCGTACAGCCTTATCCGCCAGTGCCTCCTCCACCCGATGCCGAAACCCCGGATCTGGCTCCGTCAGCAGTACCTGCACCTCCAGATAAGGCCATAGGCTGCGATCGGCTCCCTCTTCCGCCAACGGTAGGTTGGAAAGCGACAAAAGGACTTCGGCAGGCGACGCCGGTTCCGCCGGAATCCGATGCAGGGCGGTTCGGAGTGGGATGGGCACTGCTTCGAGATCCGACAGGCATCCGTTTTCGAGGGTAAAGGCAACAACCTGATGGTGATAATGCTGTTCGGAGAAAGACATCGGAAGCGGGCTGCCGGCATAGCGTACAGACTCGCGTCCCCCTACCCGTTGCGCCTTGTGGATGTGACCGAGGGCCGTATAGGCCAAGTCCTCATTAAAGGCTTCTACCGATATAGATTCAAGTCCTCCCATGATGGTCCGTTCGCTCCGGTCATCTTCCGACAGTTCAGCACCAGTCGCATGCAAGTGTCCCATCGCAAACAGGGCCTCGCCCGGTTGCCTTTGGCTGTCGGCATAATCATAGAGCTGGCGATACATTCGGGTAACGCCCTCCACATAGGTATCTTTCCCTTCTTTCGAAGCGGGATAATCTCCCTGACGAAGATAGGGAACAGCCAGACAGATCGCTTCCCGTTTTCCTTCCTTATTATATAAAGGAATCAGAAGCGAATCGAAATCGATCTTGCACAGGTCGGTTCGCGGGACAGCCCCTACAATTGACGTATTCAGTTCTTCCAACAGGGGTATCGGCGCCTCCAGACGGGCTGCCGAATCATGATTACCTGCGATAATCACGATCTGCAATTGTGGGTTACGCCGGTTCGCTTCCCGCAAAAAACGGAAAAAACGGCGTTGGGCGGCTGCCGACGGATTGGCAACATCAAAAACATCGCCTGCTATCAGCAGGACATCAGTCTGCCGCAGCGTCAATATATCGATCAACCACGAAAGAAATGCCTCATGTTCCTCATCACGGTCATACCCGAAAAAGGTTTGCCCAAGATGCCAGTCGGCAGTATGGATTATTTTCAATGACATGTTTTTCCAGATTTAACAAATATGAATCTGATCTTATTTTGGGGATAAAGGTAATGAAACAAACGAACAAAGACAATAAGGGGAGCCTGTGTCAAGCGCGGGAACGAGAGAAATAGATGACGAATCAAATTATTGTCCTATCTTTGTGCCGTCAATAAACAGGGGAACTTTATGAATTGGTTACAAGAGGCCTTTTTAGAGCCTACGATGGTGCAGGCAGTCATCATTATTTCACTGGTCTCTGCACTTGGATTGTATTTAGGACGGATCAAGATATTCGGGATCTCACTGGGTATCACATTTGTATTCTTTGCCGGTATCTTTGCCGGGCATTTAGGGATCGTCGTGAATAAGGATATGCTGTATTTTGCTCAAAGTTTCGGCTTGATCCTTTTCGTCTATGCATTAGGGTTGCAGGTTGGTCCCGGTTTCTTCTCTTCGCTGAAGAAGGGAGGGGTAGCTATGAACATGATGGGGTTAGGCGTTATCCTGCTCGGACTCATTATGACAGTCAGTCTGCACTGGGTAACAGGAGTTTCCCTTTCCAATATGGTCGGTTTGCTTTGCGGGGCCGTTACCAACACGCCTGCTTTGGGAGCCGCCCAACAGGCTTTGTTGCAGATAGATCCGGCCAATACCAAAGGGGTGACGGACATGGCTTTGGCGTGTGCCGTCGCTTATCCGCTCGGCGTAGTGGGCGTGATCTTGGCGATTATTATCCTGAGAGCCTTGTTTGCCGACAAGAAACAGAAAGACTTAAAGGAACAACGCGACACGACTACCTATGTCGCCGAATTTCATGTAAGCAATCCGGCTATCTACGAAAAGAGCATCAAGGACGTAATGAAGCTGACGGACAAGCATTTCGTTATTTCACGTGTATGGAGAAACGGTAAAGTAAGCATTCCGACTTCGGACACCTTACTTCACGAGCATGACCACCTTTTGATCATCTCCGTTAAATCGGATGTCGAAAATATTAAAGTCCTTTTCGGCGAGCAGGAGAATGTAGATTGGAACAAGGCGGATATCGACTGGAATGCCATTGACAGCCAACTGATCTCGCGCCGCATCGCGGTGACACGCAACCCCCCGGCCACGCAACCGGGTGAACGGTGTGAAATTAGGCTCTCTCCGCCTTCGCAACCTCTACGGTATCAATATTACGCGTGTGAACCGTGCCGGTATAGACCTGCTGGCCTCTCCCGACCTGCGCCTGCAAATCGGTGACCGGTTGACTATCGTGGGAGAAGCGAATTCGGTAAACACAGTCGGAAAGATTTTAGGGGATGAGATCAAGCGGTTAAACAATCCGAACCTCTTGGCTGTCTTCATTGGTATATCGCTGGGGATGCTGTTAGGAGCATTGCCGATCACGTTACCAGGGATGAGTACGCCAGTCAAATTAGGGATCGCCGGAGGCCCGATCATCGTCGGAATCCTGATGGGCGCATTCGGCCCTCGTTTCCACCTGACAACCTACACGACAATGAGTGCCAACCTGATGCTTCGTCAACTGGGGATCATTATTTATTTAGCGGGATTGGGGATCGATTCGGGTGTACATTTCTTCGAAACGGTTTTTCGGGCAGAAGGATTGCTTTGGATCGGGCTTGGATTTCTGCTGACGATCGTGCCGGTGCTGATCGTCGGTTTCATAGCTTCGCAATTTTTCAAACTCGATTATGCGCACAACGTGGGTATGCTCTGCGGGAGCATGGCAAACCCGATGGCACTGAGCTATGCCAACACGACTGTCGATGGCGACGAACCCTCCGTTTCTTATGCCACCGTCTATCCGCTTTCAATGTTTATCCGCGTGATTTCAGCACAATTGGTGCTGATGTTATTCACCTGATCGATCAGGCTTTGGAACACTTAACCAGCACCTTTTCTCCATCCACCAAGGTGGTTGCAAAGAGATAGACGTGGCCTCCGTCGGTGATCTTCGTCCGCTTACGCAGTTCTTCTACGGAGAGAGGAAAATTACGCACGGTTATATTTGCTTGGGGGATTGTCTTTGATAGTCCTTTACAGAGTTTTCCGGTAAAAGACAGCACTTCATCCACTCGGAATCTGCGACCGGGAAAGTCGGAAACTAAATGGTCCGCTGTATATAGATGGCTGTTCACCTGCAACTTCTTCACTCCCGTCCGGACGGCAATCTGCTTAAATGCGCCGGCTTTTAAAACCGAGGCATTCGGTTCATACAAATATGTACCTACCTGACCGGCAGGAACCAATACGGCGCTACGTTCCTCTTCTAATGTAAAAGAGAAAGATTGCATTCCATCCAGTCCGAAATTGATGCACCGGACTAACGGTTCTCTGCCATCCGCCTCTCGTTCCACCACAAAAAGCAGTTCCTTGCATTCGTTCCTAACCGAAAGGACATGCACGGATGTCGTCCCCGGCAACAGCTCCAAAGTCATTTGTATATCTGCCATCGGCGAAAGCTTTGCAATGACATGCGGGGAACGTTTCAGAAGCGCCGGCAACAGTCCGGGCAGGTTAGGTTCACAATCCTGCAAAGCAAAAACCCGCTTGTTAGATTCTCCTCGGCGTGCAGGATCGATATAGAAAGCATCGACCTCCGGAAGGGTATCAACAACTTGGGCGGCATCAGCATTTATGATCGTTATATTGTTGGCCTCCAAGACAGAAAAATTATGTTTCGCGGCTTCACAATAAACAGGAAAACGTTCTATATAAGTCAAATGTTTCGCCTTGCGGGAAAGAAAATAGCTATCGATTCCCAGTCCTCCCGTCAGGTCGCAAATAGTCCAACTTTCACCAATCAGTTCCTGTTTATAAGCTGCTGTCTGTTCAGATGAACACTGTTCCGCCGCAATCTTAGCCGGAAAAACCAATTGTCCGTTCTCAAACCACGACGGCAACTTCTCCCGGATCTGCCTTCGGACAGCAATCTGATCGACTAAAAAGGGAATATCCATTCCGGGATACTTGGCAGCGGAAAGCAACAGGCGGGTTAAATCGTCTGTTGCATGTTCTTTGATAAACTGTATGTGTGAAGTTGTCAGTTCCATATCGGCACTAAATCAGTGACGACATAGAAAAAGAGGGTGTGTCATGATATTTGGTGGACACATCCTCTTTTCTGCGGAAAGCGAGGGATTCGAACCCCCGGTACAGTTACCCGTACACCGCATTTCGAGTGCGGCCCATTCGACCACTCTGGCAGCTTTCCTTAGGTCGTCGTTTGCGAGTACAAATGTAGGGAAAATTTAAATTCGTTGTCCCCTCAAAAGCATTTTTTTCCAATAAAAAGGGCACTCTCCTAAAAGAATGCCCTTCCTTTGTTAACGAATTTGCGAATTATTTGAAATAACGGTTGTATAAACCTTCAAATCCTTTACCGTGGCGAGCTTCGTCCTTACACATTTCGTGAACTGTGTCGTGGATAGCATCCAAGTTTAATTGTTTTGCACGAGTGGCAATACGTTTCTTATCTTCGCAAGCACCGCATTCAGCGTCTTTACGTTTCTCCAAGTTTGTTTTTGTGTCCCAAACAACATCACCCAGCAGTTCGGCAAACTTAGCAGCGTGTTCAGCTTCTTCCCAAGCATAGCGTTTGAATGCTTCTGCTACTTCAGGATAACCTTCACGGTCAGCTTGGCGACTCATAGCCAGATACATACCGACTTCAGTACATTCACCCATGAAATGCGCGTTCAAATCTTTAATCATTTCTTCATCACAACCTTTAGCAACACCGATCACATGTTCATCGGCAAAAGTCAATGCACCGGTAGTTTCTACCATTTCTTTAAATTTACTCTTCGGCTGCTTGCATTGAGGACAGAATTCAGGAGCTTCATCACCTTCGTGTACATAACCGCATACTGTGCAAATCCATTTCTTTTTCATCTTTGTAAATTTTTATTGGTTGTATAATCTAAAATAGTTGTAACACTCGTTATTTGTTCTTTGCAAATGTAGGGAAACATTCTAAAACAAGCCCTACAAAAACTCATAAATTTATTCTATCTGTTAATTGATAAAAACTATGAAACCTATCCTTTACGGCCCATGTTATATTAAAAAACTTTCATAAATATGGACACTTCAAAGATTATCAGCCTACTGGGCGAACAAAGCGAATTCCTGTTGGGACACACTTGTAAAACGATCGATAAATCACTTATACACATTCCTTCACCGTCTGTCATCGACAGTATATGGATCGGCTCGGATAGAAATATCCAAACATTAAACAACCTGCAACGCCTGTTAGGAAGCGGACGGTTGGCAAATACGGGATACGTCTCAATACTGCCTGTGGACCAAGATATCGAACATACGGCGGGAGCTTCCTTCG
>OGZZ01002759.1_pt1 | contig 10879 bp, 8 predicted proteins | sample 1577021 | NCBI WGS metagenome assembly OGZZ01 (sample SAMEA3541526, study PRJEB24748) | human gut metagenome | biome: human gut; feature: human-associated habitat; material: faeces | place: China | collected 2012
CAAGTCATTGCTCGACAAACGGGGAATATCATTGCCGGTACCCTCTCCATGCGCAAATGTAGACAGAGATTATTTTGAAGCAGCCCGTACCTTAGGTGCCAGTGAGCAACAGCTTGTTTTTCAGGTTGCGTTGCCTCACGCCATGCCTTCTATTTTACAGGGATGTACCCAGGCTATGAGCAGTTCCTGTACAGCTATTATGATCGCAGAGATGCTCGGCGTAAAATCAGGACTTGGATGGTATATGAACTGGAGCAAATCCTGGGCAAGTTATGACAAAATGTTTGCGGCTCTGTTTGTGATCTGCTTTATTTTTACAGTTGTAACAAAAATATTAGACCGCGTGAAATGCCATGTGCTCAGGTGGCAGAACGGAGCAGTGAAGAATTATGGATGAGAACAACAAAATATTATTAAAACTGGAAAATATTTCCAAAAGCTTTGCAAAGGTAGAAAATGATGAAGTCACCCATGCTCTTGACTGTATTGATCTTGAAATGAGAAGTGGGGAGTTCATCAGTCTGGTGGGACCTTCAGGTTGTGGAAAATCCACGATCCTGCGGTTGGTGGCCGGTCTGATCCAGCCTACATTAGGAAAAGTAACAGTAAATGAAAAAGAGATCACAGGTCCATCCCCTGAGAGAGGAATGGTTTTTCAGAAACCTACCTTATTTCCATGGCTTACAGTGGAGAAGAACATTGCTTTTCCTTTAAAAATGCAGGGAAGGTTAAACGATGCAAATGGAAAAGAAAAAGTGGAGCATATGCTTCATGTGATCGGACTGGAAGGTTTCCGGGACGATTATCCGGGACAACTTTCAGGAGGAATGGCTCAGAGAGTGGCACTGGTCCGGACACTGATCAGTCAGCCGGATAAGCCTTTCCGTTGTTCCATCCGCCACGAATACGTGTATAGCCTGCTACTTCATGGTCGGAAAGTATCTGAATTTCAGAACCGACAAACTGCTGCGCCTCGCGTGCATCCGGCACCGGATTTTCTCCCAAGAAGAAACCCGCATCCACTGCCAGCGATTTCAAAGAATCTTCCGGATAAGTAAAACGATAGAAAGAAGCACGATTGGCAGTAGTGATTTCCGTACGAATGCCGTTCTGCTTAAACTGCGTGTCATAATATCCCAAACGAATGGTTTCATACTCACGGTAATCATAATGGTTGACCCAGTCCATTCCATCTCCAAATGGAGTGACCAGCACATTACCATACTTGGGACCTCCCCCCGTACCACTGACATGCACCTGAGCAAATCCATCCACCCGTTCCGGCATAGGCAACCATCCGCTATTGGGCGAAGGCGTACAGTCGGGCGAAGGCTTTACCATGCCATACGGGCACGACGGTCCGATAAATACACGTCCCAGTCCCTCGGAACCGATACGAGGGTCGACATAAGAAGAATACTCATAAGAATCTACGGAAGTTTGTCCTTCCACTGTTCCTACTCCAATGAACCCCAGTAGAAACAAGCATATTGATTTTGTGTTCCACATAAGTAATATAGTTTCAACAAAAGTTTAAGCAAACATTTAATTCTCATTTTAGGCAAAAGTAAGGAGAAACACCCAGCCTAAAGAGGAAAATAATGCAAACTAAGAGGGAAATAGTACACTTCACGGAGTTAATCGCCTGTGATTGCATCTTTTTCCAGGTCAATCACAAAATTCTGACAAGGTTCTCCATTCAGAAAAGCAAGGAAAAGCGTACCCAGCCCGTTCACAATCTCCACTTCTGCCGAACGAAGTGGAGAAATACGCGCACGGTCAAACAGATAACGATAAGCCGCCAAACGAGTTTCCGGAATATCTTTCAACGCCAGGCGTTCTGCATAACGCAGACGATATAAATCCAGAACCAAATCTTTCATACACCAGTCAGTCCAGTCAGCATCATCCGACTTATCTTCTCCCGACACGGCTTTTAGCATCCGGGCACCAGTAAAATCCAGGCAGGCCTGCCAAGATTCTGGAAGGTCGCGCGGTATGAATCGCAAGCGAACCAAATCACGAAACTGATAATCACAGAATTCTCCATACGTACGGGCAGAAAGAATTTCCTTATTCCATACAGGTGAATGTCCTCTCAAACTGTCCGACTGGTATTCCGCCCGATACAAAGGAAACAAGCTATCGAATCCTGGCACCGTGTCCAGCATCACCGTTTCTACCCGAAATACCTCATCGCTTTCAATGGTCAGAATCTTATAGGCCGGCACATAGGTTGCAATTGAAGGAACCTGTATATTATATAGGTGTTTCCCGTCTTTTCCTTCCCAGATACCAGTATCATTCACGTGCATGTGTCCGGCAAAATGCAAACGAAGTCCAACTTGCAGAAAAGCCTCACTCACTTCGGCCTCCGGCACACGGTGCAAATCGAAGCAGCGGTCTCCCCACATCCGACGTACAGATTCCGACACTCCGTCATTGAAATCGACCAACGGATAATGTGAAAATGCTACCAACGTCTTATGGCGTTTCCGTGCTTCTTCTACTACCTTCCGCACCCAAGGCAACAGGAACGGTTTGTGTTTCAGTACAAGATTATATCCGGCACTGGAACCTTGATAGGTCCACTTTCCATCCTTCATTTCTTTTGGAAGATAAACTCCCCCGTCAATAGCCAGCAGCCAGAGTCCGTCTACCGGTTCTACCAAGTAGCTGGCATCCGTAGCCGTCAGCGAATCGCACAATGTGTAGGTCCGCTTGCCCAATACACTTTCACGGCAAGCATCCTCGTAAGCATACTTGTCATACGTATAAGAAGTAAAAGGACTTTCCCAATAACAGTCGTCCTTCCGAGGGAAAAAGCCAAAATCGGCATAACATTCCATCTGTGACACATATCCGGCACACGAATCCTCACGCGTCACACGGCTTCCGTCAGCGGCTAAAAAATGTGTATTCTTTTTCACGAGCCCTAACGGAAGAGCCGGATCGTGATTACCCGTAGTCACAAAAAAACGCATTCCCTTCGCTGCAGCATACGAATTCAGCAGTTCCTTTATTTTTTGCTGATTGAAAAATTGCCCGTCATCCGTCAAATCGCCCGGCAACACTACCCAGCGTATATCTCTGCGAGCTACATCGTCAAGAGCAGCTAAAAATACATAATAATTTTCATTGAACAAGCGGGTGGACTGTACCTGTGCCTCCATAGAACGCACCCGTTCGGCATGGCCGTCCACATCCTGAATATGTGCATCTGAAATAAATGCAATCTGCGTTTGTGCACTGCCTTGCAAAATCATTCCCCACAGACAGATTGCAAGACATATTTTCATTATTTTATTCATAAAGAAGCAGTTGATAATCTCTTGCAAATATAAAGATTTTACAAGAAAGAATGCACGTTACCCGCTTTCTTCAACACAGTATTTTCATCTTTTATACGCCCATAAAATGTTTTTAAAGTCACTATACACTTTCTATGTTTCCCTGCGCAAAACCTTATGTTTTCCGGACGGGAAACGTATAGCTCCGCCACGAGAAACGTACGGTTTGCGTAAGGAAAACATAAAACACTGTGCTCCATTTCCCTTTATATATAAAGGAGATACTCTTTAATGGTTAGGGCATTGATGTTCTCCGCCCTCATGATGATGATCGCAGCCTACGCCAGAATCCTGTATCTTTCCAGCCAGATAGGCCTCAGCCACCTCCATCACAGAGCCATGGCATCCTCTGATTACTTCTATGCCACAAGCTGAAAGTTTTGCCAGCGCACCTGCGCCCATATTTCCGGCCAGCATTACAGTCACCCCGTCTGCCTGCAATTTGGAAGCAATGTCCGACTTACATCCACAGCATTGTGGAGAAGGAAGCACTTGTGTGCGTACAATGCGGTTTTCTTCATCGACAGTGAAAATGGTGTAAAACTCACAATGACCGAAATGATCGTCTATCAGACCGTTTCTTGTAGGTAAAGCTATCTTTTTCATACGCGCATTATTTGATAATTTATTGGCGCAAAGGTAAAGAAAAAATACCTGTACTTACACTATCGGGCCAGAACAAATGAAGTTTTCGGGCAAAGCCCCCTAAAATCCAAGTAGTTTTATTATTTTTGCAGCCGATTATACGATAAACATAATAATAAAGATATTATAACCATGGAATTAGCAAGTAAGTACAATCCCGCTGACGTGGAGGGAAAATGGTACCAGTATTGGCTGGACCACAAACTTTTCAGTTCTAAACCCGACGGACGTGAACCTTACACCGTCGTCATTCCTCCCCCTAACGTGACGGGAGTGCTCCACATGGGACACATGCTGAACAATACCATCCAGGATATTCTTGTAAGACGTGCCCGCATGATGGGAAAGAATGCGTGCTGGGTACCGGGTACAGACCATGCATCCATCGCTACTGAAGCAAAGGTGGTAAACCGTCTGGCTCAACAAGGCATCAAGAAAACAGACCTTACGCGTGAAGAGTTCTTGAAACATGCATGGGCGTGGACAGAAGAACACGGAGGCATCATTCTGAAGCAGCTCCGCAAACTGGGCGCATCATGCGACTGGGACCGTACGGCTTTCACCATGGACGAAACCCGTAGCAAGAGCGTAATCAAGGTATTCGTGGACCTTTATAACAAGGGGCTGATTTACCGTGGCGTACGTATGGTAAACTGGGACCCGAAAGCACTGACTGCCCTGTCTGACGAAGAAGTAATCTACAAAGAAGAGCATAGCAAACTGTATTACCTGCGTTATTACGTAGCTGATGACGACATGAGCGGTGAAACCGGAGCTGAAGGTGAAATCGTACACCGCGACGCACAGGGTCGCCGTTATGCCGTAGTAGCTACAACTCGTCCGGAAACCATCATGGGTGATACAGCTATGTGCATCAACCCGGCAGACCCGAAGAACCAGTGGCTGAAAGGTAAGAAAGTTATCGTTCCGCTGGTAGGACGTGTGATTCCGGTTATTGAAGACAGCTATGTAGACATTGAATTCGGTACTGGTTGTTTGAAAGTTACTCCGGCACACGACGTGAACGACTACATGCTGGGAGAAAAATACAACCTTCCTTCTATTGATATTTTCAATGACAACGGTACACTGAGTGAAGCTGCAGGACTGTATGTAGGTATGGATCGTTTCGACGTACGTGCGCAGATTGAAAAAGACCTGGATGCAGCAGGATTGCTGGAAAAGGTAGAAGCTTATACAAATAAGGTAGGTTTCTCTGAACGTACCAACGTAGCCATCGAACCGAAACTGTCTATGCAGTGGTTCCTCAAGATGCAGCATTTCGCTGATATGGCATTGCCGCCGGTAATGAACGACGAGTTGAAGTTCTACCCTGCCAAATATAAGAATACATACCGCAACTGGCTGGAAAACATTAAAGACTGGTGTATCAGCCGTCAGCTGTGGTGGGGACACCGTATTCCGGCTTACTACTTGCCGAAAGGTGGTTTCGTAGTAGCTGAAACTCCGGAACAGGCATTGGAACTGGCTAAGGAAAAAACCGGAGATGCAAACCTGAAGATGGAAGATTTGCGTCAGGAGGATGACTGTCTCGACACCTGGTTCTCTTCATGGTTGTGGCCGATTTCATTGTTCGACGGTATCAATAACCCGAGCAACGAAGAAATCAAGTACTACTACCCGACTGCCGACCTGGTAACCGGACCGGACATCATTTTCTTCTGGGTAGCACGTATGATTATGGCTGGCTACGAATACATGGGCGACATGCCGTTCCGCAACGTATACTTCACCGGTATCGTACGCGACAAGATTGGCCGTAAGATGTCAAAATCACTCGGTAACTCACCCGACCCGCTGGAACTGATTGAACAGTTCGGTGCCGACGGAGTGCGTATGGGTATGATGCTGGCTGCTCCTGCCGGAAACGATATTCTCTTCGATGAAGCACTTTGCGAACAAGGACGTAACTTCAACAACAAGATATGGAATGCCTTCCGTCTGGTAAAAGGCTGGCAGGTAGCCGACATCAAACAGCCGGAATACGCCAAACTGGCCACTGAATGGTTTGACTCTATGCTGGCTAAGACCGCAGAAGAAGTAAACGACCTCTTCGGTAAATACCGTCTGAGCGAAGCATTGATGGCTGTGTATAAGTTGTTCTGGGATGAATTCTCAAGCTGGTACCTGGAAATGGTGAAACCTGCATACGGACAGCCTATCGACAAGGTAACCTACGAAAAGACATTAGCATTCTTTGAAACCTTGCTGAAACTGCTCCATCCGTTCATGCCGTTCATCACAGAAGAGTTGTGGCAGCACATTTACGACCGTCAGCCGGGCGAAAGCATCATGACACAGACACTCGTAAAAGACATGCCTTACAACGAAACACTGATTGCACAGTTTGAAGCTGTGAAAGAAGTAATCAGTGGCATCCGTACCATCCGCCTGCAGAAGAACATTGCACAGAAAGAAGCTTTGGCACTTGAAGTAACTGGAGAAAATCCGGTAGCCGGCTTTGGTTCTGTAATTGCCAAACTCTGCAACTTGTCAGAAATCAAGCAGGTAGAAACCAAGTCGGAAGGAGCTGCTGCCTTCATGGTGGGTACTACAGAATATGCCGTACCATTGGGTAACCTGATTAACGTAGAAGAAGAGCTGAAGAAACTGGAAGCTGACCTGAAATATCAGGAAGGATTCTTGCAAAGCGTAATGAAAAAGCTGAGCAACGAAAAGTTTGTCAGCAAGGCTCCGGCCAATGTCATTGAAATGGAACGCAAGAAACAGGCTGATGCCGAAACAAAAATTGCGGCATTGAAAGAAAGCATTGCGGCATTGAAGCGTTAAGTTTTTAGCCGAGAAATATTTATTCACAAGGGCTGTCACATGACACTGTGGCAGCCCTTATTTTATACCAAAGAAGACAAATTGTCAGATACTACTGACAAGGGGACAAGGCCTATTGTCAGCTTATCCTCATACATTGATTTATGTCAATAAAAAGAGGAAAAAATAAAATTATATGCTTTAAAACATGTTTTTCAAAAAAAAGGCATTACCTTTGCAGTGTAATAAAACGAACGAAGGAACCTGAAAGGGTTCTGGAGGAAAGGATAAAAAGATTAAGGATAACAACAATAGGTAACAAAGATTTGAAAGGTCCTCTGCGAAGAGCACCTCGAAAAACAATAACTAAACTAGAGATTAAGATACAATAGGTACTAACAAAAAGCAAATGAAAGGATAACAGTTATGAAAAAGGTAACAAAGATTTTCAAGAAGATTGCAAATGCAGATCCTATGATCTGGGGGTACGTCATGTTGAGTGAAAACGCTCACACGAAGTAACCCGCTGCCGATGACCGGCGGATTTATTATGATTCGAAAACAAAACAATTGACAATAGAAAGTCCGGAAATCTATTTTCTGACAACATGCAGAAGATGAGATTTCCGGACTTTTTTATTTTTTTGACGATATAATCTCTATCGAATCGGCTGCAACTTGATAATTTCTCCTAACTCAGGAATAATGACCGGCATACCGCGCTTCTTGGCTTCTGCCGCAAACACATGAGGAGGATCGAACAAGGGTTCATCTGAAAGGTCAAAAGTGCCATAATGCATCGGAATTGTAACCTTTGCATGCAAATCGGCCGAAGCAGTTAATGCATCATATGGAGATATATGATTCGGCTTCATAAACCAGCGAGGTTTGTAAGCTCCGATTCCTACCATGCAATAATCTATGTGAAAGAAAAATCCGGCTATTTCTTCAAAATGCCGGGCATATCCGGTATCTCCACTATTGTAAATGGTAATCCCATCTCCCTGAATCATAAAGGAACCCCACAAGCGCTCTCCTCCATCGCTCACACCACGCTTGCTCCAGTGCTGTGCAGGTAAAAAAGTCAAGCGGAAATCACCGTCGACATACTGTTCATACCATGCGGCCTCTATCACTTTCAGATTAGGAAACCAGCTTTTAATCAAAGCCCCCGTGTTCAAACCACAAAAAAGTTTAAGTTGAGGATTGTCTGCTACCAGACGTGCCACACTCGGTTTATCCAGATGGTCAAAATGATCATGACTAATAAGCAGATAATCTATCTGACGAAAGATAGACGGATCGGCAGGAAATTGACTTCGGCGTTTGACAAACGGAATGCTTCCATATACAGGATCAATCATCAAACGCTTTCCACCCAGTTGAAGAAAAAAAGAGTTATGCCCCAGCCAAATCAATGAATTACCCACCACTTTCTCCAAGGAAGTGAGATAATGTACTTTGGGATTCCACTTGATTGTACGCTTTTCTTTCCGCTGAGGATTAGGAGAGAAACGCCATTTCAGGACACTCCCTACACCTGGCTTCCAACGATGCTGACGGTTAAAAAACTTACCATTCACCGTCGGATTCCCTCTCCAATGAGGATGTATGCTTCGCAACCCCTCATTGCGGCGGAATGTGATTCGCTCTCCCATTCTATCGGAATTTAACGTTCCAGCAAATCCTTCAAAAAGGCATCCAGTTCTTCATCCAGCCCTTTTAGCAGCTCATCATTCAGTAGCAAGGTATCATCTTCGTCCACAAGAAGCAATTCGGCTACCGTTTCTTTGTCTTCGTCTACCAGTACAAAAGAGTAAGGCTTCATCAGACAAAGCTTCTCCAGTTTTCCGCTCTCTTTCAGCGCCTCAACCTCAGCACGAAGAATCGGTTCTACTACAGTATAGAAGTCATCACTCTCATATTCTACCCACTCATTGATAATCGTACGCGACAATTCCTGATCGTCATCGTCGAAAATAATCAGCTCACCACTTTCTGAGTTGGGTTGCAAATGAATATCTGTAACGACCGTTTCATCTCCTTCTGATGTATACCGGCAAAGGGCTGTTTTCAGAGCCGAGACTATTGAAGCACGTGATTGTTCACTCATTTTCATAGGCTATATTCTTTTTATGTACTCAAATGTACAAAAAAAATGAATCGAACAAGATATTATTAATTGAATTTGTTGCCAAAACGCGCCATTTGGAGGTTCAGCAACTGAAAATCCTTAGCCCGCTCCTGTAAAATTGTAGAATAAAAGAGAGCAGCACGTTCTTCTTCCGAACCTTTAGCAGCACAGCTTTTTGACTTCTCAATCCAGTCAACAGCTTCGCTCATCATTCCCTGTACCTCACAAGCCAAAGCCATATTGAAGGCGGCACGCGATTTTAACTTTCCCTTCTTCAATGAGTCGTATAAGTTCTTCCACAAGCGACCGGCTTCCTGCCAGTCTCCTTCACGCAACGAAACAGCCGCATCACGCATATCCGGATTTCCTCCATCAAAATAAATGCGATCCACACTCTTCCAATGAGGCACCAGTTGATTTACGAGTGTAAAACCTGTGTGCTGAGAGGCTTCGTTCACCACGTCATGATCAGACAATGTGGGATTCAAATCCCACAACAAGCTATCTACCTTGCTGATAGTCACGACTGGCATTACCCGAGAAGGAATATATGCACGCAGCACAGGACGCATTTTCAAATCAAAAGCAGCAAAAGGAACCATCAAGCCCGGATAATAAATCTCTTTCTTACCAGTCAGCAATTGGATTCTGTCTACGGAAAGAATCATGTCTACTCCAAGTACCTGAGCCAGGCTGTCTACTACCGGTTGAGGAAGAATTTCTCCTTCTGTCAGCTCCTGTGTAATCGCTGAATCAGAAATAACTACCTGCTGAAAATAACGACTATCCGCCAGGCCTCCGGCCAGAGTTTCTGACAACACTTTTCCATCTCCATCTAATTTTCCCAATGTCAGCCAATTCTTTTTAGGGGAAGGAATGGCAGGCGCATGATTTACTACTGCCACCGTGCGGACTTGTTCTGGAAAAGTGACTTCTGCAGGATATAACTGATCAAATGTAAAAGACTGAAGTCCTCCGCATGAAACCAGCATGGTAGCTGCAAAAAGGATTCCGGCCACGATGTATTTCTTCATAATTCACTACTTTTTTGTTCGCAAACAAAAATAATAAATAAAAAAGACACGGATTCCATCGTTTTCACAGATTATTCTAAATTAAGAAATAAAAATCTGCAAACGGTGAAAACCGTGTCTCAAATATCTCAATCAAATGCCTAATCAAGCATTCTTACCGTGACAGTTCTTATATTTCAATCCGCTGCCACAAGGACATGGGTCATTGCGACCGACTGTCTTTTCTGCGCGATAAGGCTCTTGCTTCTGTTCACGAGTATCGCGACCTGCAGCTTCACGCTGATCTGGGTCAGTCAAATCCTGCTTTTCTTCACGATACTGCTGACGAGGAGCCTGAGGTTCAGGAGCTGCTTCACGCACCTGTTCCGGTTCCTGTACCGGTATCTGACCACGCATCAATACAGAAATGGTATTATTATTTATCTTGTTGACCATGTTATCAAACAGATTCACAGATTCCAGTTTGAAAATCAACAGCGGATCTTTCTGCTCATAGCTTGCGTTCTGTACAGAATGTTTCAGTTCATCCAGTTCACGCAAGTTTTCTTTCCATGCATCGTCAATTGTATGCAACAAGATAGCTTTTTCGAACGACTTCACAATTTCTTTTGATTCGCTTTCGTATGCAGCTTTCAAATTTACTGAAATGTTGTACATACGCTTGCCATCGGTAATAGGTATCATGATATTCTCATACATGTGTCCCTGAGCCTCATATACCTGCTTGATAACCGGATTAGCAATCTGAGCCATACGTTCAGTCTTACGTTTGAACAATGCCATAGCTTCCTGAAAAGTCTGCTCTGCCAGATCGTCTTTCTTCTTGGAACGGAAATCTTCTTCAGTAAACGGAGCTTCCATAGCCAGTACCTGAAGAATTTCCATCTTGGCATCATCATAAGTCGGCTGCTGTACGGCATTGTAAC
>OGZZ01002760.1_pt1 | contig 10870 bp, 5 predicted proteins | sample 1577021 | NCBI WGS metagenome assembly OGZZ01 (sample SAMEA3541526, study PRJEB24748) | human gut metagenome | biome: human gut; feature: human-associated habitat; material: faeces | place: China | collected 2012
TTATCATTGGTATGAAGTGTGGTGGTTCTGATGGATTATCAGGTATCACAGCTAACCCAACAGTTGGTCTTTTCTCAGATATGCTTGTTTCTAAGGGTGGTACAACTATCCTTACAGAAGTTCCAGAGATGTTTGGTGCAGAGACAATTCTTATGAACAGATGTGCTAATAAGGAACTCTTTGAGAAGACAGTTCACCTTATTAATGACTTTAAGGAATACTTCATTAAGAATGGCCAGGAGATTTACGAGAATCCTTCTCCAGGAAACAAGGATGGCGGTATCACAACTCTTGAAGACAAGTCTTTAGGATGTACACAGAAGTCAGGAAGCTCATTAGTAAAGGGCGTTCTTGCATATGCAGAGCCTGTTAATACTAAGGGACTTAATCTTCTCAGCGCACCTGGTAACGACCTTGTTGCTGCTACAGCTTGTGCAGCTTCAGGTGCACAGATGGTACTTTTCACAACTGGACGTGGAACACCATTTGCATCACCGGTTCCTACAGTTAAGATTGCAACTAACTCAAGACTTGCAGGAAATAAGGGTAACTGGATTGACTTTAATGCAGGAAGAATTGTTACAGATGATCTTCCACTTGAAGATGCAGCTAAGGAGCTCTTCCAGCTCGTATTAGATGTTGCTTCTGGTAAGAAGGTTAAGGCTGAGATAGCAGGATTCCATGATCTTGCAATCTTTAAGCAGGGTGTAACATTATAATTGTTATAATTGATATTAAAATACGGGGACTGCGAATACTGCAGTCCCCGTTATTTGTATTTAAGATATCTCATAATTTATCATATACATACCTGAAAGTAGAATATCCCGTCTTTAGTAAAAAATGCGTATATGCCATTGTACTTCTCAACTACAGATATAATACTTCGTATTCCGATACCATGACCTAATTGTGATGTTACAGGAATCATGTTGACAAATTGTGGTTCGTCAGAATAGGTATTGGATATGTTAATGCATATTTTATTGTTTTTTTCAAACATTCTGATGGTAATCAGACGTCTGTTATTTTTTTCAGAATCAGCGAGAGGATTATTAGTAGTGCTAATCTGGCTGGTGCAGGCGTTGATTGCGTTTTCTATAGCATTGGCAAGAAGGCTGCACAGGTCGGTAATCTTATACCTACTGAAGTCAGATGCAGTTACTGATATATGTGTGGTAATGCCTGTTTTGTTAGCTTTGCTTATATATGATGATAATATAAGGTTAATAGCTTCGTTATTGCAGTAGCGTGTAATCCGTGTATTATCAAGACTGGTGTTGATTTCATTGATATAGTCCAGAGCCTGTTCTGTATGGTTATTGATAAGGCAGTTCTGTATGAAAGTCATATGATGTCTTAAATCATGTCTGTAGATAGCTGCCTGTTTCTGATAATCAGTAAGTTGTGAAATCTCTTTTTCTGCCTGTGTTGCGGCTGCAGAGAGAATAATATTCTTACGTTCAGCAGTGTTTTTTTTGTTGGACAGATGGAGCGTAACTATTGATAAAGTGAAATACAATATTACAATGAAGCTGTCCATGAATTCAATTATTACAGCTTTACCGGTATAGAGAAGGTCTGTATACACAGTGAAAGCATATTCAAGAATATAATAGGTTAAAGGAAGAAGGAAAAACAGAGATATAATTGTTCTGGATTCATCTTTCAGCCTGATTATGTATGGCGAAATGTATTTAACAACAATAAGCAGAAGTGGAATAGTGACTGCTATAGTTGTGATATCTGAAATCATATGAACCTGAGGGAATACATACATAGCAAGTGTGCCAAACCATTTTCTTGGAGTACACATAAGATATGCAGACATAACAGCAATAGAGGATATGTATATATTCTGATGACATATATATCTGATTATCAGAATCAGAGGAATATGTATGAATATAGGGTAGCATTTATAAAGAATCTCTTTGCCAAACGTGATGTAAGATACAGTCTGAAATATGGCAAATGCTATAATTGTAAGGATATATAGGCGTTTATTATCTTCCCAGCATATTCCTGCAAAATAAAATGATACTATGATTCCGAATATCAGAACAAAACCATAGTTTATAAGGCTTAATATTGCGGCAGCACTCATGGCTATTCTCCTTTTCTGATGTATATATACTATTCTTCCATCTGGAATTCAAGGTACTGTTTTTTGATGTCTGACACACGTCTCTGCGCAACCGGTATAGTCTTGTTATTATTAAGAAGAATCTTTTCAGTATCAATAGTTCTGATGTAATTCATGTTAACGATAAAAGAACGGTGTGGCAGAGTGAATTCCTTATGTGCCGTCAGGGTATCACATACAGACGAGAATACATCTGTAGATACCACTTGTTCATTGTTCTTAAGATACAGTATAACTTTTCTGTTAAGAGCTTCCGCATAGACGATGTCTGCCAGATATATCTTATGTATACCGAAATTGTTCTTGATGATAAATGTGTCATGCTGTTCATTATGAAATGTCTCTATAATATCATCAATTGTATTGTACAAAGGTATCTTATCAACGGGTTTTAACAGATAGTTAAATGCCTTAACGGTGTAACTTTCTACTGCAAATTCCGGTGAAGATGTAAGAAATATTACAGGTGACGACTTGTCAAATGTGCGGATTTCCCTCGCAAGACTTATACCATCCATCACAGGCATAATAATATCAAGAATATATATGTCATATTTCTCAAATTCGGCAGTTGAAGCAAGTTCAACACTACTAGAAAAACATTTTATAATGAAATTCTGATTGTTGCAGGAAGCATAGGCATCTAATAATTCTTTGATTCTTGTTAATTCATTTTCGTTGTCATCACATACAGCAATCTTCATGGCAATCTCCCTCATATTAATAAATAATATATTAAATAACTGTTAATTAATTATATATGGCATTCGGCCAAATTACCATATATAAATCTAATCGTTCATGTCAAAATATTTGTAATTCACGCAGGAAACCTCACAAAACCACATAATTCAGGTATTATAAATACAACATATAGAAGACGGAAAACTGAATATTAGAATATGTGGTTATAACATAAAGGAGGCGTTAAGATGAAAAGATTTCTGAGTATACTTTTATGTTCTGCAATGCTTGTTGTATCAGTACCGGGAATGTACTATGCACAGGGATTTGAAAGTCAGTCTGCTTATGATGAGAGCAATCAGCTAAAGGAGATTGATTATCAGCTTAATGGAGGATATTACGTCAGTGGGTATGAAGCACCTTCTGAATATCCGGTTGCAGAACTACCGGGTAAAGATGATATTGTCAATCAGGGCTATGAGTTTGGCGGCTGGTATGATAATGAGGAGCTTACAGGTGAGCCTGTGAAGTCAATCACGGATGACCAGTACCAAGGCGTAGTTGTCCTTTATGCCAGATGGATTGAGAGATATTATTATATTGACATACCAGCAAGCATTGATGCAGATAAGGATAATCTTGTAATATCAGGACATGCAGGTGGTTTATATGAGAAAGATAAAGTAAGTGTTTCTGTTTATTCTAATAATGAATGGAATCTTAAGAATGGAGATATCAGATTAGGATATGAGTTATACAATGACGATATTAAGATGTCTCTTGTTAACAATTCAGTAATAGCAGAGCTTACAGCTACTGGCAGTGATAATACAAGAAAATATATGGCAAGGCTGTTAGAAGTTCCTAAATATGCAGGAACTTATACGGATAACCTTACATTTGATGTTACATTTGAAACAACAAAATACAATATTAAATACGAAACTAACGGAGGAACACTTTATTCTGGAGAGAAGGACGAGCAGGACAGAGAGATTGAACTAGAAAAATCTGTTTTTGAGGCCGGTACAAAGCTTTCAGATCTTCCAGTTCCGGGAAAAGCAGGTTCAACATTCTTAGGCTGGTGTTATGATTCAGCGTGTACGAATTATGTTAAGCGTAGTGACAGACTTTTAAGTGATATAGTTCTGTATGCATCATGGGCAGATGAACAGGAACTTAAGACTGTAAGCATTGATACATATGCAAGAAGTTATGATGTTGATGCTAATGAATTTACAATTACATTAACAGATAAGACAGGTAAGCTGACTAAGGAAGAAGTGAAGAATTATTTAACAATTAAGAATGTAAGTGATTCTTCTGAAGAAACTTCAATTGATGTTGCTGTGGGGAATGTATTAGATGATGGGGCATATACATTTATAATAAAATGCAATGGCTCATGGCAGGAAGGTTCTGGATACCGTCTTGAGCTTTCAGATGACAGACTTTTCTTCACAGGTTATGATTCGACAATAAGAGAGTACGATTTCACAGTATACAAGCCAGATGTAAAGAATGTTAATCTTGGTAATGATATTAAATATATCAGTTCAGAAAGTTTAAGTAATCTTTTTGTTAATGGAGAGAGAACTGATAAGATTTCTGTAACAGTGATGACCGTTGGTTCTGATGGTACAGTAAGTCAGGAGGCAACTAAGACAACAGGCAGCTTTACATATTCAGACAGTGAACTTTTTGTAGGTGATAAGATTGCAGTCTATGATGGAGATGTAGTTCCACAATTAGATGGCAATGTAATTTCAGAAGATGATGTTTCGTTCTTCGAGATTACATCAGTTAATAACAATGAATATTCATATAGAGGAATGGCAGCAGAAGAGATTCTTTTTGTTCCAGATGTACTTCCTGTGAATATTGCCGATGATAAAGATAATGATTATGATAATGACAGCATTACAGTATTACAGAGCAAGATGACTTATGGAGCTGACAGCCCATATGCAAGTCTTGGTCTAGATGAAGATACAACTGTGGATGCAGGAGATTATCTTGCAATTTATGAAGCTGGTGATAATCAGATTCAGTATGCTCTTATAACCAGTGTTTCATCAGATAATGCAGACTATGTAATTGCCTATACGAAGGTAACATGGGATGAAGTACAGGCTGCAATGGATGTATATCAGACTGATAATGTCAAGGGCGAAAGTATATTAGAGAATCAGGATGTAAATAGTATTGAACAGAGTGTTGAGCAGCAGGCTGTTGACAGTGGATTTGCACAGACCGTTGTTGATGAAGTTGCACAGGCTGTTGAAAGAACAGATTCTTATCAGGAACTTCAGGACTATCTGTCACAGACTATGAATGCAGATATCAGTATTGTACCTGTTGAAGGATTTTATAAAGCTGATAGTGGAAATAGTGAGATAGCTATATATGGAAGTAAGAAACCAACAATAAAGCTTGATCATGTAAGAGCAGAACTTTCAACTGGTTTAAAGCATTTTGATAATGTAAGCGGATTAAGACTTGCGCTTGATATTGGAGTTGAGATTTCTTTCTCTAACATGAAGGTAGTTGTTTCTGCTACATTTGAACAGGAAGTTAAGATTAATATTAATGTAAGTGGTAAAGCAATTTGGAAGGTATGGGGAATATTCCCATATATTGATGATTACCGTGTTGCTGTTTCACTTGACCTGTATGATTACACGGGAATTAACTTTAATGTTAATGTAAGAACTGCTGAGGATGATAATGAAGAAAGCTCATCAAAGCTTGACGAAGTAATCAATGGGATTGCTGAAGAATTAAAGAGCATGATGGAGCTGGGAACTACATATATATCTGATAATTCTGATATGTCTACGCGACTTGAGGAACTTGGAGATGGCGGTGAGAATAAAGAGATATCAGTAGCAAAGAGCCTTGCAGAGAGATATTCAGACATGCTTGATGATGAGGCTGACTGGGTTGACCTCTATACTAAGTCTTTAACTGAGTCTCATGTCCGTGTAATCGGAATCATTGATATTGAGTTTAAGGTTGAATTTGTTGTTTCAGCTAATGTCAACATATCCATGGGTATGACGTACTGGTATAAGAATGCTAAAAGATATGTCTACAGCATTATGGTATTTGACAGAAAGGTAACAAGTGACACTATAGACTTATGCGAAGAACAGTATGAATTTTCGGTGTATGCTATTGGAACAATAGGAATCCGTGCTGGTATAAGGCTAAGTGTTTCTATCGGTTTGATATCAACCAAGCTTGCCAGCGTAGGCTTCACGGCAGAGGTTGGAGGTTATGCACAAGTATGGGGATATCTGTACTATCAGCTCAAATATGCTGCATCACAGGGCAGAACATCAAGTTCAATGGGTGCAATATACATGGAGATTGGCATGTATATGGAAGTCAAATTCCTGGCACAGGCACTGGCAGGAACTTTTAGCTATAATCCTACACTATTTGAAAAGCAGTGGCCGCTGTACAGCGTTGGTGTAGTTGAAAATGTATGTGATTTTGCATACAATCAGGATTCTGTAAAAGATGTCAGGATGAAAAGAGATGTTAAGACTGTAAGACTTCCAGATACATATTTTGAAATGCAGTATCTGGATATGAAGGAAGGCCTTGATAAGAATGACGAGTATTTCAGAAAAGTATATGATGACAGTGACAGATACTATGTAATAGCAATGACCAATCCGGCATTCTCATATGACCCGGCTACTAACATAATTGCAGTTGATCCGGGTAGTGAACCTCAGCAGGATGGTGAGATGATAATCACATGGAAGAACCAGAAGGGATCATTTAACACCAAGCCAATTACAAGAAAGATATCTCTTCATTGGGATAATTTACGAGATGGTTATTATATTGCATTCCAGACTAACGGAGGTTCTGTGGTAGATGCAATTGTAGCTAAATATGGCAGACAGATTACAAAGCCGGCAGATCCTGTTAAACAGGGCTATACATTTGCAGGCTGGTACACAGATGAAGCATTCACTAAGAAATATAATGTTCCTGATGTAATGCCTAATGAAGACAGAATTGTATATGCCAAGTGGGAAGCAGCAGATACAACTTATAATGTTGTTGATTATGTTGAAGGAACAGATGGCGTATATAGTGTATTGTCAACAAGACAGGAAACTGCCAAGACAGACGAAAAGGTTTCACCAAAGCCTAATGTAAGAAATGGATTTGCGACTCCGGCAGTATTATCACAGATTGTTAATGCTGATGGAAGTACAACTGTTAATTATTATTATGCAAGAAATAAATATAACATCAAATTCATCTCAGAAGGAGAGACTGTTACTGAAGGACAGTATACATACGGAACGCTAATGCCAACACCTAATGTATACAGACCAGGTTATGAATTTGTCGGATGGGAGCCTTCTGTTACACAGACAGTTCCTGCAAAGGATACAACTTATACAGCAGTATGGAAAGAATCTGATGATGTTGTATACACAACGAAATATTACCTCGAAGATGAGAATGGTAATTATAAACTTGATAAAGCCAAGATAAGCAAAGGAACAACCGGACAGACTGTAACTGCTGACAAAGAGTGGTATGACAACAGCCGATATCATCTTTCAGGGGAACTTCCATCAGGTGTGGTTGCGGCAGACGGAAGTCTTACGTTTAAAGTACATTATGACAGAAACACATTTAACATAGAATTTAATCCTATGGGTGGAACTGTGAACAGAGAGAAAATTACTGCAAGATGGGGTGCAGGTGTTATTACACCAGTTCCGGAAAGAGCAGGATATGCATTTGCAGGATGGTATACTGACAAAGAGTGTACAGAAGCGTTTGACGGAATAATGCCGGCAGATAATATTATATTATATGCAAAATGGGAGGTTGGCAAAGTTAATTACACTGTAGAACATCTCATTGAAAAGCTTGATGGCAATGGATATGAATTATATGACAGAAATGTATATACAGCAGATACTGACAGTGAAGTTACACCAGAAGTTAAGTATATGGAAGGGTTTACTCTGCCAGAAGTACAGACAGCCATTGTTAATGGAGAAGGTACAACCGTTGTAAGATATTTCTACAAGCGTAATGTACACAGACTGACTCTTGTACTTGATAACGGACAGGATGATGTTGTATACGATTACATGTATGGAACTAAGATTGATGTTATTAATCCGGAAAGAACAGGATATACATTTACAGGCTGGAATGGTGATATTGTAAGTGAGATGCCTGACAGGGATATTACTTACGTTGCTACATGGAGTATTAACCAGTACACAATCAGCTTTAATACTGATGGTGGTAGTGATATTGCACCTGTAACACAGGATTACAATACTGAGGTTACTGTAAATGAGATTCCGGTTAAGAAGGGATATACATTTATAGGATGGGACAATGATATTCCTGAGTATATGCCTGCCGGCAATATGGTATTAACTGCAAAGTGGAGCAAAGATGTATATAATATCACTTATAATATTGATGGTGGTACAGCGGGTAATCCGGATACTTATGAGGTTGACAGTCCTGTTATTACGCTTGAAAGACCTAAGCGTTCAGGTTATACATTCCTTGGCTGGAGTGGAACAGGTATTGATGGAACACAGATGGATCCGGTAATAACAACAGGTTCTACAGGAGATAAAGAATTTACAGCTAATTGGAAAGAAAACAGCTATACTATCCAGTTCATTCCATATGGAGATGGAACAACAGGCTCTATGGATGACATGAACCTAAAATATACTGACAGAGTATCTATCAGTGCTAATAAGTTCAAGAGAATAGGATATACATTTGCAGGCTGGTCATTAAAGGCTGGTGCAGATAAGGTATACAATGACAGTGAAGTTATAAGCGGACTTGCAGAAGGCGATAATGAAAGACTTACTATGTATCCTGTATGGACAGCTAATAATTATACAGTACATTTTGATACCAAGAATGGCGATGCAATTGCAGACCGTACATTCACATATGATAAGAAATATCAGCTTCCTACAGCAACAAGATATGGATACACATTCCTTGGATGGTGTGTTGAAGATGGAGGAACAGTCACATACGCACCGGGTGCTTCTGCTGATAATCTTACAGGTGAAGGAACAGTTACACTGTATGCAGGCTGGAGTCTTAATAAGACATTCACTTACAGTCATCCATATTCTTACCGCGTAACAGATAACTCAAAGGAGGAACCTGTAAAGTTACATTTCTTCATAGATGGAGCTTCAGGTACTTCAACGAGTGGTAATGTACGAAACAATTCTATCTATATGAATGGTATATCTTTAAATGAGATAAAGAAGAATTGCAGTACAATGACTATTACAATCAGCTATAACATCAGGATGGTAGATGATGGATATGCGGATTTAGATACCACATACAGAAAGAATTCTAATAAGGCATGGACCGGATGGCATGAAGAAGATGTGGATCTTAAGAAGAATAACAATAAAACTAAGACTCATACATACACTATAAGTCTTAATGATATTGATGCTGTATGCTACAGATTTGATGCGCATGGCACTGGTTCTGACAAGTATGATTTAAGCAATATCAGAGTTAGTGTAAGATTTGATTAATTAATAGTTCATACAGACTGGTCATGTTACCGGTCTGTATGAACTCCTAGGAGGGATTCAGATGAAGATATCAAAGAATAAAATGATGATAGCGGTAATAATAGTGCTGTGTGCGATTGCTGCAATATTGGTTTCAGTATTGTTTATTAATAAGAACAGGAATAATGATGATAAATTTACTCCTACTCTTGATTCTGATGCGGGAGATATACAGGATAATAACAATTCAGGAGGGCAGCAGGGACAGGCTATAAGAATTCCTGGATATCCTTCAATTACTATTGCTGCAGATAAAGAAAATGTGACTATGAATCTTTACAATCCAGAGGGAAATCCATGTTACTTTACATTTGAGATAGTTTTATCAGATACCAATGAAACAATATATAAGTCAGATATGGTTGAGCCGGGTAAGGCTATAACAAATGTGAAGCTTAAATATGGGCTTGCAGCAGGAGAGCATAATGCAGTTATTAAAATCAGCACTGCATCACTTACAGATGGTAAGGCAATGAATGGTGCTAATGTTGAGACTGTTCTTGTTGCAAAATAAATATATCATTAATTAATGAAGAATGGAGGATATTATGAGAAAATTCACAACAGTTTTACTTAGTACAATGTTCGTATTAGGAAGCTTTACATCTGTTATGGCACAGGATTCTGATACAAAACAGACAACAATAAGTGTGTCTGTTGACCCAACATACATGGTTACTATTCCTGCCAATACAACAATAAAAAGTGGAGAGCAGTCATCCAGCCTTGGAAAAATTACAATCGAGAATGTAAGACTTGAGCCGGATAAGAGTGTAAATGTGGCTGTCGATGCAAGTGGCAAACTTAAGAATACTAAGGATACATCAAAGACAATTCCTTATAAGATTATGAATGGAGATAAAGAGTTCAAATCAGCATCTTATACAGAGAATTCTGATAATACAATGCTTACATTACTTATTGATAAATCAGACTGGGATAAAGCATATGCCGGTACATACACAGATACACTTGTATTTACTATTTCGTACAGATAGTGAATATATGTAACATACAATTAATTATTATAAGCAATATAAAAAGAGTTGCCCGGTAAACCGGACAACTCTTTATTTCGTTAGAATCCAAATTATGAATTAAATAGATTATCTCTGAACTCTTGCGCCAGCACCACCAACGATACCTTCAACTTCCTTAAGAGAAGCCATTGTTGTATCACCAGGTGTTGTCATAGCTAATGCACCGTGAGCTGCACCGTAGTTAACAGCCTTCTCAGCATCTTCGAATGTCATAAGACCATATACAAGACCTGAAGCGAATGAATCACCGCCACCAACTCTATCCATGATCTCAAGTCCATCATACTGAGCAGCCTTGTAGATTTCTCCATCAGCCCAGCAGATTGCTGACCAGTCATTAACTGTAGCTGTCTTAACCTGACGAAGTGTTGTAG
>OGZZ01002765.1_pt1 | contig 10862 bp, 16 predicted proteins | sample 1577021 | NCBI WGS metagenome assembly OGZZ01 (sample SAMEA3541526, study PRJEB24748) | human gut metagenome | biome: human gut; feature: human-associated habitat; material: faeces | place: China | collected 2012
AAATGTTCCGAGATACATACTGAAAGTATGATCCACTACTTAGAGGATTATATGTACTGTACTAGAAAGCTGGGGCTTTATGTGCAGTTAGTAGCATAAATTATATAGGGGTTATCTAAATATATTTACCTCCTGTGATTAAGTTATATAAAGACTAAATCACAGGAGGTTTATTTTTATGATAACAGTAGAAAAACTGGAAAAAGGTACTTATTTTAATGATGCTTTTAAAATCTCATTTAGATATGATCCCACTACTGTAACTAAGATAAAAGAGCTGGCAGAGCGGAGATACTTACCAGAGGATAGAGCGTGGGAGATCCCAGCACATGAGCTACCAGCTCTCATAGAGAAAGTAGGGCTTAGCAATATCAAAAGTGAGGAGGCTGTAGTACAAGCCCTCAATACTAAGGAGATCGAGGATAAAAGAGAGGCTATACAGGAGAGGCTAAAGGGTATTAAGCCTGTAAGAGATTTTGATTTTAAAACAGCTCCCCTCCCTCATCAGATCGAGGCTTTTAATTATGGCATGGAGAAAAACTCTTTACTTATCGGAGATGAGCAGGGCTTAGGCAAGACAAAGGAGAGTATTGATATTTGTGTAGCCAGAAAGAAAGAGCTTATTAAAACCCTTATTGTATGCGGAGTAAACTCTGTAAAATATAACTGGGAGAAAGAGATCCAGATCCACTCTAACGAGGGCTGTGTAATGGTAGACGGTAAGACAATGGATGTTAGAGTACAACAGCTAAATGACTGGTACAGAGGCTCCTCTTATTTTGGGGTTATCAATATTGAGAGCCTCAGAAATGAGAAAATACAGGATGCTCTCTATCTGGGGATTAAGGATGGTTATATAGGGGCTATCATTGTGGATGAGATCCACAAGGCTAAAAACGGAGGCTCTCAACAGGGAAAAGCTCTTAGATTTTTGAAAGCTCCAGTTAAAATAGGATTATCTGGTACTCCGATGAATAAAGCGGAGGATCTGTGGAATATCCTTACATGGCTGGGAGTAGAGAGAAGATCCTTTTATAGTTTTAGAAATGCCTATTGTACTATGGGAGGTTTTGGAGGCTATAAAGTAATCGGATATAAAAACTTAGATAGCCTCAATGCTGAGTTAAATACTGTAATGCTAAGAAGAAAGAAAGAGGAGGTACTAGATCTCCCTCCTAAGCTGTACAGTACTGAGTATGTAGAACTTACCACAGCCCAGAAAAAACAGTACAGGGATATTAAAAATGGCATTGTAGCGGATATGGAGAATATCTTAGCCTCTGTTAATCCGCTTAACTGTACTCTCCGCCTCAGACAGCTTACCAGTGGTAATCCTAACTTAACAGATGATAGCCCTAAGCTGGATCGTATTAAGGAGATGCTGGAGGAGGAGATTATCCCTAACGGTCATAAGGCTATCATATTTTCTCAATGGAGCACGATAGCTAAGGATCTGGGGATAGAGCTTAGTGAATATGATCCGATTGTAATTACAGGAGAGGTACCTCCAGAGCAGAGGCAGAGATTAGTAGACAATTTCCAGACTAACCCACACTGTAAAGTAGCTATAGGAACCATAGGAGCTATGGGTACTGGATTAACTCTAAATAAAGCCTCTTATGTATTCTTTATGGATAAAGCATGGAATAGCGGAGATAATGCACAGGCTGAGGATAGAGCCCACAGAATAGGTACCGTAGGGGCTGTAAATGTAATCTCTATGGTGGCTAAGGGTACCATAGATGAGGCGGTAGAGGATTACCTGTTAGAAAATAAAGATCTCATTGATCGAGTAGTAGACGGTAAAGGATCTAAGCAGGATATTAAAACCATCCTTAACAAATTACTTAGCATTTAATATACAGGTGTGGTATAATAACTCAAAATGGAGGTATATAATGAGAGCGATAACAATAGATGCAGATACAGGAAAAAGAGTATATACAAGAAAAGAGGTAGCGGATCTGGTAGGAGCCTCTACTCAATCTATCCGCCTCTGGGAAGATGCTGGAGCTATTCCAGCAAGCGTAAGAGATGAGGGAGGCTATAGATACTGGTATGAGGAGGATCTGGAGGCTATAAAGGCTTATGCCTCATTACCGAGAAAAGCAAAACTTAAAAAGTAACCCTAAGTGTGAGGAGAGTGTAAAAGCTCTCCTCTTTTTTTTGTCCTTAATTTTGAGGGCTATCTAAAAAATTACCGTTTGTGTGATTAGGTTAAGTATCAAAAGAAAAGGAGGTAAGCAGGATGCTTAAAATCAGTTTTACAAATGCTGAGGTATCGGATCACGGATACGGTTTAGAGGTAAATGGTAAATCCTTAGAGGATATTATCTCTACCGCCTTAGGAACCAAACTTAAAGGTAATGGCGGTTACGGATCTGGATTACCTAGCTTTAATTCTAATAGCTGTGATGTTACGGTTATTATCAATCCACATAATAGTATATGTGAGATTGAAACAGAGGATGAAGTATGGCACAGCGTAGCAGAAATGGAGGCAGAAAAGAGTGAGCAGTTTCAAAAGGAAAATGCAGAGGCAGATCCAAAAGAATAACGGTACCCTCCTCCACAAAAAGGTAGTAGCTAGAAAGATGGGCTGTAAATCCGTGGAGGAGTATAATCGTAGAATGGCACGCAGAGAAAAGAATTTAAAAGAGATGGAGGATAACAAAGATGGCAAATGATTTTACAGCAAGGGTAGCAGGTATCAGCGTAGAGCTGGGTATGAGTGTACAGAATAAGAGTGGTATCTGGTGTAAGCCTACAGTCAATATGGAGATTAAGATTGATGGAGGTACAGATCCTACTCAGAGAGAGGCTATTATTAAACAGGCGTTTGATGAGGTGTGTGATAACATTGAGAAAGTTATCTCAGAGATGGAGTAATACTTACAGGGGGGGGGAGAGTATCTCTCCTCTCTCCTTAACTGGAGGTAATTATGGCAAAACAGATAAAAGTAAGAGAGGATAATTACTTTGCTGTACAGGGATGGATGGTAACAGAGCTAAAACTAAAGGGTAATGCTCTTATGCTCTATGCGATCATCTACGGATTTTCTCAGACTACTAACACAGCTTTTACAGGGAGTGTAGACTACCTCTGTGAGTGGCTGGGTGGTGTATCAAGACCTACAGTAATTAACACTTTAGATAACCTAGTTAAACAGGGGCTCCTCACTAAGAGCAGTACCACTAAAGGGGCTCTCATTTACAACAGCTATACAGCTTTAAGACCGAGTAAAAAAATTTTATCCGATGAGGATCCAACGAGTAAAAAACCTTTACCCGATACGAGTAAAAATTTTTTACTCAATAAAGATAGTAAAGATAATATAGAAAAATCCATCTCTAAAGAGATGGAGGGCAAAGCCCCTAAAAAGAAATCTTATAGTACTATCTTAGAGGATCCTGTTAATAAGTTTGTGAAAGAGGCTCTTAGTAAATTTATCCAGTATTGTAGGGGTAAAAACTATACTCCTAAAGTAACTACGGTAGAAAAGTTTGCTAGTACTCTTAGAGATAATGCTGGAGAGGATCCTGTAGTGGCTTTGGCTATTGTGGATCAGAGTATAGATAAGGGATGGAAAGATCTCTATCCACTTAAGAACTATGGTAGACAGGGAAAGCCTACAGCGATCAGTAAAAAATTCAGTGGTAATACCCTTAAAGATGCTGAGGGTAAAGATATTGTGTTTAAGTAATCTGGAGGAGGGTGTAAAAGCTCTCCTCTAAATTTTTACCTCTTTTGTGATTAGGATTACTCAAAAGGAGGTAAAAGCGGATGAAATGCTATGCAAGTGATTATTGCCAGAAAGATAAAAGCTCCTGTAGTGATGTATGCGGAGGCTACAGAGTACTTAGAGCTTTATACAATTTAAGCAGGATCCCAGAGAGATACCGTTATACTATCGCTCTTAAGCCAGAGAATGGAGAGGATCTGGAGGCGTTTACAAAGCTGGATAATTATAAAAATGATGTGCTCAGTATGGTAGATGAGGGCAGAGGTTTATATATCTGGGGAAAGAGTACAGGGAATGGTAAAACCTCATGGGCTTGTAAGATTATGAGTTACTTTTTCAGAAAGATAGCTTTTAATACAGGGCTGGAAAATGAGGGGCTATATATTTTTCTTCCCACTTTCTTAGAAGATCTCAGAGATAACTATGATAACAAAGATCCAGAGTTTGATGAGGTACTCAGAATGATAAAAACCTGTAGGCTCCTTATCATAGACGATATAGGAGCAGAGAGGGTAACAGATTGGGTAAGGGAGAGGATGGTAAGTATTATAAATACCAGAGTATCTAATAACCTCACTACGATCTATACCAGTAACCTCTCTCCAGAGGAGCTTAGGGGCGAGTTAGGGGATCGGATAGCCAGTAGAGTATTGGGATCCTCACAGGTAGTAGAAATTACAAGCGGAGATAGGAGGGGATTATAAATGGCTAATATGATTGAGCAGAGCTTACTCTGTAAAGTATTAGATGCTCCAGATCTGGAGATCCTCCACTCTAACGGAGTAATAGAGGAGATGTTTCTTACCTGTAAGGATGAGATCCATTTTATCATAGAGCATTACAACAGCTATAAGCAGATGCCAGATAAACTAACCTTTTTAGGCAGGTTCAAAGATTTTCAAATGCTGGAGGTTACAGAGAGTACAGATTACTTAGTATATAAGCTCAAAGAGGCTTATACATATACTAAGCTGGTGCCTTTGATTGAGGATACAGCAAAGGTAGTAAAAGAGGATAGTATTAAGGCTATCCAGTACCTCAAAGAGGAGTTAGAAAAGCTGGAGAAATCCGTACCAGTGAGCAGGAATAAAGATGGCTATGATATTATCTCTAACGCTGGAGATCGCCTTACAGAGTATAAAAAGCGTTGTGAGGTAAAGGGGCTTATAGGTATTCCTACAGGTATCCCTAAGCTGGATGAGATTACTAATGGCTGGCTCTGGGGAGAGGATCTGGTAGTGCTCACAGGGCGTACTAACGTAGGTAAAACATGGATCGGAGAGTACTTTGCTACTATGGCGTGGAACATGGGTTATAAGATCCTTATGTACTCTGGAGAAATGAGTACCGCTATGGTTGGTTTTCGTTTTGATACTCTCAATAAGCACTTTAGCAATATGGGGCTCCTTAATGGATCTGGTACTCTGGGAAAGAAACCAGATACAGACGGAGCAAAGTACTTACAGGAGGATTATGAGAAGTACATAACACAGCTCCAGCAAAAGAACGGATTTATCGTAGTTACTCCAGATGATTTTGAGGGGCGTAAGCCTAATGTAGATGAGATTAAGAGTTTAGCTATTAAGCATGGGGCGGATATGATTGTAATAGATCAGCTCTCTCTTATGAGTGATAAGCGTAGGGCGGATATACCTAGAATAGCTTATAACAATATCTCAGAGGATCTCTTTTTGATGAGTAAGGAGCTTAAAAAGCCTGTACTCCTTATGGCACAGGCTAACCGTGAGGCAGTTAAGAACCGTAAAAAAGGGGAGAGCCCAGAGCTCCACGATCTGGCAGAGAGTGACGGTGTAGGACAGAACGCCACAAGAGTATTATCTCTATCTGTGATAGATGGCACTCTTAAGATCAGTGTTAAGAAAAACAGATATGGTATCAATAACAAAGAGGTACTTATGATCTGGGAAGTAAACACAGGATACCTTAAGCCTCTCCTTAGTGAAAATCCAGAGGAGAGTACAGAGGATAAAAAGGACGATAAACCAGATGGAGAAAAGGATAAAGGAGGAGAGAAAGATTATGGTTTCTAAAGGAGGAGTACCTAAGGGGCGGATCATCCCTGTATATCTTACAGATGAGGGAGATGTGTACCCTATTTATTTACATGAGATGGGAGAGTTAGAGATTATACAGAGGCTTGTAGCAGGTATCTTAGATAATAAAATTGTGGTAGATACTAATACCAGAATTAACTCAGAGAATGATAAAATCTCTATTTTTGATTTAAGTAAGAAAAAATAATAAAAATTTCTCTAAATGTTACCTCTTTTTCTGATTAGGTTAAGTAAATCGGAAAAGGAGGTACTTTTTTATATGACGATTACAAGTAAAGAAGTAGCGGAGATGCTGGGAAAGAGGCACGATAACCTTTTAAGAGCGATCCGCAAATATATTACACAGTTAGGAGATGAGGCTCCTAAGTATTTCTCAGAGGATCCAGATAAGGGCGGTAGATTGTACCACATTACTAAGGCTGGCTGTGATCTTATGGCAGGGCGTATTATCGGAGCTCAGAGTGAGGCTTTTAAGACTAAGTATGCTCCAGTGTTTGGAGAGGAGGCTCCTGTAGAGGTGGTAGAGGAAAAGCAGGAGGAGCCACAGGAGAAAGCCTACACAGTAGAGGAGGTAGCCCAGATCTTAGGCTGTAGTGAGAGAAATGTATACAGAAATATCCAGAGCGGAAAGCTGGAGGCTGTAGAGCGTGAGGTAATGATCCCTACTCTTAAGAAGTTTGTAACAGAGGAGGCTCTGGAAAAATATAAAGCAGGGAGGGCTAGTTAATGAATTACTTTGAAATGAAATGGAGGCTCTCCGCTTGCAGAATACAGGCAGGATATTCACAGGCAGAGGTAGCAGAGATCTTAGGCTGTAGTGATAAGACCATTGTTAGCTGGGAAACAGGTAAGACAGCTCCTAAGATGGAGAAAGCACAGGAGCTTAGCGATCTGTACGGTATCCCTCTGGCTTATATGGATTTTTCAAAGGCTGGAAACTCTACACCTCTTAGAGAGCGTGAGAGTGAGCCACAGATCCCAGCTTTTTAACAGATATTACCAGTAGCTTTAGGAAAATACTGGTAGCAGAATAAAAAGAAAGAGCCAGCCTATATAAGACTGGCTCCCCAGAGGATTACTCCTCTGTGTGTTGGAGTTTGTAGATCCTAAGAGCTACATCCCTCACTAAGAGCTTATCCTCAGTAGATAACTCAGAAAAAATATCTGTGAGCTCTGTAAGTAGCGGATCTGGAGTAGAAGTGTTAGCGGTAAAATCGAAAAACTCACTAACAGGGGCTCCTAAGTATGTAGCTAGGTTTTGGAGCCTATCCATGTCTGGTAAGTGTTTACCATTACTCCAAGAGGAGAAAGTAGTAGGCGGTATCCCAATACCATCCGCTACCTCTTTCTTACTCTTTCCAGATAGTGCTAAGTAGTAACTCAGAGCTTTTACAAAGTTATCCGTGAGAGAGGAATTGTTAGACATTGTATCACCTCCTCTCTTTGAGGGATGATTAAATAATACACCTAAACAGTAGAAAAGTAAAGTAAAACATACAAAAACTACTGTTAAACAGAATTTTTTATTGACAAGTGGTAAATACTCCATTATACTACTAAACAGTAGGAGAAAGCTACTAAAGCTCATCTCCCTATATTTTTTTACCTATCCACTACTGTTTAACAGTAGTTTTAGGAATATATTTTAATTTTTAAAGGAGGTACAAGCTAATGAATTTAGCGGAGTTAAAGGAGGCTTATAAAGCCAGAAAGTTAGCCTTAGACAGTGCAAAGAAAGAGGAGGAGAAATACAAGGCACTCCTTAAGGATGCGATGTTAGAGGCTGGAGAAAGTGATTACACGGATGAGGCTGGATACCGCTTTGAGCGAATTGTGCAGGAGCGTAAGAGCATGGATGAGGAAAAGCTCTTAGCAGAACTCCATGAGAGAAATCTCACAGGCTGTATCAAGACGGTAGAGGCTGTGGATGAGGATGCAACTCTTAAGGCGGTAGAGGCTGGAGAGTTGCCACAGGAAGTATTAGCAGATGCCTTAAAGGTAACAGAGGTAGTAATGCTTAAGCTCACAGCTCCTAAAAAGGCAAAGGCTAAAAAGTGATAACGATCTGGAAAACTCCAATAGTAGCCACAGTAGAGCAGGTACTTAAGGATCTTAAGCTCCAGCTCTACGGAGCAGGGCTACTTAAGGAGATTAAAAACACAGGATCGGATCTTATGTGTACTTGCCCTTTTCACGCAAACGGTAAGGAGCATAACCCATCTTGCGGAGTGCTCCTACAGCAAAAGGTAACAAAGGATAAGACCTATGAGGCTGGTACGGTGCATTGCTATACCTGTGGATACACAGCGGATCTACCTCAGTTTGTAGCGGATCTGTTAGGGCTGAGTAGCCCAGTAGAGGGCTTTAAGTGGCTGGTAAATCAGTACAACTACCAGACGGAGGAGAGGGAGCTCCCAGATCTGGATATGTACAGAGGCTCTACAGCTAAATCCTCAGTATTGGAGGAGAGCTTAGTTAAGCAGTACACACAGAACCTCCTACAGAGTGAGGAGGCGTGTAGGTACCTACATAAAAGGCGGATAGCTAACTGGGTGCTAGAGGCTTATGAGCTGGGGTTTGATCCAGAGGATAAAACAGTGCTTTTCCCTGTAAGGGGCATGGATGGGAAAGTGATCTTTTACAAGGGCAGGAGCATAGCTGGAAAGCATTTTTATAACGCAAAAGAGATAGATAAAACCTCCGTAGTGTTTGGGCTCTGGGAGATCCTAAACGGATCTTTTAGCTGGGGTACATCGGATCAGATAGAGGAGGTTTGGATTACAGAGAGTGAGATAGATGCTCTCAGCCTTATCTCTTATGGGGTACCAGCGGTAGCCATCATGGGATCACATATCTCAGAGGATCAGTGTAAAGAGCTGGAGCGTACACCTTTTAGGCGGTTTGTACTTGCCACAGATAACGATGATGCAGGGAGAAAAGGAGCCTCCCAGATCAAGAGGTTACTGATACCTAAAGGTTTTCGGTTTATCAACCTCAAATGGCATACGAGCCTAAAGGACATTAACGATCTTGTCAAAGAGTACGGAGATGGCTGGAAAGACCATCTCACAGGATATTAAAGGAGGAAAACAGGATGAGTAAAGGATTTATTACAGGAACAAATGAGGAACTTATTAAAGCGTACAAAGAGAGTAGAGATGAGAGCTATCTTAAAGAGCTCATAGAGGCTAACAAGGGGCTTATTAACCTTTTGGTATCCCCTTATTTAACCTCTATCCCTAATTCTGAGTTAGAGGATCTTACAAGTGAGAGCTATATACCGATGCTTAGAGCTATAGAGGATTACGATCCAGAGCAGGGAGTAGCTTTTTCTACTCTCCTTAAGGTTTATGTACGCCAGCACCTTAACCGTTTATACAACGAGGCTACACGCCAGAAAAGATTTACAGGTACCACTCCAGATAGCTTAGATCGGTTATCTGAGATCAATAAAGAGGGCGGTACAGAAACAGATAGCACCTTTGAGGTAGAGTGTAAGGATTTTAACTCTGTAGAGTTTATGGATCTCTTAGATAGCTTACAGCTCAATGATAAGGAGCAGGTAGCGGTAAATATCCTCATGGCTGGAGGAGCTAAGGGAGAGATTGCTAAGGCTCTCAATATTACTAATGCTACCGTAAGTTGGCATATCAAGAACCTCAAAAAGAAATTTATTTTAGCTGGTTATCAATATGCTGTCTAAATAATCTGGGTGGATGTGATTAAGTTATTTATCACGAAAAGCAAGGAGGCAAGCGGTATGAGTAGTTTAAGAACCCTGTTAGCCATCTTAAAAGGAGAGGCTGTAGTGCTTACTAAAAAGAGTGAGCATAAGGCGGATGTGCTGGTAGGAAAGAATGTGGATAAGCGTTTTGCTATCAACAGCATGGTAGGAGCTGTAAAGGCTTTGATGCTGTAGAAATAAAAAATAATCAAGGAAAAACAGGAGGATACAGAAATGGGATTACAGGATCTTATTAACAAGTATGACAATGGAGGATTTTCTAAAACAGGCTGGTTTCAGTTAAAGGATGATGGAGATACAGCTACAGTAAGATTACTCCACAAAGGAGAGGTAGGCGTAAAGGATGGAGAAACAGATTATGATTTTCCCATCTATGAGGTACACAAGTTAGATGTAGACGGTAGCGGTAGAGATCGTACTTGCCTCTGTAAAGGAGAGAGCTGTGAGTTTTGTAAGAGCGGTAATAAGCCTCAGCTTAGAATGTTCTTACAGATGATTAACAAGGATGAGAAAGATAAGGATAAGCAGGTACAGCTCTGGGAGAGAGGCTTAACAGATATTAAGAACCTTATCGGCTTAGCTGGAGAGTACGGAGATCTCACTAAGAGAGATCTTAAGATTAAGAGATCTGGAGCAAAGGGTAGCCTTAAGACTACATACCAGTATTTCCCTAAGGATCCTAGTGAGATGGAGATCCCAGAGCCTCAGAACTTAGTAGGCTCACTTATCTTAGATCTGGATCGTGAGGATCAGATTAAGGCTATCGAGGGTAGATTACAGCTTAACAAGGGTAACAATAACGATAGCAACAATGACAGCGGAGCAGGAGCTACAAGAGTATTTTAAGTAAGTTGTAATCTCTTGGCAGACAAAACATAAAGGAGCGGATTGATAGGTATAAGTGTGAATGTGAGTGTTTACCACCTAAATATATCCTAACATACAAAAAATGGGCTCATTGAGAGAGAACCTCTATAAAGCTGGGAAATGAGGTAAGAGTGAGGGGTAAAATTAAGAGCCCCTCACGTTTTTTTTTAACAGGAGGATACAGGATGGCAAGAGAGATAAAGGTAGATATGAGTAGAGAGAGCGTGGATCTGGAGGATCTTAGTAGCCGATTAGCTCATAAAAAAGTATGTAATATAAATTTGAAAAGAAACCAGAATACCTTACTTAAAGGGCTGGAGGTAATAAATGAGCTGGTAAAGAGCGGTAGGCTCCATGCTGAGGGAGAGTATGAAATTATCCGTACTCCAGAGAGGCTTAAGGAAGTAATGGAAACCTACTTAACTGGAGTAA
>OGZZ01002784.1_pt1 | contig 10811 bp, 13 predicted proteins | sample 1577021 | NCBI WGS metagenome assembly OGZZ01 (sample SAMEA3541526, study PRJEB24748) | human gut metagenome | biome: human gut; feature: human-associated habitat; material: faeces | place: China | collected 2012
AACAATAATAATGGGAATGCATCAGCCCAGACAATTGCTGAGCTTCAGGCTGAGATTGCCAGACTAAAAGTGTTTGAAGAGAATGCACAGCATTATCAGGAACTTAAAGATAAGTTCGATACAGATGTTGTATATACAGATAATGCTCCAGATATAAGTGAATACAAATCGTGGTATGAAAGTATTGATTCAGAAAATGCAGCAAAGCTTTACGAACAGGTTGTAAAGGATCTACAGTACTCACAGCAGGTTAAGGACTGGGCAGAAACATATTCTAAGATGGATGCGAAAAATGCGGCAGCTATTCTTGAAGAGATGACTGGAGATACAGATCTTGTTTCTGATATACTTCTTTGTATGACATCTAAACAGAGAGCAGCAATTCTTGCAGAGATGGATCCTGTATATGCTGCAAAACTTACAGTTATTATGTATCCTGCTAAAGGTTAAGTCTGTAGCACAGACTACCGATATATAATATGGATTAGGTCTATCCTGATTCTAATATGAAGAAAGGAGGAGGATAATATGGTAAGTTCAGCTGTTACAGGAATGGTTCAGCCGGTTACTAAGGTGGCAGGAAGTGTTGGAAGCCAGTCTGGTCAGGATAATTCCGGGAATGTTGATTTTGCAAGGATAATGAATAGTTCTGTAAGAAACGATGTGACTGGGAATTCATCAAAGCAGACTAATACATATTCAGCAGCTCCATCAGATTCACTTGTAAGCATGGGTGCTAATAAGTCTAACAAGAATGCAGATATTGTTACCACTAATTCAACTGTAAAAACAGATAATGCGGTTAAAGAAAACGATAACAAAATGACTCAGGATGTGCAGAATGCAGTGTCGGACATTAAAGAAAAGATTAAGGAAACAATGAATGTATCTGATGAAGATATAGAGAGTGCTATGGAGAAGCTTGGAATTATAGCAGAGGATTTGCTTGACATGCAGAAGCTTACGGATCTTGTAGTTGCTCTTAGCGGAAACACTGATTCACTTGAGTTTTTGACAGATGCAGATTCAGTATCTATGCTCAATGATATACTGGAATATGCAAAGTCTGTGACAGATAATCTGGAAGATGTGTATAATATGGACATTGATTCAATTAAAGAAATGCTTGTTTCTGCGAAGGATGATGTTAAACAGTATGTTAAACAGTCTGTGGTGAAAGAAGATGCACAGCCAGAAGAACGGCCGGAAGCAGCATCACAGTATGAGTTAAGCAATGTAATTGCACAGAAGACTAAAGTGCAGGCTGATAATGACAATAATGCGGATGATAAGCAGCAGACTCATATGTCTGATAAAGCATCTGTGGGAAATGAAAACTTTACCGGGAATATGGCACAGAACATCCAGAATGCTTTCAGCGAGATTATTGATGAAGTTTCTAATGTTAATGAAGCTGATATTGTAAGACAGGTTGTAGAACAGATTAAGGTTACAACAGGACAGCAGCTTTCAAGCATTGAAATTATGCTTAATCCTGAGAATCTTGGAAAAGTACATATAGCTGTCACAGCAAGACAGGGAGTAATTACAGCACAGCTTACAGCACAGAATGAACAGGTAAAAGCTGCTCTTGAAAATCAGATGACAGCTTTGAAAGAACATTTTAACAATCAGGGTGTGAAGGTTGAATCTGTAGAGATTACTGTACAGAGTCATGGTTTTGAATCACAGCAGAATCTCGAAGGTAATAATTCAGAACAGGCTGGTCAGGAAAAGAAGACTCATAGAAAGCTTGATCTTAGCAGTCTTGAAGAACTGGAAGAATCTGATATGACTGATGAAGAAATCAGGGCAAAAGATGCTATTGTTAATGGCGACAGCAGTGTTGAATATTCAGCATAGAATAAGATGAGAAAGGAGATAATATATGGCTAGTACGATAGGTGCATGGTCTTATGTGAAGAATGATGGTTCATTAAGTACAAAGGACGATGTTAACAGCAACTTAAGTTCAACAGGAAAGAATAAGAGTACTACTAATAAGACAACGCTTGATGTTGAACAGTTTTTACAGCTTATGGTAGCTGAGATGCAGAACCAGGATCCGCTAGAACCTACAGATAATTCGGATTATATGGCACAGCTTGCTACATTTACACAGGTTGAAGCTACTAAAGAAATGAATGATAATACATTACAGGATATGGCATCTAACCTTGTGGGTAAGCAGGTTATAATGACTACAACACAGAACAGCAATGGTTATATAGGCGGAACTGTTGATTATTGGGAAACAATAAATGGAACTGTTTATCTTGGAATTGGTGGAAAGCTTTATGATATTGCAGATCTTGATACTGTAATGGATAAGGACTATTTTGACAAATGGAAAGGAAATGGTTCTACAACAGATACTAAGACAGAGGATACAAAACCTGGGGAGTGACCGTTATGATGAATAATATGATAGGTAATAATATTGCTTCTATCGAAAAGATGACGGACATTATAGGAAAGAAGAATTCTGATAATGTTGATAAAATGTATAATGGCAAAACATTTGCTGATATATATAATCAGAAGCGTTCGATTGAAGAGGTTATTTCCGACAGCGATATTAAATCGTCAAAAGGGTTGAAGTTCTCTAAACATGCTGGTGAAAGGCTTGAACAGAGAGATATCCGGTTATCAGACGAACAGATGACAAGGCTTGAGGAAGGAACCGAAAAAGCAATTTTGAAAGGAATCAATGAATCGCTCGTTATAGTTGATGATCTGTCTTTTATAGTTAATACAAGAAACAGAACAGTGATTACGGCGATGGATCAGAATAACAATGAAGACAATATCTATACTAATATTGATGGAGCAGTAATTATTTAGCTGGACCGCAAGGAGGCGAATGTCCCTGAATGCCAGAAGGGACGATGCTTTATTGATGAATGCATCAGATATATGTCTTTACATATTTATGGAGGAACAAATATTATGATGAGATCAATGTACTCTGCTGTGTCAGGTCTTAAGGCACATCAGACAAGAATGGACGTTATTGGTAATAATATTGCCAATGTTAATACTGTGGCATATAAGTCACAGTCTATGACTTTTTCAGAAGTTTTTTATCAGACAACTCAGATTGCGTCCGGACCTAATGCAGAAACAGGAAAGGGAGGAACTAATGCTATGCAGATTGGTCTTGGATCATCTGTTGGTTCTATCTCTACAGCAATTTCTTCAGAAGGTGGTTCTGAGAGAACTGATAATGCATTTGACTTAAAGATTGGTGGAAGTTCTTTCTTTATAGTTAACAGTGCGGGTAATACATTCTTCACAAGAGCCGGTAATTTTAAGGTTGATGAGTCAGGTGCTCTTGTAACAACAGGTGGCGCTAATGTAATGGGCTGGCAGGTTGATGAATCTGGTAATGCAAAAAGAGACCTTGTATCAAAGCTGTATGTTAACAGTCCGGATGTTGCATATACTTCACCAGAAAGAACTTCATCTGTTACGGTAACAGGTAACCTTAATGCAGGTTCTAAGGATACAAGTACTACAACTATTAATTTTTATGACAGCCTTGGTAATTCTTATCAGGCAACAGTTAATCTTGTGTATGCAGGCGTTCAGGGAGATAATACGCAGTATACAATTGAGCCTGTTTCAGTTTCAAAGAATGGTAAGCCGACAGACCTTACATTTACTGCGTCAGCACCATTATCATTTAATACACTTACAGGTCTTGCCGATGCATCAAATTCAGATATTAAGCTTACATTTTCTAATAACGGGACTGCATCAGATGCTATTGAAGGCGTTGATTTGAGAGTTATCGGTGAAAGCGAGACAAGTCCTGTACTTACGATGGATGCATCTGGAATTACAATGTTTTCAGAAAAGACTAATCTTAATTCAGAGCTTGGCATTAATGGACTTGGAAAAGGCAAGGCAGTAGGTAAGATGACATCGGTTGGTGTTGATTCATCAGGATATATTGTGGCAAGCTATAGCAATGGTGTTACTAAGAATATTGGACAGATAGCAGTTGCTTCTTTCTCTAACCCTGAAGGTCTTCAGAAAGAAGGCGATAATCTTTATTCAGCAACACTTAATTCTGGAACTTTTGATGGAATTGGTCAGGATGTTACAGAAGGTGATGGAAGTATTTCATCAGGAGTACTTGAGATGTCTAATGTGGATCTCTCTTCAGAATTTACAAATCTGATTACAACTCAGAGAGGATATCAGGCTAATTCGAGAATTATTACTGTATCCGATACATTACTTGAAGAACTTATTAATCTTAAGAGATAATTGACATGAAAAGATATTTATGGCGAATTATTACAAGTATTCCTTGCAATAATTCGCCATAAGTGTTTTAATATATATAGTTGATTTTAAGCGGGGTACTATACCTTATGTGGTATCGGGAGGAATTATGATTGATGTAACACGGTTTAATGGAAAAAGCTTTGTGCTTAACGCAGAACTGATTGAAGTTATGGAGGAAACACCTGATACTGTTATAACCCTGACAACAGGACATAAATACGTTGTCAAGGAAAGCGTAGAAGAGGTATATAGCAAGGTTATTACTTATAAGAGAAATATAATTGGTAATCTGTATGCGTCTGGTACAGATACTAAGTGATAATATATATAGAATACTAGAGACTTGGAAGGGGCAATTATGGATTTAGCTACACTGTTGGGAATTATTATTGGGTTTGTCATGGTCGTTATCGGAATTATAACAAGTACGACTAATCCTACACTAAAGGGAATTATGGACACATTTGTTGACATACCGTCAATCGCCGTTACTATTGGTGGTTCAATGGCTGGTATGCTCACATCTTATACATTTAAGACATTCTTAGGACATCTTAAGGGATTTGGCATTGCTATGAAAGATCCCAAGCTTGATAATGGACAGGTTATTTCTAAGATTATTGAGCTTTCTAACACAGCCAGAAAAGAAGGCCTTCTTGCACTTGAAGAAGTGGCACAGGGACTTGATGATGAGTTTATGAAGAAGGGTATTCTTCTCATTGTTGATGGTACTGAGCCGGAACTTGTGAGAGGCATTCTTGAAACAGAACTGGTTAATCTTGATACAAGACATAAGAGTACAATTGGCTTTTTTGATAATTGGGCAGCTCTTGCTCCTGCATGGGGAATGATTGGTACGCTTCTCGGACTTGTTAATATGTTAAAGAACTTATCTGATACAGCATCTATCGGACCTAATATGGCTGTAGCACTTCTTACTACACTTTATGGTTCTTTGATTGCTAACTGGATATGTGTTCCTATATCTAATAAGCTCAAGCTTCAGAATAATGATGAATATCAGCTTAGAGAGATTATTATTGAAGGTCTTCTTTCTATTCAGGCAGGAGAGAACCCAAGAGTTATTGAAGAAAAGCTTAAGTCTTTCCTTTCACCATCTGCCAGAACAGCATTATCTGAACAAGGAGGAGGTGAAGGCTGATGGCTAAACAGCGTACAGAGAATGCACCACCAGCGGCACTTTGGAAAGATACGTTTTCAGATCTTATGAATCTTCTGCTGTGCTTTTTCGTTTTGATGTTTGCTATGTCTAATATTGATTCTCAGAAGTTTGAGGAGATTGCAGCTTCACTTTCATCAAGCTTTAGTGTACTTCCTCAAGGCGGTTCTGCACTGTCAAAGGAAGGAATTCTTGTAAGCAGTGGGGCGAGTCAGCTGAATGAATTGAGCAATTACTATAACAATATGGGCCTTAACAATGATGGCGATATGTCACAGGATGTACAGAATGCTTATGAAGAGATTGAAAAAGAAGGTCTTGAGCAGTCTGAAAATATGGCTGAGGAGATTGTTGATAAACTTACAGCCAGTGGAGTTGCAGATTATGTTGATGTTACTGCTTATAGTAAATATGTAATGCTTAATGTAAGTGGTGGAATTCTGTTTAATTCGGGAAAGTCGGAGCTTACATCAGAGGCACGCAGTCTTCTTGACAAGGTTGCTGATGCACTTATTGAATATGATGATAATGTTATTACCATAGAAGGTCACACTGATAGTGTTCCTATCAATACATCACTGTTTCCTAATAATATGATGCTTTCTCTTTACAGGGCATACAGTGTGTTTGATTTCTTTGTGTCTGAGAAAGGCTTTTCAGATCAGACAATGAGCTCATCCGGAAGAGGAGATGCAGTACCTATTGCAACTAATGATACTCCAGAAGGAAGAGCCCAGAACAGAAGAGTTGAGATTAAGGTGTATAATTCAATTAACAGCTAAGGAGGATTACTCATGAAAAAGAGTATGCTTAATGTGATTATTTTGGCACTTGTACTTGTGAATCTGGTACTTACAGTGATTCTTACATTTTCACTTGTATCAACAAATAAGAAGACAAATTCTCTTATTAATAAAGTGGCACAGATTATTGACCTGGATGTTGCAGGTGGAGTTTCTAATAATAATTCATCTACAGGTTCAGGAATTGAAAATGTAAGTTATATTGATATTAAGAACAATGACAGCACGGATATAATTGTTTCATATGTTGATAATGGAAAAACAAGATATGCCGTACTTTCAGTATCTGTCGGACTTAATTCAAAAGCTAAGGATTATAGTACTGTATCGACTTCAGTTGATAATGGGATGAAGGTCCTTGTTAATAAGATAACCAATGAAGCTAATAAGTATACTTACAGCACAATAAGTGCTAATAAATCAACCATGGAAACAGACCTTTTAAAGGAATTCCAGGAATTATTCAAGACTGAGACGATACAAAGTGTACTGATTAATATTGTTGTCCAGTAAACATTAAAGAATATGATAAGGAGGTGAGGAAGATGGGAGAGGTACTTTCACAGAGTGAAATAGATAACCTCTTAAAAGCTTTAAGCAGTGGAGAATTAGATGTAGATGAGATGAAGAACACAGAAGAAAAGCAAGTCAAGAATTATGACTTTGCAAGACCTTCTAAGTTTTCTAAAGAACATCTAAGAACACTGGAGATAATATTTGAGCATTTTGGAAGACTGCTGAGTACCAATCTTCCGGCATATCTTAGAAAGACAGTCAATGTTGAGGTTGTTAATTCAGAAGTAGTTATTTATTCAGAATTTTCTAATGCCCTTTCTAATCCGGTTCTTTTAGGTGTTGTTGGAATGCAACCATTAAGTGGTAACATAATTATGGAGATGGCATCCAATCTGGGGTTTGCAATTGTTGACAGACTTCTTGGAGGTGCAGGTAATGCTTTGGATAAAGAGAGAGATTTTTCAGAAATTGAGCTTACGATTCTGGAACGTATCTTTACAGTGTGTGTTAATCAGTTGCAGGAACCATGGGAAAATGTTGTAAAGGTTAATCCAAGACTTGAAAGAATAGAGACTAATTCACAGTTTGCACAGATTATATCACCGAGTGAAACAATCGCAATTGTAACTATTAATATTAAGATTGGTGATGTGGAGGGACTTATGAATATATGTCTTCCATATGCAACTCTTGAACCGGTTATGGATAAGCTTAATACCAAGTATTGGTTTTCTAATATGCAGGAAAAAGATTCCAATACATATGAGGATGCTATTGAAACAGTTATTGATAAAGCAATGATACCAATAAAGGCAGTGCTTGGTACATCTAAGATTAGTGTTTCGGATTTTGTTAATCTGCAGGTTGGAGACGTAATAAAAATTGATAAAAAGGTTGACCAGGAATTAGAGGTATATGTAGGTAATATTAAGAAGTTTACAGCTTTACCTGGTTATTTTGAGAATAAATACGCAGTAAGAGTTACTAATGTAATTAGAGAGGAGAGTGAAGAATAATGGATGGAATGTTATCCCAGGACGAGATTAATGCACTTCTGAGTGGCATGAATACAGGAGGAGATGACACATCTGATTCATCAACAGCAACAACAACTATACCAGAGGATAATGCTAATGATAATACAGATGGCGGCTTTACACTTACTGAGTCAGAAAAAGATGCTGTCGGTGAGATATCTAATATTAGCATGGGAACAGCTGCTACAACACTTAGTTCTCTTCTTTCACAGAAAGTTAATATTACAACACCAAAAGTAGAAGTTGCTACATGGGATGATTTATCAAGTAAATATGACAGACCATGTGTTATGTTGCAGATTTCTTACAAAGAAGGTCTTGCAGGCAATAATGTTTTAATATTAAGAGAGAATGATGTTAAGATAATTACAGACCTTATGATGGGAGGACCAGGTAATGCTGATCCAGACGAACCATTGACAGAACTTCATCTTAGTGCAATCGGAGAGGCTATGAATCAGATGATGGGTTCAGCAGCTACATCTTTATCATCAATGTTTAATAGAAAAATTGATATCAGTCCACCAATAGCTAACTTAGTGGAGACATACAATGAATTAGATGATAACCTGCCAGGATTCCTTAAAAACCATTTTGTAATGGTAGCTTTTAAGATGCAGATTGGCGAACTTATAGATAGCGAGATTATGCAGTTATATCCTAAGGAATTTGCACAGGAACTTCTTAATATGTTTATGACGTCAGCAGAACCTGAACAGCCACAGGTAAGTCAGGAAGATACAGCTAATCATCAGGAAGAGCAGGTGCAGCAGGCTCCGGCACAGAATATGACACAGACAATGCCACAGCAGGATGTACCGGTGCAGAATACTACAGCACAGACAGCACCACAACAGGGAATGCCGATGCAGAATATGGGAATGCCTTATGGTTATGGAATGCCGATGCAAGGTATGCCTGTGCAGGGTATGCCAATGGCAGGGTATGCACCAGCACAGGATGTTAATGTATCTCCAGCAGCATTTCAGCCATTTTCAACAGATGTCAATCCTTTGACACAGAAGGAAAATATTGAACTTATTAAGGATGTTCCGCTTGAAGTAACAGTAGAACTTGGCAGAACAACAAAATCTATAAAAGATATACTTGAATTTGCTCCTGGAACAATTGTAGAACTTAATAAAATTGCAGGCGAATCTGTTGATGTTCTTGTTAATGGCAAATATGTTGCAAAGGGTGAAGTTGTTGTTATTGAAGAAAGTTTTGGTGTACGTATAACAGAGATTATCAAGTAATTGTTATGATTTTCTAAAAAATCAAAAAAAGAGTAGGAAATTGACAGTATTTGTTGTATAATACATTCGAATGATTTTTGTGAATAATTTGTTTTTGAATAGGAGAAAGTTTATGGCAAAGAATATTTTGATTTGTGATGATGCTGCATTCATGAGAATGATGATTAAGGATATTCTCACAAAGAATGGATACAATATAGCAGGTGAGGCAGAGAATGGACAGAAGGCAGTGGAAAAGTATGCTGAGTTAAAGCCAGATCTTGTGCTTATGGATATAACAATGCCTGAGATGGATGGAATTGAAGCTCTTAAGAGAATTAAGGCTGCAGATCCTTCAGCATCTGTTATTATGTGTTCTGCAATGGGACAGCAGGCTATGGTTATTGAATCTATACAGTCAGGAGCTAAGGACTTTATTGTTAAACCATTCCAGGCAGACAGAGTAATTGAAGCTGTTCAGAAAGTTGTTGGATAATAATGGTTGCATTAGCTGGGTTGAATAGTAGATGGGAAGCGTTTGCACAGTTGCTTACGCTTCTCGTTGTTTTTATATTTGTTTTGGCACTTACATATTTTGCTACAAGATGGGCTGGTAATATGCAGAAAACCAAAATGGCTGGACGCAATATCCAGATACTTGAAACAATGAGAGTGTCTAATACTAAGTATATTCAGATTATTAAGATTGGCAGTAAATGTTTTGCAGTAGCAGTCTGCAAAGATACTATCACTTTTTTGAGTGAGATTAACGAGCAGGAACTGACTTATTCGTCAGAGTCAAAGACAATCAATACTGATGGATTTAAAGCTATACTTGAAAAGTTTAAGAAAGACAAACCAGATAATTAATTAGGCAGGAACGAGAGAGTTATGTTACAGTGGATTAGAAAGCATAGAAAGGCATTAGCAGGAATATCGGTTGGGGCAGGAGCTTTTTTTGCAGCCATTTCATTTATTACATATAAGGTAATGGCTGCTGAGGAAACAACAGCATCAGGAAATAATCTTATTAATATAGGTATTTCTACGAGTGATGGTAATGATATGGCTAGTGTTTTGCAGATGCTTCTTGTACTTACAGTAATTTCACTGGCACCTTCTATTCTGATTATGCTGACATCATTTACAAGAATTGTAATTGTGTTGCATTTTACGAGGGCTGCGCTTGGAACACAGACAGTACCACCTAATCAGGTTATCATAGGTTTGTCTTTATTTTTGACTTTTTTTGTTATGTCGCCTGTTTTTACGGAAGTTTATGACAGTGCACTAAAACCACTATCCAATAATGAGATATCGGTCGAGGAAGCGTATGAAACAGGAGTAAAGCCATTGAAAAGCTTTATGTTGAAACAGACTTCTACAAAGGATCTTGATACATTTTTTAAGATTGCAGGATATGAGGAAGGCTCCGTTACATCGGAAGATGATATTTCTATGACAGTGCTTGTACCATCGTTTATTATAAGTGAATTAAGAATTGCATTTATTATAGGATTCTTAATATACATACCTTTTATTATTATTGATATGGTTGTATCGTCAACTCTTATGTCGATGGGTATGATGATGCTTCCACCAACCACCATATCTGCTCCATTTAAGATTTTACTTTTTGTAATGGCAGATGGCTGGAATCTGATAATTGGAAATCTTGTAGCAACATTTAAGTAAGGCAGGAGGTAAAGAATATGGATGCTGGACAGGTTGTAACAGTAGCAAG
>OGZZ01002787.1_pt1 | contig 10797 bp, 7 predicted proteins | sample 1577021 | NCBI WGS metagenome assembly OGZZ01 (sample SAMEA3541526, study PRJEB24748) | human gut metagenome | biome: human gut; feature: human-associated habitat; material: faeces | place: China | collected 2012
TGTTCACCTTGAAAGACGGTTCGTGTTCCTCCCTTAACGGTGATTTGTACCATAAACCGTTACCCTGCTGTTTGACAGGAGAGTAACCTAAACTGTGCAGATAGTCTGCGATGGGTATTTGTTTCACATCTTCGATGTTCATAACATTTTCTTTTTGGGGATAAAAAAATAGTTGAAAAGTGCACCAGTCCTGTTTAGTCCGTTATATATACACCCGTACCATACTAAACCTGCCTGTTCCGATACTGGGAAATAGTAAGTCCGTTCCTCTTGTATATACACCCGGACTAAACCAAACTGACTTTTAATAATGGAAATCGGGATTATAGCGGTAGCCTTTGCCCTCTTTCACAATCATGCGCTTGTTCACAAGAAACTTGTTAAGCGACACAAGAACATTGCGTCCACGCTCGTAACCGATACTCGCATAACCCTGTTTCAATGCCGCTATGACATTGGAATAGCCTTGTACCACCTGCTTGCCGAAACCGTTCTCCAACGCTTCCCGGTGTTGCTGTTCAGTCAGTTCCGTAAGCGAAAAGTTCCTGTCCTGCTTAGGTTGTTGGAATACATAATCATCCACGATTTCGGGTAAAGCGTTGTCATTGATACGGAATGCGAACGGGTCAAATTCCCGGTCACGTATGTGCATCGCCTTTACCTCGCTTATGTTGCCGTCCTGCTGGCTTTTCGTGATTTGCAGGACGGTTTCAGCCTTGTTGTTCAGTTCCGTACCGATATGCCCCCTTGTGTTGTCATCCCCCTTGTTCAAATGCAGCACGGTGTGGATATGCAGGTTATATCCGCTTGACCAGCGCATCAAGAGGTTGATTAGGTCGGTTGATTCGCTGGGGCTGTTGATGTCGTACATCAAGTCACGGATTCCGTCAATGATGAGCAACCCCACATCGGGCATATTTTCAAGCATATAGCCGATAATCTGTTTCCGCTTGTCGGGGGTCTGCTCCCTTAGCACGATGAAAACAAAATCGTCCCTGTCCTTGTCGGTAGGCAGTCCGGCAAGCCGCAAAATACGCTCCATGACCTTATGGCAATGGTATTTGCTCTGCTCGGTATCTACATAGAGGATTTTCCGTTTGTTCGGTGGCAGGTATGCCGAATACTTCAGTACCTCGTCATTCTTCAACGCTGCCGCAACAATGGCGGAAATATTGAATGTCTTTTTGCTCTTGGCTTTACCCGTGGATGCGCTGAAATTACCCAGCGTGCCAATGGTAGAGCCGTTCACCCAGAGTATTTCGGGCGGCACTTCGTAAGTGTCCGTCACCTTTAGATGAATGGTTTTCCAAAGGGCTGCGAAATCCTCTTTCTGCATGGTGACGTCCTGCCCGGCTTCTGTCGCTTTTCTATTTTCCATAGCCGTTATTTCTTTAGAGGACGGTTAAAGATATACTTCTGCGCTTCCTGCTCTATCTGCGCCTGCGTCTTGACCGGGTTCTGACGTAACCATGCTTCCAACTCCGCTTTCTCAAAATAAAGCATTTTGCCCTGCGGCTTGTAATGGGGTATCAAGTTACCCGAAGTCAGCTTGTACAGGTAACTTTTAGAAAGGTTCAAAAATTTGCTCGCTTCATCGAAACTAAGCACGTTTTTTGAAAGGAACAACATCTTTTCGAGTTCGGAAACTCTTAACTCTAAATCTCTTTCCATATTGTTTAGGAATTTAGGTGAAACAATATGAAGGTGCGCACCCTCGTTTTTTTGTTAACGGGGGCAAAGTTAAGAGGTTGAAAATGAAGTCTAATTGACCTTTGTTTGAGCGTTCAATCTATGCTCAACCTTTTTGCAGTTGTTTGATGTATTTGTCTATGATTTCATATCCTTTCGGATAGATATTTTTCGCTTGGTCTGTCGCACTCGACAGGTCAGTACGTGTAAGCGGTTCACCTTTTATCTTCTTCAATATCAGCTTATTGTTTGCTATAACAGACTGCCATTCATAAACGATGTAATTATAACAGCTAAGTTGCATCATAAGATAGGCTAACAGACGGGTATTATTAACTTTCAATACCCCATTCAGTTTGCAGTTGAAAAAATCGGTAAGTATTTTGGCACTGACGGTAGTAGTAAACATATTCGCTTCATTCACACAGTCGGTCAGAAGTTTGATTTCATTGGCTTTCAACGTGGACTTGAAAGGATTGCTTTTGCCCACAATCTTGGTTGGATTAGTATCTGCACTTTCCTCTTTCTCTTTTGGCAAGGCTTGCTCTTGGATGGCAACCGCATCTGTATGGTAATTGCTTTCCTGTTCTTGCAGATAGCGCAAATACTTGGAAAGCACGACAAGATTAACGATAATGGACAAATAGGGAAGCCGCCCATCATAACAGGACGGTTCATGCAAATATGCATCCATATCAAAATCAGAGCAGCGGAAACCGATATACTTTTTTCTTTCATCAGAATTCAAGTCCTCAAAATAACCACTTTCCCACAAAAAATCGGGAATATCCATATCCAATACAATGTTACGCACGACACGGTATTTTTGTTGGATGGCTACAATATTTTCAGTCACACGGAAAATTTCTTGTCGCAAATAATCCTTTAGCTGGGCTTGCGTCAAATATTCACGTTTTAAAAATAGTGCATCTACTTTAGTTTTATAGTCATGAGCTATACAACTATCTAATATCTTCTGTATTTCTCTGAAATTGGTTTCTATATGATTTTCCATAATCGTGTGCCTTTAAACGTTCTTACTACAAATATAAGGTAAGAATCTCACTTTTCCCGAAAACATCGGCAATAATAAGGAAGAAAAGATAGGATAAGCGTTAAGAAATTATAAAGATATGGGGAAGAAAACTATTAAAGTACACCTTTTCTTTGTATTCGTCATTCAGTACACATTTAGTACGCCCTATAAAAGCAGAAAACCCTGATAATCAGGTGATTATCAGGGTTTATTCGTACCCAGACCCGGGGTCGAACCGGGATGGAAGTGAATCCACTGGTGTTTGAGACCAGCGCGTCTACCGATTCCGCCATCTGGGCGCATACTTGATTTCTCAATTGCGGTGCAAAGATACGACATTATTTTGATTCCACAATAGTTTGGCAAAAAAAAGGAGAAAAAAATAATAAAACATATCTTAAACACTTCTCTATTCAGAGAATAAACCGTACATTAGCAGAAACTTTAAAATAGAGTCACTATCATGACAAACCAGGATAATTATTGCGTGATTATGGGTGGCGGCATTGGAAGCCGCTTCTGGCCGTTTAGCCGCAAAACATTGCCCAAACAATTCTTAGATTTCTTCGGAACGGGCCGTTCACTTTTACAACAGACTTTCGACCGGTTCCAAAAGGTTATCCCAACAGAAAATATTTTCATCGTTACCAATGCAATGTATGCGGACTTAGTGAAGGAACAATTGCCCGAAGTGAACGAAGAACAGATTCTGCTGGAACCCGCAAGACGAAATACCGCTCCATGTATAGCATGGGCCGCTTACCACATCCGGGCACTGAACCCGAACGCTAATATCGTAGTCGCCCCTTCAGACCATTTAATTTTAAAAGAGGATGAGTTTCTTGCCGCTATCGAAAAAGGACTTGATTTTGTTTCACGCTCGGAAAAGCTACTGACATTAGGAATTAAACCCAATCGCCCGGAAACAGGGTATGGATATATACAAATAGACGAACCCGCAGGAGAAAACTTCTATAAAGTAAAAACATTCACAGAGAAACCGGAACTGGAATTAGCTAAAGTATTCGTAGAGAGCGGAGAATTTTATTGGAATTCCGGCCTATTTATGTGGAATGTAAATACAATCATCAAAGCAAGTGAAGATTTACTGCCTGAATTAGCTTCCAAACTGGCACCGGGAAAAGATATTTATGCCACCGACAAGGAGAAAGCATTCATCGAAGAAAACTTTCCAGCATGTCCTAATGTATCCATCGACTTCGGCATTATGGAGAAAGCGGATAATGTGTATGTATCATTAGGAGATTTTGGCTGGTCCGATCTTGGAACTTGGGGATCACTTTATGATTTATCGGAAAGAGACCCGGAAGGCAATGTTACGCTGAAGTGCCATTCACTTATATATAATAGTAAAGATAATATGGTAGTACTTCCGAAAGGCAAACTGGCCGTTATCGATGGACTGGAAGGATTTCTGATAGCCGAATCGGACAACGTTCTTTTGATTTGTCGCAAAGATGAAGAACATGCCATCCGTAAATATGTAAACGATGCCCAAATGCAACTGGGCGATGATTTCATTTAATAACACGCAACTTGACGCCGGAGACAAAACCGGATAAGAGCATACAAATAGTGAACGGTGAACAAACCGCATAATTGATTGCAGAGAGTTCACCGTTCACTGTTTATAATCGAAAAACTTTGTGTGTCTTTAAATAATCATGAGTTTCTAAATAATCTCTATTCCCTGCTCTTTACAAAGTTGCAGTCCCAGATCTTTCAATCTGAACTTCTGAATCTTTCCACTACCCGTCATCGGGAATTCATTCACAAAGAAAATATATTTCGGAATCTTATAACGGGATATCTTATTTCTGCAGAAATCACGTACATCGGCTTCCTGCATTTGTACTCCTTCCTGCAAAATAATAAATGCTCCGACTGCCTCACCATACTTTTTAGAAGGAATACCAGCCACCTGAACATCTTTCACTCCGTCAAGCTTATAAAGAAACTCTTCTATTTCGCGCGGATAAATATTCTCGCCACCACGAATAATCATATCTTTGATACGTCCGGTAATCCGGTAATTTCCATCTTCATCCTTAATACCCAAGTCGCCGGAATGCAAGAAGTTGTTTTCATCAAGCACTTCCGCCGTTGCTTCCGGATTCTTATAATATCCTTTCATGGTATTATAACCACGGTTACACATTTCACCTTGTACCCCAACCGGACATTCTTCACCTGTTTCAGGATCAATCACCTTCACCTCCGTAAATTCAAAATCATGTCCTACCGTATTACAACGTACATCGAACGGATCATCAATACGAGAAGCTGTCATACCCGGAGCGGTCTCCGTCAGTCCATATACACTAGTCACCTTCATATACATTTTCTCTTCTACCTGCTTCATCAGTTCGACAGGACACAGCGAACCGGCCATAATACCTGTACGAAGACAAGACATATCAAAGAGATCGAACATCGGATGATGCAACTCGGCGATAAACATAGTCGGCACACCATAAAGAGCCGTACAACGTTCTTTATGAATAGAGGCCAGCACAACCAACGGGTCGAAACGTTCTACCATCACTTGTGTACAACCATGAGTCAGACAGTTCATGGTAGCCAATACTACCCCAAAACAATGGAACAACGGAACGCAACAACAAAGTTTGTCATCTGCCGTGAACTTCATGTGTTCCCCCGTCAGAAATCCATTATTGGTGATATTATAATGTGTCAACATCACCCCTTTCGGGAAGCCGGTAGTGCCCGATGTATATTGCATATTTACTACATCGTGACAATCCACTTTGCTTTTTAGTTCGTTCAAACGGTCATCTTCCACATTATCTCCCAACAGCAGGATCTCCGCTGTATTATACATACCACGATGTTTTTCCTGACCTACATATACTACATTTCGCATATACGGAAAGCGTTCGCTCTTTAAATGTCCACGCTCACAAGTCTTCAATTCAGGAAGCATCGTGTATGTCATCTGCACAAAATCACTATCCTTCTCACCATTCACAATACAAAGCGTATGCATATCCGAGTTCTGGCAAAGATACTCCAATTCCGATTGCTTGTAGTTCGTATTCACTGTAACATATACCGCACCAATCTTCGCGCAGGCATATAGCAATGTCAACCAATCGGGAACATTAGCCGCCCAGATACCCACATGGGTACCACGTTCCACACCAATGGCAATAAGCCCTTTTGCCATATCATCCACACGACGGTTCAACTGACTCCAGGTAAAACGGAGATTTCGGTCGGAATATACGATATATTCCTTATCGGGAGTCTCTTCAGCCCAGTGTTCCAGCCACTGCCCCAAAGTACGATCAAATAATTGCATGTAATTATACTTAAGTCTTGGTTCCTACTATTTCATTAAATCGGTGTGTAAACTACTGCCAAGATTTTTGCAGCCTGTCCCTCATAAGCATGTACATGATGAGGAACAATGGAATCATAATAAATGCTATCACCCTCTTCCAGCAGATAGGTGTTCTTGCCATAGCTGATTTCCATGATACCTTCCATAACCATGATAAACTCTTCTCCTTCATGAGAAGAAAGCACGAAGTCAGTATCTTCCGTCGGCATCACATCGATAATAAACGGTTCCATGTGACGGTCCGCCTTTGACTTGGACAACGAGTGATATTCCATGTGTTTGCGAGAGTGAATCGCATTATTGGAAAAACTGATCGCATCTTTGGCTTCTTTCTTACGGCATACGACCGGTCCGACTTCATCCTGATCATCAAGGAAAGTACCCAGACGTACTCCCAACACACGCGCAATCTTAATCAGCGGTGCGAGAGAAGGTATATCAATGTTATTCTCAATACGTTCAACCTGTTCGATAGCCAAACCTGAACGTTGCGCCAACTCTTCTATGCTTATTGATTTATCTTCGCGGAGGGCTTTAATTTTCTCGCCAACAATCTTACTTGTATCCATTTTGAAAGCATTTTAGTTATCAAAGGTGATAAATTATAATAATTAAGCTGCAAAAATAGCAAAATCTTTAGATGAACACAATTATAATCCTAAAATATCTCCCATAATATATCTCTTTTCACCTACCTGCCTTGAAAATGGATTAAGTAATATATAGACTGGAGATTAACACTAATTAAACTCGGAATTTTCATATTATCATTATTTTTTCCTTTCTTGCATAATCATAGATCATAAGTAGTTATTGTTAAGCCTCTAAAATATATAGCTTATGAACACACACAATCAATTCACAAGTAGTAAGGAAAGAATCCATTTACTATTAGTATTATTCCTCTCAATCATTTTTTGCAGTTGTACGAAGGAAGACAGCCCTGTTAGTATAGAAGCGACCAGTAAAGTGGTAACAACAAGAACGAGCCAGGACGAGTATTTTGAGCATGCAAAATTACCTCAGATTATTAAAATAGAATGGAGTCAATATATTCCATTTCCACCTTTGCTAAATATTCAGATACGACAAGGTCAAGGGAAATATGATCAGATTCAATTAGGAGCAAGTCGTGATTTTGATCCTAATCCAGTTGAATATTCCTTCTTTCCTGTCCGTGAAGTTTTGGTTCAAGAAGGAACCTATGAAACAATCCAAATACCTGTAACCGATCTACAACTTCCCGAAGGAGGAGGATATATTGCGGTTCGTGCTACCTGCTCAGAGTTAGTGTATGATCGACCATATCCTGATAAAGGCCCATGGAATCCCTATGCAAACTTCGTCGGATATGATTTTGATAAGCAAGAGTACACTTTCTCTAAAGTTAATTCAATGTATGGTTCTATTTGTTTTCGTTTTCCACCCGATATACCTTTCCCTATGGCATGCGATGTACTCATTACAGGCAGTGGTTATTGGGAACCCATTACGGTCTCTGCAGTCTATGATCCTTGGAATAAAGACTCCCCTATTCAATGGGGATACTTTTCTTATGATACAAAAGGAGATGAAGTATCATTTGCTTATCGCACAAATTATTCCAACTCCAGTCATTACGATGGCTCAACTGTTCATTTCGCAACAGTTAGTGATCAAACAAGTATAGTTATGCTAACACTTGACGTTCCCCAACCTTCAAGTTACTGATCATTCAAAATGTAATGAGAATACGCTCCATAATCATCACTTTCTGCCTCCTATCAAGTATAGCCGTGCAAATCCATAGCCAGCAAGTTGCGGATTCTATATTCGCAACTTACTTTGCCCGTTCTCAAGCCTACGCCGATGCATATCTACGCGAGAAAGCCTATCTGCACTTGGACAACACCAGTTACTACATCGGAGACACGATATGGTATAAGGCATACGTAGTAACGGCCGAGCAAAACCAGCCTAGCCCAATCAGTACCCCCCTTTATGTAGAACTATTAGACCAACTGGGAAATACTAGCGACCGACAAATCATACAGTTGCGGGATGGAGAAGGAGAAGGGCAATTCATACTGACCAAAGCCTTATTCTCCGGTTTTTATGAGATTAGGGCCTATACGAAGTGGATGTTGGCATTCAGTGAAAAGCAATATTTCTCGCGTACGATCCCTGTATATAGAAAACGGAGAAGCGAAGTAGACGAAAACCGGAGCATCATCACTTACCGAATGGATGAATCTATGAAGCAACGTCCGCGTTCAAAAGAAAAAGATTTCATGATTCGATTCTTCCCGGAAGGTGGACAATTAGTAGAGGGAGTGCCTTCAGTCGTTGCATTCGAAGCGACAAGTAAAGAAGAAGGTACAGTAGGCATTTCAGGAACTGTTTATGGGCCAGATGATGTAGAACTTACACAATTTACAACTCTCCACGACGGTATGGGATGCTTTACATACACCCCTACAGACAAACAAGCCAAAGCTGTAGTGACCTATCAAGATAAAAAATACTCATTTCAGCTACCGAAGGCTTTACCCCATGGATATGTGCTAAATGTGGCGTCTAAAGAAAAAGCATTAGTCATCAAAGTTCTCAGAAATTCGACAAGTCTCAAAGATACACTGGCTTTATTCATATCACATCAAGGACGTCCGCTCATGTATCAGACCATTGATTTTAAAGATCAAACAGTATATCATCTCCCGTTATCCACTCAGGGATTGCCGAGAGGAGTCATACAACTCTCTTTAATGAATAGCAATGGGGCAACGTTATGCGAGCGCTTTTGCTATGTAATGCCTTCTCCATCTTTACAATTAACAGCCACATCCACCAATGCATTATACTATCCTTTTGAACCAATTGAGTATCATATCTCAATGAAAGACCATACAGGTCAACCAATACAAGGGCATTTCTCCGTAGCGGTCCGGGATGCTTTAAAATCAGACTTCCAACGGTTCGATCAGACAATTTACACAGACCTTTTACTTACATCAGATCTGAAAGGATACATTCATCAACCTGGATATTATTTCGCAAACAATTCTCCCAGACGAAGAGTGGCATTAGATAATCTGTTGATGATTCACGGATGGAGAAAATATGATATAAGCCAAGCCATCAGTGCCACTCCAGAAATACCAATCTATCTGCCGGAAACGAGACTGACTCTGCATGGGCAGGTAACATCTTTTCTGAGAAACAAAGAGCAAAAAGATATCTCTGTAAGCGTCATTGCCCGGAGAGATACGATATCAGCAGCAGGTACTACGGTCACAGACTCTTTGGGATTCTTCCACATTCCAATGGATGCCTTCAATGGTTCCATGAGTGCGGCTATTCAAACTCGCCATAAAGGAAAAAAGCTGAACCGGAAAACAAACATATCACTTTTCCGTAACTTTACACCCGAACTACGCAAATACGCTTACGAAGAGCTACATCCTAAATGGGAAGATATTAGCGGACTCAGTTGGTGGAGCAGTCTCTCCGACTCTCTTTATCTAGATTCAATTATGGGACACGACACTCATTTGTTGAATCAGGTAACGATTAAAGCCAAACGTACGAAATACAAAAAAATTCTAGCTTTCGAGCAATCTGTAAGAGCTTATTATGATATCCCTAAGGAACTGGATCGAATGCGCGATGAAGGAAAATTCATGGACTATTTCCCTTGGCTAATGACCACATTAAATCCCAATATTCAAGTGAAGTCTAAGTGGAAGGGAGATCCACCATTTATAACCATGAAATACAAGAATCATTATATACTATGCGTCATAAATGGAGTTCTTTACTCAACATTTGATCGGGAGCTTTTTATAGATAAAAATATCGATGCGATAAAATCTGTTATGATTTGCGACGGCACGACAGCAAGTGCCGGAATTGATGACGACAGCGCTTATCACCTGAGCGACGAAAGTCTAAAAAATCACATGGAAACTTCCAGACTCTCTCCCTTTGAAGAAAAAGCTCTCAAAAGTTATCTGAACAACACAACTCCCTATAATCAACCGGGAAATCAATTTGCAATTTGCTATATCACTACCATCGACAATTGGGACCCGGAAAAGAAGTACCAATCACGTGGTATCCGAAACACACAGATCCAAGGTTACTCCCAACCCATTGAATTTTATTCACCCTATTACCCGGATATCAGTAAAGGACAAGGCAATGACCACCGCCGTACAATCTATTGGAACCCTAAAGTTACCACCGACGAAAATGGAGTAGCCATCATTCGCTGTAATAATGCGAACTCGTCTACATTCCTGACAATTAGTTGTGAAGCACTATACAACGGACAGCCGGCTGCAATCAATGTGCACAGCATAAAATACTAATCCTTCATTGAAAGCCAATAAAAAAACCGTTTCTCAATGTGAGAAACGGTTTTTAATCTTTTCGCGGCAAGTAGATTACTTACGCAAACCAAGTTCTTTAACAATAGAACGATATCTTGTGATATCTTTGTCCTTCAGGTAATTCAGCAAACGGCGACGTTTAGCTACCAACATTGTTAAAGCTCTCTCTGTACTATAATCTTTTCTGTTGAGCTTCATGTGCTCAGTCAGGTGAGAAATACGGTAGGAAAACAATGCCACTTGGGCCTCAGCTGAGCCGGTGTCAGTGTTAGACTTTCCGTACTTTCCGAAGATTTCTTGCTTTTTAGCAGCGTCTA
>OGZZ01002791.1_pt1 | contig 10789 bp, 8 predicted proteins | sample 1577021 | NCBI WGS metagenome assembly OGZZ01 (sample SAMEA3541526, study PRJEB24748) | human gut metagenome | biome: human gut; feature: human-associated habitat; material: faeces | place: China | collected 2012
AAGATTTCCGGAAATAACTTAAAGCGAGGAGTAGAAGTAGCCTCGTTAAAACGAGATAAGAAATGGGAATTTGTCCCGGTTGCTAAAGTCGGCGATGAAGTGGAAGCAGGTGACGTACTCGGAACTGTGCAGGAGACCATCGTCGTACAGCAGAAGATCATGGTTCCTTATGGAGTGAAAGGAACGGTCAAAGAGATCAAGGACGGAACATTTACTGTAGAAGAAGTTGTGGCAGTGATTGCTACAGAAAAGGGTGACAAAGAGCTGACCATGATGCAGAGATGGCCGGTACGAAAAGGACGCCCGTATCAGAAGAAACTGCCGCCGGTAAAACCACTGGTAACCGGTCAGCGTGTTATCGATACATTCTTCCCGATCGCTAAAGGTGGTGTGGCAGCTGTTCCGGGACCTTTCGGAAGCGGCAAGACAGTTATCCAACACCAGTTGGCTAAGTGGGCAGAGGCTGATATCGTGGTCTATATCGGATGCGGAGAACGTGGCAATGAGATGACCGACGTTCTGAATGAATTCCCGGAACTGAAAGACCCGAAGACCGGACAGTCTCTGATGGAAAGAACCGTGCTGATCGCAAATACATCGGATATGCCGGTTGCAGCTCGTGAGGCATCCATTTACACAGGAATCACAATAGCAGAGTATTTCCGTGATATGGGATATTCTGTAGCACTTATGGCAGACTCAACATCCCGCTGGGCTGAGGCACTTCGTGAGATGTCAGGACGTCTGGAAGAGATGCCTGGTGAAGAAGGATATCCGGCTTATCTTGGAAGTCGTCTGGCTCAGTTTTATGAGCGTGCCGGACATGTAGTTTCTCTTGGAAAAGAAGGAAGAGAAGGAGCACTTTCCGTTATCGGAGCAGTATCTCCTCCGGGTGGTGATACATCTGAGCCGGTATCACAGGCTACACTTCGTATCGTCAAAGTGTTCTGGGGACTGGATGCTTCCCTGGCATACAAGAGACATTTCCCGGCAATCAACTGGTTGAAGAGTTACTCCCTGTATCTGGATGATATGGAAAAATGGTTTAACGGACAGGTCGCCGAAGACTGGATGGAAGGCCGTCAGAAGATGATGACATTGCTTCAGGAAGAAGCAGAACTGGAAGAGATCGTTAAGATGGTAGGTATGGACGCACTTTCACCGTCCGACCGTCTGAAGATGGAAGCTGCAAGATCGATTCGTGAGGACTTCCTGCATCAGAACTCTTTCCATGAAGTAGATACGTATACGTCATTGAAGAAACAGCACATGATGATGGTTCTCGTTAACGAATTCTTTGACAGAGCAACCGATGCATTAAAAGATGGTGCATCACTTCAGAAGCTGATCTCAATGCCGGTCAGAGAGCAGATCGGACGTTTTAAATATGTGACAGAAGATAAGCTTGACGAAGAATTTAAACAGGTTGATGAGACATTAAGCGCTCAGATCGCAGCAGCATTTGTAAAGGAGGAAGGTTAAATGCCAAAAGAATATAGAACCATTCAGGAAGTGGCCGGACCTCTGATGCTGGTGCATGGGGTAGAAGGCGTAACATATGATGAGCTTGGAGAGATCGAGCTGGCGAGCGGAGAGACTAGAAGATGTAAAGTTCTGGAAGTGAACGGAAGCGATGTCCTTGTACAGTTGTTTGAAAGTTCAACAGGTATTAACCTCTCCAACAGCAAAGTCCGATTTCTTGGACGAAGCATGGAACTTGGCGTATCAGAAGATATGCTTGGACGCGTCTTTGACGGACTTGGTAATCCAATCGATGAAGGTCCACAGATTCTTCCGGATGCCAGAATGGATATCAATGGTCTTCCGATGAATCCGGCGGCCAGATGCTACCCGGAGGAGTTTATCCAGACAGGAGTGTCTGCGATCGACGGACTGAATACACTGGTTCGTGGACAGAAGCTTCCAATCTTCTCAGCATCCGGTCTGCCGCATGCACAGCTGGCAGCACAGATTGCCCGCCAGGCAAAAGTACTTGGAACAAATGAAAACTTTGCGGTTGTATTTGCTGCTATGGGTATTACTTTTGAGGAGTCTAACTTCTTTATCGAAAGCTTCCGCGAGACAGGAGCCCTCGACAGAACAGTATTGTTCGTCAACCTTGCAAACGACCCGGCGATTGAGCGTATCGCAACACCACGTATGGCGCTGACAGCAGCGGAATATCTTGCATTTGAAAAGGATATGCATGTCCTTGTTATTCTGACAGATATCACAAACTACGCAGATGCATTGCGTGAGGTATCCGCAGCCAGAAAGGAAGTCCCTGGACGTCGTGGATATCCGGGATATCTGTACACAGACCTTGCAACACTGTATGAAAGAGCAGGACGTCAGAATGGTAAGAAGGGAAGTATCACAATGATCCCGATCCTGACAATGCCGGAGGATGATAAAACTCATCCAATCCCTGACCTGACAGGATATATCACGGAAGGACAGATCATCTTAAGCCGTGAGCTTTACAGAAAAGGAGTAACACCTCCAATTGATGTTCTTCCATCTCTGTCCCGTTTGAAAGATAAAGGAATCGGAGCAGGTAAGACAAGAGCAGATCATGCCAATACGATGAATCAGTTGTTTGCCGCTTATGCGCGTGGTAAAGATGCAAAAGAGCTGATGGTTATCTTAGGAGAAGCAGCACTGACAGAAATTGACCTGAAATATGCACGTTTCGCAGATGCATTTGAGAAAGAATATGTATCTCAGGGATATCAGACAGACCGAAGCATTGAGGAAACATTGAATATCGGATGGAAGCTGCTTCGCATGCTGCCGCGTACCGAACTCAAACGAATTGACGATAAATATCTGGATGAATATTACGACAAAGAGTAAGAACAGACAGAATAATCGAAGATAGAAAGAGGAGGTGGCGGTATTGGCTGCGAAACAAGTGAATCCAACCCGTATGGAACTAACCCGTTTGAAGAAAAAGCGGATTACAGCCATCCGTGGTCACAAGCTTTTGAAAGATAAGCGTGATGAGCTGATGCGCCAGTATCTGGATCTTGTCCGAGAAAATATGGAAGTGAGACTTCGTGTAGAAGAAGGAATTCTCTCTGCGAACCGTAATTTTGTTATTGCCCGGGCCGGAATGTCAGAGGCAGCACTGAATACTGCATTGATGGCTCCGAAGCAGGAAGTTGGACTTATAGTTGATGAGAAGAATGTTATGAGCGTTGAGATTCCGACCTTCACATCCAAAACAAGAACAGCGGATGAAAATGATATCTATTCTTATGGATTTGCATTTACTTCCAGTGATCTTGATGGAGCAGTGAAGTCTTTATCAGATATCCTCCCAGATATGATCCGACTTGCAGAATGTGAAAAAGCATGTCAGCTGATGGCGGCAGAGATTGAGAAGACAAGACGTCGTGTAAATGCACTGGAGCATGTTATCATTCCAGAGACAGAGGAAAGTATCAAATACATTACGATGAAACTGGATGAGAATGAGCGTAGTACACAGATCCGACTGATGAAAGTGAAAGATATGATGCTCGAAGAGGCGCATCATTACAAAGAAAAAGAGGCGTAACTATTAAAAATAAAAAAGAACATGACCAGAGAATAAAAGCTTCTGTTTAAGAAGTCTTGAAACTGTGGGGCATGTTCTTTTTCATGTTTAAATTTAAAAGTGCAAGCATTTTACATCTTTTTTGAAATTTTGCTTGGCTCTGAACAGTTACAAATGCAAAATATCATACAAGAATTTTGGATTGCAGAAGATCTGTTAAAAGCTGTCTTGCTCCGGCCTGAACCTGTTCTAACGGCACTTTTGATGTATAAGACTCACTGATAAATCCGAACAGACCAAAGCAGATGAATCCGGCAATCTGTCTTGCAGAATATTTTAAAGAATAAGAAGCTTTCAGCTTATCTGTATGAGATTCTACCGTGTCTAAAAGGATCCGGTAAAATCGAAAAGCCAGGTAAGGATTTGTCTCCGGTACGACATGCCGGAAAAAATCATAACGTTCATAGTAAAGAGACAAAATACTGTCCAAAACGTTCAGATATCCCTGCGTGAGATTGTTTTCAGGATTGTTTTCCTCCTGTCTGCGATGGTATCCTTCTTTTCCAATAATCAGCATATCATTGAAAATGTCGTCAAGGAGGGCAAATTTATCTTTATAATGTGTGTAGAAAGTGATCCGGCTGACATTGGCAATCTTACATAATTCCGTGATTGAAATTACATCAAAAGCCTGTGTGGTTAAAAGCTCCAAAAGAGCAGACTTTAAAGCACGTTTTGTTTTGGTGATACGCTTATCTTCCATTGCGGATATTCTCCTTTCTGTGTTCTGTGGCAGATCATACGAATGCGGTGATTGCTTATCTGTAAAGTTATTTTAACACCTGTAAAGAAAATGGTCAAATACGGATGGATGGGGATGCATTGCTGGTCTCATGTAGTGTGAACAGTAGTGCAGGATAGTGAGTAACAGAAATGTAACATTTTTCGAATAATTCTTAATGAATCATTACTACATATTTAAGAAGTATGGTTTATAATATATATAATTATACGGATATTGTATGCGAAAGATGCTGGAAATAGTGATGTCAGTAATATCCGTAAGAAAAAGAGCGTTGTTTACAGTAACGCAGAGGGATTGGGAGAGAGAATGCAGCAAAAGATAAAGGAAATGTTGATAAAGATAAAAGATGTACTGGTGAGTGTCTGGCATAGTTATAAAAGAATGCGTCAGGAGAACAATATTTATTTCAATATACTGGTAGGCCTTGTGTTTTTTGCGATTGTCGGAACAGGTGTATGTATGGTGGCAAATGCGCGGGAAGCAGCAGCTTTACGTCAGGTAGAAATACAGAAAGAGAAAGAAGCACAAGAGAAGAAAAAAGCCGAAGAAGAGGCGAAAAAAGCAGAAGAGGCAGCAAAGGCAGAAAGAGATAAGTCCATGTCTCTTCAGCCGGGAGTTGCAGTTGGAACAATGGACCCGCAGGATGATGAGAAAGTCGTTTATCTGACATTTGATGATGGACCGTCTGCAAATACGCAGCGTGTGCTTGATATTCTGGATCAGTATGATGCGAAAGCTACCTTTTTCATTACTGCCCAGCAGCCGGATTATTTTCCTATGATCAAGAAGGTTTATGATGAGGGACATACAGTTGGACTTCACAGCTATACGCATGAATATGATCAGGTCTATGCATCTGTGGATGCTTATTTTGATGATCTTGAGAAAATAGGAGAGGTGGCAAAGGAACAGCTTGGATTTGTTCCATGCTTTATCCGTTTTCCGGGAGGCGCATCGAATTCTATTTCGAAAAAATATTCGGCAGGAATTATGACACAGCTGACACAGCAGGTGCTGGATAAGGGATACCAGTATTATGACTGGAATGTGAGCAGTGGAGACGGAGGAACGGTTACGGCAGATCAGATCATCGCACAGTCAGAGACGGATGAGTATACCAAAGTAATGCTCCTGTTCCATGACACAGAGGCGAAGGAGTCTACCATCCAGGCACTTCCGACGGTAATGGAGTACTATAAAAATCTGGGGTATTCTTTTAAGGCAATCGATCGGGAAAGCCTGGTTGTGCATCATTCAGTGAATAATTAGAAGATAACAGAGAAAGAAAAGCAGGAGTTGACTGTAAAGAAGAGCAGTCGACTCCTTTTCTTTCCTATGGTATAATTGAAAAACGAGAAAACAATGAAAGGGGCAGATTTTATGGGGAATAACTCAGAAAATAAGCCAGACAGATATATAAATATAGGTATTGTAGCGCATGTGGATGCCGGAAAGACGACATTGTCAGAAAGCATGCTCTATCATGCCGGAGCAATCAGGAAGCTTGGCAGAGTGGATCATAAAGATGCGTTTCTAGATACAGATCAGATGGAAAGAGAACGTGGGATCACTATTTTTTCCAAGCAGGCAGTATTCCGGTGGAAGGATCGCACGATCACACTTCTTGATACACCGGGACATGTGGACTTTTCTGCGGAGATGGAACGCGTTCTGCAGGTTCTGGATTGCGCGGTGCTTGTTGTCAGTGGAGCAGATGGTGTACAAGGACATACACAGACATTATGGAAGTTATTAAAAAGATATCACATTCCGACCTTTCTTTTTGTGAATAAAATGGATCAGGAAGGAACGGATGGTGAAAAACTTCTGAAAGAACTCCGCAAGCGTTTTGGGGAAAATGTCGTTCCATTTGTGGATATCATGACAGAATCCGACTGCCTGGGTGGAAAAGTATATTTACATACGAAAGAGAGCGCAGTGGAAGAGGTGCTGGAAGAGCTGGCTGTCTGTGAAGATGATATGATGGAAGAATATCTGGAAGAGGGAAGAATCTCTTTGGATAAAGTACAAAAAGCAGTTGCAGACCGTCAGGTGTTTCCATGTTATTTTGGTTCGGCACTACATTCTCAAGGCGTGGAAGAACTTTTGGATGGACTTGATCTGTATATAAAAGATAAGACTTATCCGGCAGAGTTTGGGGCAAAGGTTTATAAGATTGCAAGGGATAATCAGGGAAACCGTCTGACCTATCTGAAAGTGACAGGTGGAAGACTGAAAGTAAAAGATGTAGTGGAAGGACTGAATGAAAAGATCAATCAGATCAGGATCTACTCCGGTGAGAAATTTGAGGCTGTCCAGGAAGTAGAAGCCGGAAGAGTATGTGCAGTGACAGGATTGGAAAATACAAGACCCGGGCAGGGAATCGGAGCAGAAGAAGAGTCAGATTTACCGGTATTAGAGCCGGTGTTGACATACCAGATCCTTCTTCCGGATGACTGTGATGTACATAAGATGCTTTTGAACCTAAAGATTTTAGAGGAAGAAGAACCAGAACTTCATATTGTATGGGAGGAACAGACTTCTGAGATTCATGTACAGCTGATGGGAGATGTGCAGATTGAGATTTTACAGCGGATGATAAAGGAACGTTTTGGTGTGCTGGTAGAATTCGGTGAAGGGAGTATTGTTTACAAAGAGACAATCACAGCACCGGTAGAAGGTGTGGGACACTTTGAACCATTACGTCATTATGCAGAAGTGCATCTGCGTCTGGAACCGGGAGAACGTGGATCCGGAATGCAGTTTGCAGCAGAGTGCAGTGAAGATATTCTGGACAGAAACTGGCAGCGGCTTGTTCTGACACATCTGGAAGAGAAGGAACACAAAGGTGTGCTGACAGGTTCACCGATCACGGATATGAAGATTACGCTGACTTCCGGACGTGCACATCAGAAACATACGGAAGGCGGAGATTTTCGTCAGGCAACTTATCGTGCAGTGCGTCAGGGATTAAAGAAAGCAGACAGTATTCTTCTGGAGCCATATTATGAATTCCGAATGGAACTTCCATCAGAAAATGTAGGACGGGCTATGACAGATATTCAAAATATGTCCGGCAAATTCGGAACACCGATGATAGAAGAAGAGATAACAGTGCTGACAGGAAGTGCACCGGTGTCCCTGATGCGTGGATATCAGAAAGAATTCACTGCCTATACAGGTGGATGTGGAAGAATGGCAGTTTCGTTGAAAGGTTATGATATCTGTCATAATCAGGAAGAAGTTCTGGCAGCGTCAACCTATGATTCGGAAGCAGATCTGGCGAATCCGACAGGTTCTGTATTCTGTGCACATGGAGCAGGATTTGTTGTGGATTGGGATGAAGTTGAAGAATATATGCATATGGAGCATACATTGGAATCAGGAAATGATGATGAAATGGATATAATGGAGGTGACACTTCCAAAACGCAGGCACTCCAGTATTGAACTGACACAGGAAGAGTTGGATGCGATCTATGTTCGTACACCGGATCCGAAGAAGAATCGTTCTACAGGTCCTGTAACTGTCCGGGCAAAAGAAAAGACAAGAGAGCCGGGAAGCGCTTATCAGGATCCGAAGTGGGAAGCGCGCCGGAGAGCGAAAGCCGGAACAGAAGAATACCTTCTGGTAGATGGTTATAATATAATTTTTTCATGGGAGGAACTGAAAGAACTTTCAGAAAGAGATATTGGTGCAGCAAGAGGAAAGCTTGCAGATATTCTAAGTAACTATCAGGGATTTCGCAAATGTACCCTGATCCTTGTGTATGATGCTTATAAAGTAGAGGGGAATCCGGGTGAAGTGATGAAATATCATAACATTTATATCGTCTATACGAAAGAAGCAGAAACAGCAGATCAATATATTGAGAAGACGGTCCGCAGGATTGCGAAGAATGCAGATGTAACAGTAGCCACATCAGATGGACTCGAGCAGGTGATCATCATGGGGCAGGGGGCTCACAGAATGTCTGCGCCAGGTCTGAAAGAAGAGGTTGAGTTGGCATTAAAAGAACTCAGAGGAGAGCATCTGGGCAGGCAGGTAAATCTGAAAAATTATCTTCTGGATTATCTTGATGAGGAAACTGCAAAACAGATGGAAGAAATCCGTTTGGGAAAAGAAAAGTGTTAATTTTTAATGAAGATACAAGTTTTTTGGTGATATTAATGTTATGATATAAGAAATAAAGTCGCAAAACGAACAAGTGAGCAAATTGGTCAGTGCTCTGGGAAAGTGAGAATTGTGACTTACGAAAGCGAGGTAGAGAAAATGAGATGTATGAACTGTTATCAGGAGATACCGGATAGTTGTAAGTTCTGCCCGAATTGCGGGGCGAAGCAGCCGGTACAGAAGATGGAACCTGTATCACAGGTGAAGGAAGAGACAACAGATAACATAACAGAAGATACAGCAGAGGTACAGCAGCCGACAGAAAAAGTGCAGCCAGAAGAAGATGTGCTGCCGGAAGAAAAAGTGCAGTCAGAAGAAGATGTGCTGCCGGAAGAAAAAGTGCAGCCAGAAGAAGATGTGCAGCCGACAGAACCAACACAGCCAGCGGATGTGGCAGGTTCATATCAGAACGATCCATACAAAAGTGTGAATCAGGAGCAGAATACTTCCTATGGTGAACCAAACAACTATGAGTATGGACAGGGGTATGGTCAGCAAAATCAGAATTATAACCAGCAGAATCAGAATTATACTCAGCAAGCTCCAAACTATGGTCAGCAAAACCAGGGATATTATCAGCAGAATAATTTCAATGGAATGCCACAGAAGCCAGTGAACTGGGTTCCATATCTTATATTATCAATTATTTCAACATTATGTTGCTGTCTCCCGTTTGGTGTAGTGGGAATCGTATTCTCGGCGAAGATCAATAGTGCTATGCTGGCAGGAAATCTTGAAGAAGCACAGAATAATGCGAAGATGGCAAAAATCTGGATTATCGTATCCTTTGCAATTGGTCTTCTTACATGGTTGATCTACATGGTTCTGATCGTGACAGGGGCAGTTTCCGGTTCGGCTTATTACTATTATTAAAAAGTGAGCGGATGATGATTTGGAAGAGAAAGATGCGTGAAGCATTTCAAACAAAAAGGTCAGCCAGGATCATCGCAGTTCTGACGGGGGCAGTGATTGCAGTGGCCGCTGCGGGTTATCTCTTTTTTCATAATCCGCACCAGTATCCGCTGCCCTGCCTCTTTCATATTATTACCGGACTGTATTGTCCGGGGTGCGGTGCCGGGCGGGCAAGCTATTCTATTTTACATGGAAGATTTTATATGGCATTCCGGTATAATCCGATGTATGTGACATTACTCCCGTTTCTTGGTGTGTATATTGTAGCACGATTGATTGACTGGGTTTTGACCGGTGGTAATCATGTGGATCAGAAGATTAATCAGAAAGTCCTATATGTGGTATTAGTTATAGTGGTGGGGTTCGGAATCGTGAGAAATATTCCGATTTATCCATTTACATTGCTTGTGCCGGCGGGATATTAAAAAATAAAACCAGAGAAACGAAGTTCTTTCAGATTCTGTTTAAATGAGTGACAGAGAAAGAACTTCATTTTTTGATTTATTAAAAAGCATGACTAGGAAAATTCTCAAGAATATGGTATTATGAAAAATGATATATTGTGATGTAAGTGTCAAAAGTAAATTTTGCCACTCACTGATGTAACCGGATTGCTCCATTGCTATGCAATTCCCGCAATGTTCGATTTAAAAATCAAAATCTGCATAATCTTCCGGCAGGAAACGATGATAAATAATATGGCATCCTTCATCTTTAAAGCAATAATAATACTTGTCTTCTCCCTCTTCAAACCGGATCATCCGGTCAAATTCTCCATTGTCCATAGATTCTGCCACGATCTTGTCCGAATGTGAACAGAACAATGCTTCGATATCTTCCATCGTGCAGCCATGCTTTGCGACAAGCTCCACCAGCTCTTTGATAAATTCATTCGGTTTCATATTTTCATGCACATATTCCGATGCTTTTTCCGATAAAGCAAAGCAAAAACGGTCCTTTACATGTGTAATCCCGACTTCCCCGAAAATATCTTCTGCTGCTTTCGGAAAATCTGCAAGGAGCTCCTGCATCTCTTCCGCATCTGCATTCGCCTCCATAAAATGATTCAGTGAACTGAGCGGATAATAAAGCCGGATCATCTCTTTCCGATATCCGAGCTTTGCCTGCTCTTCCTTTACCAGATCGATTAAACTCTTTTCCAAACGCTCGTATCCCATATATATTAAAACTCCTGTCTTGATAAAATTATGCGAGTCTGCTGCTGCAAACAAAAATATTTTATCACATTCTTTCCATTTTCGCCACTCACACCATTGAAGAATTCCCTTATTTTCGTTATCATAAAAGAAACATACGTTATTTTCAGTATAAAAGACTCTTCAAAAATATTCTAACAC
>OGZZ01002800.1_pt1 | contig 10753 bp, 13 predicted proteins | sample 1577021 | NCBI WGS metagenome assembly OGZZ01 (sample SAMEA3541526, study PRJEB24748) | human gut metagenome | biome: human gut; feature: human-associated habitat; material: faeces | place: China | collected 2012
ACAGACAAGCCGGTAGAAGAGGAAGCCAGGGCGTATGTCTCCGAAGAAAAGGGTGTTAAGAATGTTGCAGAAGCATTGAACGGAGCCAAAGATATTATTGCAGAGCGCATTTCCGATGAAGCAGACTATCGTATCTACATCCGTAACCTGACAACAAAGAACGGAAGTATTTCTTCCACAGCAAAGAATGCGGAAACTCAGTCTGTATATGAGATGTATTATGAATTCGAGGAGCCGGTCAGGAAACTGGCAGGACACCGTATTCTTGCGTTAAACCGTGGTGAGAAAGAGAAATTTATCACTGTTAAAGTAAATGCACCGGAGGAAGACATCCTTCGTTATTTAAATAAGAGAGTGATCAAAAAAGACAACCCGAATACAACTCCGATTCTGAAAGCAGTTGTAGAAGACAGTTACAAACGTCTGATCGGACCGGCTATCGAGCGAGAAATCCGCAGTGACCTTACTGATAAGGCAGAAGACGGCGCGATCCATGTATTCGGCAAGAATCTGGAACAGCTTCTGATGCAGCCTCCAATCGCAGGCAAAGTCGTACTTGGATGGGACCCTGCGTTCCGTACAGGCTGTAAGCTGGCAGTTGTAGATGCAACAGGTAAAGTTCTGGATACAACAGTTGTTTATCCCACAGCTCCGACTACTGAGAAAAAGATCCGTGCTGCCAAGGATACAGTGGAAGGTATGATCGAAAAATACGGTGTATCCCTTATTTCAGTAGGAAACGGCACAGCATGTCGTGAATCCGAGCAGGTGATCGTAGATATGCTCAAAGAAATCCCGGAAAAAAAGGTGCAGTATGTTATCACAAATGAGGCAGGAGCATCTGTGTATTCTGCAAGCAAACTGGCAACAGAGGAATTCCCGAACTTTGATGTAGGACAGAGAAGTGCGGCTTCCATTGCAAGACGTGTACAGGATCCGCTTGCAGAACTGGTTAAGATCGATCCGAAATCTATCGGTGTGGGTCAGTATCAGCATGATATGAACCAGAAGAAACTGGATGAAGCATTAAGCGGCGTTGTAGAAGACAGCGTAAATAAAGTTGGTGTAGATTTAAATACAGCATCTGCATCTCTGCTTGAGTATATTTCCGGTATCAGCAAAGCAATTGCCAAAAATATCGTAGCTTACAGAGAAGAGAACGGTCAGTTCACAGACAGAAAAGAACTTCTCAAGGTAGCGAAATTAGGACCGAAGGCATTTGAACAGTGTGCAGGTTTCATGCGTATTTCCGGTGGAAAGAATCCTCTGGATGCAACAAGTGTACATCCTGAGAGCTATGAAGCAGCATCTGCACTTCTTTCAAAACTTGGATATAAGCCAAATGATGTTGTGGCAGGAAATCTCCTTGGACTTTCCCTGCAGGTAAAAGACTATAAGAAGATGGCAGCAGAACTGGGAATCGGTGAGATCACACTTCGTGATATTGTAAAGGAACTGGAGAAACCGGCCCGTGATCCTCGTGATGACATGCCGAAACCGATCCTTCGTTCAGACGTTCTTGAAATGAAAGATCTGAAAGAAGGAATGGTGCTGAAGGGAACTGTCCGTAATGTTATTGATTTCGGTGCATTTGTAGATATCGGTGTACATCAGGACGGTCTGGTGCACATTTCCGAGATGACAGAGAGATTTATCAAACATCCTCTGGAAGCGGTGAGTGTAGGGGATATCGTAGATGTAAGAGTAATCGGAGTTGATATGAAGAAAAAACGTATCAGCTTATCCATGAAAGGATTAAATAAATAACATCAATAAAACAGGGATTACCACTGCAGACCGGATATCTGCAGGAGTGATCCCTGTTTTTGGGGGTACTGCTGTCTGCAGTAACAGTTATTCTGTTTCCCGGTGTGATGTGAGGTGTTCTTCAAGGCTGCGTGCTGCAATGCTCTGTGGCCTTTTTACATTGCGGATCAGACAGATCTTTCGTTCAGGAAGAGGCTCTTCAATGGGAATCTGGACGATTTTCCCCTGAGCAATATGTTCAGCAGCAAGCTCTTCAGGGAAGAATCCGATTCCCAGGTTGTGCTGCACCATAGGGAAGATCTGGTCAGTAGTTGCCACTTCCATATCAGGTGAGAAGGGAAGGTTATGGCGCATAAAATACTGTGTATATAATTCTCTTGTACTGCTTCCGGGAGCAATCCCGATCAGAGGGATATCCTGCAGATCCTGAAGACAGTGTTTGTTGGAAGCTGTTTCCGCATATTCCTCTCCACCTATAAGGATCTCGCGGAAAGAATAGAGGGGAATTCTCTGAAGTGGTTTTTTCAGGGCGACAGGTGTGGTAACTACTGCAAAGTCTACCAGACCGTTTTCCAGTGCCTGAACTGCCTGTGGTGTGGAATGATTAGAAATCCTCAGCTTTACATGTGGATAACGGTGATGAAAGACTTCCAGTTCGTTCAGCAGGAATAAACGCAGTGCGATTTCACTGGCACCAATATTTACAAGTCCGCTTTCCAGACCTTTATCTTTGAGAAGTTCATTTTCTCCTGATACAAGCTGTTCTATTGCAATTGATACATGTTCAAAAAGTCTTTCTCCTTCAATGGTCAGCTGTACTCCGCGATTGGAACGGATAAAAAGTTTACATCCCAGTTCATTCTCCAGAATGTTCATACTGAGACCATTCAGTACGATCGGGGCGCAGAGCGCCGCGCCGAGATGGATGCGCGCACCGATGCGCTATCCAAAGAGGAAGCCAAGCTCAAGCGTCTCACGGGCCAGAACATGGGCATCACGAACACGGCCATTTTGCTCTTCGACCTTGCAATGCTGGTTTCTTCCGCGGCGCTGGTGCAGCGCGGAGAGCTGACGTTCGACGGGGCGCTCATTGCGGGCCTTGCGCTGTTCTCGTCGTTCGGCCCCACGGTCGCGCTGGCAAATCTCGGTGCGACGTTGCAAAACACCTTCGCCGCGGGCAACCGCGTACTCGACATTCTGGATGAAGAACCCGTGGTCGACGAGGTCAGCGGACAGAAAGAGGTCGAATTTACCGGCGCGGAGGCCGAGCACGTCACGTTCTCCTACGGCGGGGAGGACATTCTCTCCGATGTTTCCGTCCGCTTCCCGGAGGGGAGCGTCGTCGGCATTGTGGGCCGCAGTGGCAGCGGAAAATCGACGCTTTTAAAGCTCCTGATGCGCTTCTGGGATGTGCAGAAGGGCCGCGTCCGCCTGTCAGGCACGGACGTTTCCAGCATCAACACGGGGAATCTGCGCGAGATGGAGAGCTTCGTCACGCAGGAGACGCATCTCTTCCACGACAGCATCAAAAATAACCTCCGCATCGCAAAGCTCGACGCGACGGACGACGAGATCGTCGCGGCCTGCAAAAAGGCCGCCGTGCACGAATTCATCATGACGCTGCCGCAGGGCTACGACACGCCGGTCGGCGAGCTGGGCGACACGCTTTCGGGCGGCGAGCGCCAGCGCCTCGGACTCGCCCGCGCGTTTCTGCACGACGCGCCGCTGATGCTCCTTGACGAGCCGACGAGCAATCTCGACAGCCTGAACGAGGCGGTCATCCTGAAATCGCTGCACGAGCAGTGCGCGGGCAAGACCGTCGTGCTCGTGTCGCACCGCGCGTCGACCATGCGCATCGCCGACACGGTCTACTCCGTCGAGCACGGGAGAATGAGCTGATGAAGGATATCGAAACCAAGCGCGAGCGCGAAAAGAAGATGATCTCGCAGATGATCGCCCTCTACTGCCACCGCAATCACCACACAAAGGGCGTGCTCTGTCCCGAGTGCGCGGCGCTGAACGACTACGCCCGCGCCCGCTCCGAGCACTGCCCGTTCATGGAGACGAAGACCTTCTGCGTCAACTGCCGCGTGCACTGCTACAAACCTGACATGCGTGAAAAGATCCGCGCCGTGATGCGCTTTTCCGGCCCGCGGATGATTTTCTATCACCCCGTCGCCGCAATCCGCCACGTGGTGGAGACAAAGCGCGAAAAAAAGAGACTGGAGAGAGAAAACCGATGAAGCTGAAACGCCTTTTCTTCCTGATCCTCGGCTGCGTGTGCCTTGCGCTCGGCTGCGTCGGCATCGTGCTGCCGGTGCTGCCCACGGTGCCGTTCTTCCTTGCGACGGTGTTCTGCTTTGCAAACTCGTCGGAAAAGCTGCACACATGGTTTCTCGGCACAGAGCTCTATCAAAAACACCTCGACTCATTCGTGAAGAAAAAGGGCATGACCGCGCAGACCAAGGCCGGCATCCTGATGTCCGTGACGCTGCTGATGGCCGTCGGCTTTTTCCTGATGCTGCGAAAAGCGCTCTACATTCCCTGCACTATTCTCGCTATTGTGTGGCTCTGCCACCTCGTCTACTTCCTCTTCGGTGTGAAGACGATCAAGACAGAATGCGAGGAGCAGATTTGAGTAAAAAAAGCGGCAGAGCCACCGGAATGCTCCGGCGGCTCTGCCGCTTTTTTGAGAGAGAGGGAAAAATCATGCTTTTTCGGGGCGCAGCGGGCCGTAGAAGTAGCTCGCGGTCGCGCCGCCGTCGATGAGGAAGGTCGAGCCCGTGATGAATGCGCCCTTGTCGCTCATCAAAAGCTCGGCGACGTTTGCGACTTCGTCCGCCGTGCCGGGGCGTCCCGCGGGGCACTTAGCGAACATGTTCTTGTAGAAGCCGCCGCGCGGGCCGTTGAACTCGTCGAGTGCCAGCGGCGTGACGATGATGCCGGGGGCGATGTCGTTCAGGCGCGCGCCGCGCTTGCCCCATTCGACCGCCTGCGCCGTGACGCGCTTCTCGTTGCAGCACTTCGCCATCTGATAGGCATGGAGCGTGTCACGGATGTTCTCGGGCTGCAAAAAGTTGAGGGACAGCAGATCCTTCGTCGGCGTGGTGGCGAGCTTTTCGCCCTGCTCCGCCGTCAGGGCGGGCATGCGCCAGAGGGACTGGCTCGAGATCGTCACGCCCACGCCGCCCGGTGCGATGACCCTGCCGACCTCTTCTAAAAGTACCGCCGTACCGTAGAGGCCAACCTTCAGGATCGCCTCGATGGGCGCCTGACTGGGCGACACACCCGCAGCGTTGACGAGCATCTTGATCTCGCCGTACCTCTGCCCCCGGCAATGAGGGCCTTGATGGACGAGCGGCTCGAGAGGTCCATCTCGACGGGTGTGACATCGAAGCCCGCCTCGTTCATTGTCTTAGCGATGGCCTGCGCGTTTGCGAGCTTTTTGTCGCCGACGACGATCTTCAGCCCGCGTCCATGCGGCGGGCGATAGCCATGCCGATCTGTCCGGCACCGGCCCATAACATGACGTTTTTCATCGTTTTCCTCCTTACAGCAGCACCTTGACGCTCTGCGCCCAGGCGTTGATCCTGCTTTCCGGCGTTTCCAGACGGTCGCCGCCGGTGACGCTCTGCAAGGACTTTGCGATGCGCTCGGTATTGCCGCACGACCAGGAATAGTAAACGATCAGGGGCTTTTTCATTTCGTTACCTCCTCGACCCAATGCGCAAGCGCGCTCTTTGCCTCTGCAACGTGGCTGCCGTGGATGGCGAGGCCCTTCGTGACCGCCGCGCCATGGGCAGCCTTGCGGATGTCGTTTTCGGTATCGGAAAGGCCGCTGCCCTCGTGCGTGCAGAAGGGATGGATGGTCTTGCCCGTGAAGTCGTAGTGCTCGAGGAAGGTGTAGACCGCCATCGGCATCGTACTGCAATAGTTGGGGTAGCCGAGGTAAATTTCATCATAGGCGTCGAGGTCATCGGGCAGATCCAACACCGCGGGACGGGCGTTTTTCTGCCAGTCCTCACGCGCCTGCGCCACACAGGTCTTGTAGTCGTCTGAATAGGGCTCGGCCTGCTCAATTTTGTACAGCTCGCCGCCGGTCAGATCCGCGAGCATCTCAGCAACCTTTTCGGTGTTGCCGACGGAAATGCGGCGGTACGCGCCGCCGAAGTAGTTCTCTCCCGCGCGGGAGTAAAATGCGATCAATGCTGCCATTGTTTCGCTCCTTTCTTATCTCTTTGCGCCAAAAGCGGCGCACGGTTTTTGTTGATGCTACCATTGTAAACCGCCGCGCCGTGGGTATCAATTCCGGTTTTGTGGCTTTTCTATAAGAAAAACTGATATGAAAAAAGGCGGAGCCGTCGGTTACGCCTTCCTTACATGGTCAGGTATCGAATTGTTCTTTCAGCAGCCGTGCGAATTCCGGCACGTAGGGGTTCGCGTTCTCCTTTTTCCAGAACGCGCAGTATGTGCGAAGAAGCGGCGCACCGTTTCGCACGAGCGGCACACGGGCAAGCGGTTCGGCCGCCTGCCTTTCGCCGCCCTCCAGCGGAAGAAATCCCCTGCTGCCCGCGACCAGAAGGCGCGCCTCCTCCAGATTCTCGGCATACAGGAATTCACTTGGAAAGCCGAGTACAATGCGGCTGAATTCCTGCTCCGCCTCCCGCTCCGGCGGCGGGGCGATCAGAATGCAGGGAAAATTCTTGAGCTCTGCCGGTGCGACCGCCTCCATTTGCGCGATTGGGCTGTGGGCGGAGACTTCAATCAGGGCGGGCCGGGCTGCAAGGATCAGATTTTCGTAGGCGTCGGAAAACAAGCGGCGCTGATCGTTGAGCGTGATCTCGACCCGATCCTCGCTCAGCATATCACACAGCTCCCCATGGCTGCCGTACGCGATGGAGACGCTGACGTCGGGATACCTCGCCGAAAAGGCCGCGAGCGCGCGGTGGAACTCTCCCCCTGCATAGGTGCGCAGGTAGCCGATCTTCAAATTCGCCGCCTCGCCCTTGGCGATCTTCGCCGCCTCGGCGCACATGCGGTCGCAGTCCGCTGTGAGCAGCAGGCTCTTACGGTAAAAGTATTCGCCCGCAGGCGTGAGCGAAAATGAGCGATTTTTGCGCACGAGCAGCGCAAAGCCCAGCTCACGCTCCAAGGACTGCACCTGCTGGGAGATGGCTGACTGCGAGATGAAATTTTCCTCCGCCGCGGCGGAAAAGCTCCCGAGACGCACGACAGATTGAAAGTATTTGAGCTGCTTGAGCATGATGCACCTCCTGATGTCTAAATGACGATCCCCTCGCAGTGGTCGATCTCGTGCTGGATGATCTCCGCCGTCCAGCCGGTGAAGGTCTTGAGGCGTGTTTGGAATTTTTCGTTCTGCCACTGGACTTTGACGGTCTGGAAGCGCTTTGCCTTGCGCGTGCCGGTGAGGGACAGGCAGCCCTCCTCGGTGTCGTAGGGGCCGGACTTTTTGACGATGACGGGGTTGAACATGAGCATGTATTCGCCGTCATTTTCAAAAGCGATGATGCGCTTGTTGACGCCGATCATGTTCGCCGCCATGCCGACGCAGCCGTCCTTGTGGGCGATTAGCGTGTCGAGAAGGTCCTGCGCGGTGTTGAGATCGTCCGCCGTGGCGGCTTCGGCCTTTTGGGCGAGGAAGACTTCAGCTTTGCATATTTCACGAATCATGGCGTTCCTCCTGAATCTCATGCTGCGGAGCAAAAAAGCGGGCCTGCGCGTCGGCGAAGCGCGTGTTGAACGCCTCAGCCGCCTGAATGCTGAGCACATCGTCGGGGCGCATCATGTCGAAGGCGTGCATGTCAGAATGATAGACATCCAGCTCTGCCGGAACGCCTGCGGCGCGCAGCCGCTCGAAATAGCGGACGGCCTCGGCGTAGAATGGCTCGCCGTCGCCGACGAACGAATAGGCGGGCGGCAGATGAGAAAAATCCGTCAGCCGCGCCGGAGCGGCGTAGGGCGAGAGCTGTGCGCGGTCCGTGCCGCGCAGATAAAGCTGCCACGCAAAATGGTTGCGGCGCGTATTCCACACTCTGCCGCGGTTGTCACGCGAAGATTCCGTATCGCGGTCATCGAGCATGGGGTAGAGCGGCATTTGAAACGCGACGCTGACCTTACCTTCGTCCCGCGCGCGGATGCAGACGGCGGCGCACAGCCCGCCGCCTGCGCTCTCACCGCCGACCATGAGCTGATCACTGCGGACGCCGAACGCCGCGGCGTGCGCTTTCAGGTAAAGGAGCGCGGACATGCCGCCGTTTTCCGTCGGGATGCGGACAGCCTGAACGCGGATGCCGGGATCAGGCTTCATCGGGCGCATCGTCATCCTCCATTGCCGCGGCTTTTTCCTTGTAATGTGTGCCCTAGACGACCATGGAATCGAGAATGGGCTTTAGGCTGTAGCCGGTCTTGGTCAGCGCGTATTCGACGCGCGGCGGTACCTCGGCGTAGACCTTGCGGGTGAGCAGGCCCTTGGCCTCCATGTCGCGCAGCTGCGTGGTCAGCACCTTCTGCGTCACATGGCCGATGGACTTTTTAAGTTCACCGAAGCGCTTGGTGCCGTCCATCAGGTCGCGCAGGATGAGCACCTTCCATTTGTCGCCGATGAGCATGAGCGTCGTCTCGACGGGGCAGGCGGGTAATTCCATGGTATGACCTCCTTTGTGTTACAGATATTGACCGGTGATGCTGTCGGGGTTCAATTGAATTTCCTCCGGCGTGCCGGAGGCGACGATCCTGCCGCCGGCCTCACCGCCGCCGGGGCCCATGTCGATGAGAAAGTCCGCGTTGCGGATGACGTCGAGGTCGTGCTCGATGACCACGACCGTTGCGCCGTTGTCCAAAAGCGCCTGGAAGACGCCGAGCAGCACGCGAACATCCAGCGGATGCAGGCCGATCGACGGTTCATCGAAGACGAAGACAGAGTCGGTCTGCGTGCGGCCGATCTCGCTGGCGAGCTTTAATCGCTGTGCCTCGCCGCCGGACAGGCTCGGCGTTTCCTCGCCGAGCGTCAGGTAGCCGAGGCCGAGCTGCTTCAAAATGCCGAGCTTCTGGCTGACGGTCTTCCGGTTCGCGCAGAATTCAATGGCGGAGTTGACGTCCATGTCCATGAGTTCAGGAAGCGAGGCGTTTTCGCCCGCCTTGTTCATGAGCTTCACGCCATAGGCGGCTCTTGCGTAGCGCGAGCCGCGGCAGTCGGGGCAGGGAATGTTGACGTCGGGCAGAAACTGCACGTCGAGACTTACAACGCCCGTGCCGTCGCAGCCGGGGCAGCGGAGAGAGCCGGTGTTGTAGGAAAAATCGCTCGCTTTATAGCCGTGTTCCTTCGCGTCGGGCGACTTGGCGTAGAGCTTGCGCAGCTCGTCGTGCACGCCCGCGTAGGTCGCGACCGTGGAGCGGACGTTGATGCCGACGGGCGTCGCGTCGATGAGCTTGACGTGCGCGATGCCGTCGGCTTCGACCGAGCGAATGTGCGCGGGCAGGGGATTGCCGTTGATCTTCGCTTCCAGCGCGGGGACAAGGCTCTCGAGCACCATCGTCGTCTTGCCCGAACCGGACACGCCGGTGACGACCGTGAAGCGGCCCCTGGGGATGTCGACCTCAAGCGGCTTGACAGTGTGGATCTGAGAAGTAGACAGATGAACCGTGCCGTTTGCGAACAGTTCGTCCTTTTTGGCGCGCTCGCGCAGCTTTGTTTCAGCCTTGCCGGAGAGGAACGGCCCAATCTGCGAATTTGGGTTTTCTTCGATCATTGGGATGTTCCCCTCGGCGATGACATGGCCGCCCTTAGCGCCCGCTTCGGGGCCCATTTCGACGATCCAGTCGGCCTCTTTCAAGATCTGTGTGTCGTGGTCGACCAAGATGACGGAGTTGCCGTCGGCGACGAGATCGTGCATCACACCGGTCAGGCCCACGATATTCGACGGGTGCAGACCGATCGACGGCTCGTCGAGCACATAGAGCTGCGCTCTGCGGCTCATGGTCAAAATAAGCTGAACCTTTTCCTTCGTGCCCTTGCTGAGCGTTTTCAGACGGTCAAGCGGGGAAATGCGCAGCGCTTTGAACATTTCGATTGCCTTGACACGGTCGAAATCTCTGTAGAAATCCGAGAAAAAGTCGATGACGTCCGTGACCTTCATCCAGTCGCTCAGATAGGCGCGGTCGGGCAGGTAGCTGACGATGCTGTGCGTGTAGCATCCCGGCTGTGCGCCGTCCACGGTGATCATGCCCGAGGTCGGCTGAAGCAGACCGTTGAGCAGTTTGATGGTGGTCGTTTTGCCCGAGCCGTTCGGGCCGAGCAGGCCGATGAACCGGCCGCGCTCCAGGTTCAGATCGAGATTTTTCAGTGCAGTAAAGCTGCCGTAGCTTTTTGTCAGGCCGCTGCATACGACCAGAGGCTTGTTCTTTTCCATAAAAGATCATTCCCCTTTCCCGTGCCGCTTTTCGAGAAGCGACAGGATTTCCTGTTCGGTAAAGCCGAGCTGGCTCATGCCGGCGAGAAACTCCGAAATCCGTTCGTCCGCAATCTGTTCGCGAATCTGTGCGATCATACTCCTATCCTCCGTTACATATCGTCCGCTTGTGCGGTTGCTGTGCATCAACCCCTCGCGCTCGAGATCCGCAAGGGCGCGCTGCATGGTGTTGGGGTTGACCCCTGCCTGTGCAGCAAGCTCACGCACCGGCGGCACCTTATCACCCGCGTTCAGCTGACCGCTGACGATCTGCTCGGTCAGCTTTTCCATGATCTGCTGATAGATCGGGCGATCCCCACGAAGCTGCCACTGCATAGCCTCAGTCCTTTCTTGTTATGTTGTACTATGATAATAATACAATAACACAAACCTGTCAAGAGGAAAAATAAAAAAGATTTTCCCCTTGGCAGAGGGGGAGACTTGCCGCCGAAGGCGAGACTTTTTACCACGGGACAAATACACGCTCGAACTCCGTTCACTGCTCCGCTATCACAACC
>OGZZ01002803.1_pt1 | contig 10747 bp, 6 predicted proteins | sample 1577021 | NCBI WGS metagenome assembly OGZZ01 (sample SAMEA3541526, study PRJEB24748) | human gut metagenome | biome: human gut; feature: human-associated habitat; material: faeces | place: China | collected 2012
TACTACGGATTGTATCAATCTTGCTTTTGCCTGCCGAGGCGGCATTGCTGCGCTCGCCGCGATATGCGTACTATCGGTAGCAGGCGATTAGGCTGTACTAACGTAAGATAGGCAGAGCGGCAGCGGATAATAGAAGCAGACCAAATCATATAGCAGAGGTTAACGCGGCAACGCCGCGCGTAGGGCAGTGCAATCGGCAAGCGCTGCACGCCTTCAAGCCACAGGCTGCCAATGTGAATCCCTTTCTCTTGGGGGTCAAAGGGGGATATTCTCTTTCCTCGGAAAGAGAATATCCCCCTTAATCGCTCCCCTGCGCGTCGCAGGGAAAATCTGCCGCCCGCGCGGCATAAAATTTCTGCTCATGAGCATAATAAGGAAAATTATGTGGCGGAGGGCGGTTATGGAGCTTTTTTCGGCAAACTACGAGGAAAACACCCGCGCGCTGGATGATCTGCTTGGCGTGGGGCGGTGCTTTGATATGATCTCGCGCGACTTGTATGTCGGCGGCAGGCGGGCGCGGATGTGGGTGGTGGACGGTTACGGCGACGACGCGGTTATTGAGCGGATGCTGAGCTTCTGGCTGCCGCTCAGAGACGTTAGCGACGCGCAGACGATGCAGCAGTTCATCGACCGATACATCACATTCAACGAGGTAAACGCCGAGCAAAACGTCAAAAACACGGTGACAAGCGTATTTTTGGGCAAGATGGCGCTGCTGGTCGAGGGCTATGACGAGTGCGCGCTGATCGACGCGAAGCAGTATCCCGCGCGCGGGGTGGAGGAGCCGTCGTCGGGCAAGGTGCTGCGCGGCGCGCACGACGGCTTCATCGAAACGCTTGTCGCCAACGCGGCGCTGCTGCGCCGCCGCATTCGCGACCCGCAGCTTACGCTCGAAGGTCACAAGGTGTCGGACTGCTCGCGCGCGGACGTGGTGCTCTGCTATTTGGAAAACAAGGTCGACAGAAAGCTGCTCGACGAGGTGCGGCAGAAGCTTGCAAAGATCGATGTGCGCTCGGTTTCAATGAGCCAGGAGAGCATCGTTGAGGCGATGATGGGGAAGAAGCAATGGTGGACGCCGTTTCCCAAGGTGCGATACACTGAGCGGCCCGACGCCGCGACGGCCTGCGTCATGGAAGGTGACATCGTCGTGCTCGTGGACAACTCGCCCGCGGCGATGATCCTGCCGACGCACTTTTTCGACTTTGTGCAGGAGGCGAACGACTTCTACTTTCCGCCGCTGATCGGGACGTATCTGCGCATCCTGCGCATTGTGGTGTTTTTGCTCACGATGTTCATCACGCCCGTGTGGTTCCTGCTTGTGAAGGACCCGTCGCGCACGCAGGCAGGGCTTGAGTTTTTAGCCATCGACAGCGACTACTCCGTGCCGCTGCTCGTGCAGCTTCTGCTGGCGGAGTTCATTGTCGATCTATTGAAGCTCGCCTCGCTCAACACGCCGGATGTGTTCTCAAACTCGTTCAGCATGCTCGGCGCGCTCGTGCTCGGCGATTTTGCCGTGCAGGCGCACTGGCTCGTGCCGGAGGTGCTGGCCTACATGGCCTTCGTCGCCATTGCGAACTTCGCCCAGCCGAGCTATGAGCTCGGCTATGCCTTCAAGCTGCTGCGGCTGATGCTGCTGCTGTTTGTCGGCGCGCTGGACTGGGTCGGGCTGGTGCTCGGGTGCATCGTGATCGTCGTGCTGCTCGCGACGACGAAGCCGATCGTGGGGAAGGGGTATCTCTATCCGCTCTGTCCGCTTGACAAAAAGGCGCTGCTTGCGCTGCTGGTTCGAAAGCCCATCAGCCGCGACAACACCTGAGGACAACAAAAAAGGCACCCTGCAAAAGCAGGATGCCTTTTTCTTGTTGGTTCATGCGCACAAATGTGCGGCACGAGAAAGTCGTGAGGGATTTTCGATTAGAAAATACCCTGAGCCATCATGGCGTCGGCGACCTTCTGGAAGCCAGCGATGTTAGCACCGGCGACCAGGTTGTAGCCCAGGCCATAGCGCTCGGCAGCCTCGACGGAAGCATCATAGATGTTCTTCATGATGGACTCCATCTTGGCGTCGACTTCCTCAGCGCTCCAGTAGATGCGCTGAGCGTTCTGAGCCATTTCGAGCTCGGAGACGGAAACGCCGCAGGCGTTAACAGCCTTGGAAGGAGCGACGGTGAGGTGCTTCTGCTCCATCAGGAAGGCCAGAGCATCGTTGGTGGTGGGCATGTTGCCGACCTCGATGTAGTAGGGAACGCCGGACTCAGCGATCTTCTTGGCCCACTCCATGTTGACATCGTTCTGGGTAGCGGCGGGCATGTAAACGTCAACATCCTTGACGCCCCAGCACTTCTGACCCTCAACGAACTCAACGCCGAACTTGTCAGCATAGGGCTTGCAGTGCATCGGGTCCTTAGCGCGCATCTCGAGGATGAAGTTGAGCTTCTCTTCGCCGCAGACACCGTCGGGGTCGTGGATGTAGCCGTCGGGGCCAGCGAAGTAGGTGACCTTACCGCCGAGCTCGTCGATCTTCTTCATGATGCCCCAGCCCACGTTGCCGTAGCCGGACATGGCGACACGGATGCCCTTGACTTCCTTGCCGTCGTGCTTCAGGACTTCACGCAGATAATAGACAGCGCCGAAACCGGTCGCCTCGGGACGGAGGATGGAACCACCGGTGCAGATGGCCTTGCCGGACATAGCGCCGAACTCGGCAGCGCCGACGATGCGGCGATACTGGCCGTACAGATAACCGACCTCGCGGCCGCCGACACCAACGTCACCAGCGGGGCAGTCGATGTCCTGACCGATGTGACGATGGAACTCGGTCATGAAAGCCTGGCAGAAGCGCATGACTTCGCCGTCGCTGCGGCCGATGGGGGAGAAGTCGGAACCGCCCTTGGCACCGCCGATGGGCAGGCAGGTCAGAGCATCCTTGAAGGTCTGCTCGAAGCCGAGGAACTTGATGATGGAAAGGTTAACGTTGGAAGCGAAACGCAGGCCGCCCTTGTAGGGGCCGAGGGCCGCGTTGTACTGCACGCGGTAACCACGGTTGACGTGATACTGAAGGTTATCGTCCATCCAGACAACACGGAACTCGATGGTGCGCTCGGGCTCGACCATGCGCTCAAGCAGGCAGGCCTTCTCGTACTCGGGGTGGGCGTTGATGACCGGCTCGAGGGAAGACAGGACTTCTTCGACGGTCTGCAGGAATTCGGGCTCATTCGCGTTCTTGGCCTTGGTCTCGGCAAGAACTCTCTCAATGTAAGCGTTCATGATAAGTAGCCTCCTCTAAAATTACCCTGAAAATCAGGGCTTGATGGTTCAGCCATCTTGTCTATGAGTTTATCACCAAAGGAAAAAATTCTCAAGCAAAACGCTATTGGCGCTGTGCAAGAAATTCTTTCTGACTTTTTGTGCATTTGGCAGAAAATTTGGCAAAAAACTTTAACTTTTTTAATAAAACATATTAGATTGATGCAAGCCAACTTTCAAAGTGGCGATTTTATCGAGAAAAACTGCTCATAATCTTGCATTTTTGTGCAATGCATTCCAAAAAGAGATAGGGGTGTCGCCACCCCTATCAAAATTTGTAATAGAAAGTGCTTTGCCGCCGCTTTACGGCATTTCCTGTGCGTTTTCGACGGGATCCGCGCTGTCCTCAGTCGAAACGCTCGTTTCTACGGGCGGTGCGCTCTGGGCGCTGCCATCCAGCAGCTCGACGTCGGACGCTTCGATCCAGTTTTCCGTGACGTAGCCGTCGCGGTAGTAGACGCACACGCGGTCGCCGACGTTCAGCAGCGGCGCATAGGCGACCTCAGCCGCGCTCATGCGCACGGAGAAGGCGCTCTCGCCGTCAAAGCGCAGGAAGTAGATGCTGTTGCCATCTACGACCGCCGTGCGGATCTCGGCGATCGTGCCCTCGACGCTCTTATAATCGCTCGGCGTGACGTCGATGGAGCCCTGATCGTCGGAGATGAGGTTATTTTTGAGCAGCATTTGACGGTAGTTCGCCTCGCAGTCGGCGACCGTCGCGCCGATGGCGACGATCTGGTACTGGTTGACGTTGACCATCGCGTACATTTTAACGAGCTGGCTCGCGTCCTTGAGCGCCATGAAGTACGTCGGCTGCTCGGCGATGTTCAGCAGCAGCGGGAACGTCGCGTTGTAGCGCAGGTTCTGCACCTGACCCTCGGCGCTGTCCATGGCGCTGTACTCTGTCGCGCCTGCGCAGGGATAGTACTTTGTCTCCTTTGTGCGCTGGTTGGAGAGCAGGAAGCCGATGTTGCTCTCGTCGCCGCCGACGCTCGTGACACCCGTGTAGAGATAGACGTCGTCGCCCTCGGCAAGGTAGTTGTAGCCGTCGGTCGTGACGGTCACGTCGCGCTGGCCGAAGATCGAATTCCAGAAGCCATTGTGATACTGGCCATAGTAGTCATACTGCTCGATGATGAGCTCGGCGGAGTAGACGTGGTCGACCCACGCGGGCGGCTCTTCATAGTATTCGCTCTCGCCCGTGATGGCGTTGACGAGCACCGCGCCGTGGTTGTCCGTGCCGCCGAACAGGCCGATGGTCTTTTCCTTCTTGGCGCAGACCCAGTAGGGCGTGCCGTCCTCGTTGATCTCGAAGACCGGTTCTTCAAACATATAGGTCGGGTACGCGAAGCGCAGATGACGGTAGAGGTTGCGGGAGAAGTGCTCGGCGGTCGTGTACTTCATGCCCTCGTCAAGGCGCACGACCTCGACGTTCTGCGTGACCATGTCGATGATAAGGTAGGCGGGCAGCCCCTCCGAGCGATTGTTGAACCACTTGATGATGTCGCCGTAGCGCAGCGGCGTGACGCGCACGGGGCGGCCATGGTAGTTGATCTGCGTGTAGTTTTCCGCGACCTCGAACTGCGAGACCATGTCGGCCAGCTCGCCGAGCTTGCGGTCGCCGAGCTTTTCGGCGCTGTCGCGGTCGAGCATCGGGATGCGGTCATACGAGACCTCTTCAATTTCGCTTGCAAAGCTGCCGCTGTCGATCGGCAGCAGCGCTTGATAGTCCTTGGCCCGCAGCACGACCCACGATGTCAGCGCGCCGGCGAGCGCCGTGACGATCATCAGCGCCATGACGATAAAGGGCACGGTGCACTGCTTTTTGACGAACGTGAAGTAGCCCTTGGCCCCCGTGCCCTGAAAGCCGGAGGTGAAGAGCGCGCAGATGCAGTACGTGACGCAGAGCAGCAGCACGAAACCGTAGAACTCTTCGGCATGCAGGTTGATGGCGGGCATCTGCACGTAGAAGAAGACTGCGCCGACAAGCAGCGTGACGAGCGTGTTGACCGCGATGCGGCCGCCCTTGCTGCCGATCAACTTGCGGGGCTTGCGCTCGCGTTTGGGCTTGGGCGCGGCGTTCGGGTCGAACTGAAAGCCGCCGGCGTCCGAGCCGGAAAATTTGATATCCATAAAATATTTCCTTTCTGATGAAATGGGAACAATGCTTGTTTATAGTATACCGTGGTTGACTCGTAAAAACAAGGGCAGGGGAGAAATCATACATTGCCTGGGTGAAAAGTGAAAATTGCAGGAACGCAAAAGCGATTGTGCATGTCGTACGGGGAAAGGAGTCGATATGTTGTATACAGTGGCTAAAAATGCAGTTTGTTTAAACTTTAACTTGCTATTTTTACTTTGCCTCGTTATCATGGCGGTAGAGCGGCATGCGCGTGCCGCCCAATATCGAACGAAGGAGAATTTGTATGAAAAGATTGTCTCTGAAAGCAACGTCCCTGATCCTGGCACTTGTTCTCGCGCTCAGTCTCTCCGTCACCGCCTTCGCAGATGATAACGCCGCTTCGATGACCCGCGCCGAAGTGACGCAGGAGGTCATCAAGAACATGGGCCTCGCCGCACAGGCGGAAGCGAGCGCCAAGGATGCGAGCGCATTCAAGGATGTTGCCGAGGGCAGCAAGTTTGAAGGCGCGATCAACCTCGCCTGCTCCAAGGGCATTGTCAACGGCGTCAGCAAGGACGCATTTGCGCCCGACGCAGCCGTTACGCAGTTGGAAGCGGCCGCGATGATCCTGCGCAGCACCGGTCTGGACAAGGCGCTGCTGAAGGATTGGCCCGCGGACTATGACGATATGGCCGTCTGGTCCGGCCTGATGGACGGCCTGACCTACGAGGCGTCCAAGCCCGTGACGACGGCGATGCTCGAGCAGATGCTCAAGAATGCCGCGGCGATCGCGGACAAGCCGGTCATCGGCATCAGCTGGTCCTATAATGGACAGAATTACGACTCCCACAAGACGATCTTCAAGACCGTCGGCGCTATCCCCGTCGAGCTCGATCAGGTGACGAGCACGGCCGTGAAGTACGATGCCGAGGGCAAGATCGAGTCCGCGTATCTCGAAGAGAGCGGCATGCTCAAGCAGGAATACGCTGACAAGGTGAAGGAAAAGGATCTCACGGCCAGCAACGTCGGCGCTGTGATGCAGGCCATCGACGGCGTCTTCTTCACCGGCGGCGAGGATGTGAGCCCGTCCCTGTTCAAGGTCCCAGAGAAGGAAAAGAACGAGGGCGAAGAGATCAACGCCACGCGCGATATCTCCGACTACATGCTCATGGCCTACTGCCTTGAAAAAGACGTGCCGACGTTCGCGGTCTGCCGCGGCGAGCAGGTGATGTCCATCGTCTCCGGCTGCACGTTCATCCAGGATATCCCCAACTACTATAAGGAGCAGGGCGCGACCTACAACGACTCGCACAGAATGCCCGTCGGCGCGCCTGACCGCACCTATGCCCGCCACGATGTGGTCATCAATAAGGACGCCTCCAAGTGGCTCTATAAGATCGTCGGCTCCACGGAGCTGAAGAACGTTTCCTCCTGGCACCACCAGGCGGTCGGCGGCGTTGAGGGCACGAACCTCACCGTCGTCAGCACGGCGACGATCGACGGTGTGGAGATCATCGAGGCGGTCGAGCGTCAGGATAAGACGTTCTGCCTCGGCGTGCAGTTCCACCCCGAGAATGACTGCAAGTTCGTGCTCTACACCAAGACCCCCGAAAAGGCCCTGTGCGACTATGAGACCTGCCTGAACTTCTTCGAGATGCTGGTCGAGTACGCGGGCAAGTAAGGACACGTACCGTACAACAGAATGCATAGAAAAAAGGTCCCGTCTTCGGACGGGACCTTTTTGATGTATTGTAATTGTTTACGACGCCTTCTGCACTTTCAGGATCTTCACCGCCTCACGGGCGGAGGCACCGGCGTCCTCGCCGTAGAAATCTGCGCCGATTTCGTCGCAGAAGCTCTGGCTGATGGGCGCGCCGCCGATGATGACCTTGATCTGGTCCTGCAGGCCGCGCTCGTGGACGAGCTTGACGACCTCGCGCATTTCCTCCATCGTGGTGGTCAGCAGCGACGAGCAGGCAATCACGCCGCAGTGATTCTCCACGGCGGTGCTGACGAACTGCTCCGCCGACGTGTCTACGCCGAGGTCAAAGACCTCGATGCCGCTGCCCTCCATCATGATGCGGACGAGATTCTTGCCGATGTCGTGCATGTCGCCCTTCACGGTGCCGAGGCACACGCGGCCGACGGGCTCGGTGCCCTCGCCGACCATCAGGGGCTTCAGAAGCTCCGTGGCGGCGGACATGCAGCGCGCGGCCATGAGCATTTCGGGAACGAACGCGCGGTTGGCGGAGAACGCCTCGCCGAGGCGGTTCATGCCGATGATCATGCCCTTGGAGAGAATGTCGCCCGGCTCGTGGCCTTCGTAGAGTGCCTGCTGGCAGAGGGTGAGCAGCTTTTTCTGCTGGCCGCGCTCGAGCGCGCGGGCGATGTTCTCGAACACATCGGCGGACTCCTGCGCGGAGGTTGCGGCCTGCACCAGCTCGGCCTTTGCGGCACCGATCTCACGCTTCGGCACGGCGGGGAGCGGCGTGACGGGAATGTGCAGCCCCGCGTTGTACTCGTTCACGGCCTGATCGAGGTACTGATCCACGTGCGGGAAGACCGTACCGGCAAGGCCGTAGGTGATCGAGGGGATGAAGTGCCCGCCGGGGCAATAGCGCGCGAGCGCGTCCCTTGCGTAGGCGAGAATTTCATCGGGCTGCGTGTCTGCACGGTCGATGGCCGCGCCAAAGCCACCCATAAGCGTGAGCTTGCCGCTTAAGTGGCGCTGGAGGGCGGGAATGTCGTTTTCCGGCAGTGTACCCTGCCAGACCTGAATGCCGATCTCGGCCATGTCGTCCACGATGGGGACGAGGTACGAGTCGGCGTGGTGGATGGCGATGACGCCGCGCGAGCGGATGTAGCCATAAAAGCGGCGGTAGGGCTCCTTGAAAAACTCGCGCCACATGTCGGGCTTCATAAAGAGGGCATTTTTCGTGCCCCAGTCATCGTGGGAGAAGATGACATCGGGCTGCAAGCCGTCGATCAGACGGCGGACATAGTCGAGACGGTACTGCGTGATCGTCTCGATGAGCTCGTGCATCTCGTCGGGATGCTCGTAGAGCGCGGTCAGCGTATCTTCAAAGCCTATGAGGAAGTGGCACTGCTCAAAAATGCCTGTGCCCATGAAGCCGGCGAGGAGCTTGCCCTCGGCGTCCGCGGCGGCGCGCGAGCGCGTGCGGCACTCCTCCCAGCCCTCGGAGCAGACGCTCAGATCGGGAACGTGGACGGTGTCCTTCCAGTGCGTCACATCGGGACAGACCGTCAGCTCCGGTGTGTGGACGGGGATGGGGCCGGGCGCGTCCTCGGGAAAACTGATGGTCGTGCCCCAACGGTCCTTGCTCACGGAACCGCGTTTGCGGTTTCCGCGAAGATAGGTGTTGATGGGGTCCGTGAGGCACATGTGCAGCGCTTCATACTGGCAGAGCTGACGCTCGGGCTGGCCGTCGGGCTTGATGAGTTCAAGAAAAATTTCTTTCGGGGTAGACACGGGGAAGATCTCCTTTATCAATACAGCACGCAGGCTGTGTAGGTCAAAGTGCGGGGACCATAGTTGTAGGCGAGGTTTGAGCGGACGCAGACGTCACTGACGAACAGTCCATAGGCCTCCATCGAAGAAAGCCTCTGCTTGGGATGTCGACAGGGACGGTCCGGATAGGTGCAGGTATGGCAGAGCGTGCATGTGCCCGCCGTCAACGGCAGACAGTGAGGGAATAAGAGCCGCGCCTGGCGGGCGAAGGTCGAAAAGCGCTTTTTATGCGCCTCCAAGAGCGACGTCATACCAGTGTAATCAAATTCATCCTCGAGCTGCGCGGTGCTCTGCACCAAAATCCCCTGTGAATAGCACTTGATTTGCGCCCTTGCCTGCTCGAGTGTGCTGCAGGCGGGCGGGCAGCTCCAGCTTTTGCCGTAGCGGCCGCAGCGGTCAGCTTTGCACATGTCGCGAACGGCTTCGAGCGGATCGAGTGCATCCATATTCACCGGTGCGCACTGGGAGAAGCCGACCTCGTGGGTGAGGGTGAGAAGGTCTGTCATAAGCAATGCCTCTTGACAAGGGAATTTATTTCTGCATAAAATACTATTTATACATTATTTATCTATTATATGGGTGGGGGAAGCTCGTGTCAAGCATTCAAGTTCAGCAGGGGGCGAAAATCACGCCGGTCCCGTTCGAAGCAGGGGAGACGCTGCTCTCCGCGCTGCGGCGGGCGGGATATTCCATCCTCGCAGCCTGCGGCGGCAAGGGCCGCTGCGGCAAATGCCGCGTGAAGGTGAACGGTGTGCCGCGCCTTGCCTGCAAGACGAAAGCGCAGGACGGCGATTGGATCGACCTGCCCGAGACGATGCGCGGCGTCATCCTGACGGACACGCTCACACTGCCGAAGGCGCAGGCGGGCCGCTCGGGCCTTGGCGCGGCAGTCGACCTCGGTACGACGACGGTGGCGCTGCGGCTCTTCGACCGCGCAGACGGAAAGCTGCTCGCGCAGGCTCAGGACTGGAACGCGCAGGCGCCCTACGGCGCGGACGTTATCAGCCGCATCCAGCACACGATGGAAGCGTTCGACGGGCTCGGCGAGCTGTCGCGCTGTATCCGCGCGCAGACCGAGACGCTTTTAGGACAGACACTTTCCGCCGCCGGACGGAAGACGGATGAAGTCAAGGAGCTCATCATTGCGGGCAATACCGTGATGCAGCACCTTTTCGACGGGCGCGAGGTCGCGTCCATCGCCCGCGCGCCGTTTCAGCCGGAGACGCTGTTTGAAGACGGCACGGGTGAGCTGCTTTCGGGCATTCCCGTGCAATTTGCCCCGTGCGTCGCGGGCTATGTCGGCGGCGATATCACGGCGGGACTGTTGGCAGACGGCCTTTTTGTGCAGCCGGAATTGCGGCTGTTTCTCGATATTGGCACGAACGGCGAAATGGCGCTGGGAAATGAGAGTGGCGCGCTCTGCTGCGCGGTCGCCTCGGGCCCAGCGTTTGAGGGCGCGGGCATCAGCTGCGGCATGCCGGGCATCACGGGCGCGGTGAGCCATGTGAGCTATGACAGGGGCTTCCTCTGCGACATTGTCGGCGGGGGAGAGGCAAAGGGCATCTGCGGCTCGGGACTGGTCGACCTCGTCGCCGTGCTTTTGGAGCAAGGTGTGATCGACGAAAGCGGGCGGCTGCTGCCGCCGCAGGACGCGCCGGAGGACATGCGCCGCTATCTGACCGAGGATGGCCAGGGCAACGGCGTCTTCCACCTGACGAAGGCCGTTAGCCTGACGGCGCGCGACGTGCGCAACCTGCAGCTTGCCAAGGCGGCGGTGGCAGGCGGTATTC
>OGZZ01002822.1_pt1 | contig 10695 bp, 5 predicted proteins | sample 1577021 | NCBI WGS metagenome assembly OGZZ01 (sample SAMEA3541526, study PRJEB24748) | human gut metagenome | biome: human gut; feature: human-associated habitat; material: faeces | place: China | collected 2012
CGCTGGACGGCGGGGTGTCCTTGGAGCCCAGGCCGTAGCGGCCGCCGGTCAGGACGACGTCGTTCATGCCGGCCTCACGCAGGGTGGTGGCGACATCCAGGTACAGGGGCTCGCCCAGGGAGCCGGGCTCCTTGGTGCGGTCCAGAACAGCAATCTTCTTGACCGTCTTGGGCAGGACCTTCAGCAGAGCGGAAGAAACCCAGGGACGATACAGGCGGACCAGAACCAGGCCAACCTTCTCGCCCTTAGCGGTCAGGTAGTCAACAACTTCCTCTGCAACGTCGCAGATGGAGCCCATGGCGATGATGACGCGGTCAGCATCCTCAGCGCCGTAGTAGTTGAACAGGTCGTAGTTGGTACCCAGCTTCTCGTTGATCTTGGCCATGTACTTCTCAACAACAGCGGGCAGGGCCTCGTAAGCGGGGTTGCAAGCCTCACGATGCTGGAAGAAGACGTCGCCGTTCTCGTGAGAACCGCGCATCTTGGGGTGCTCGGGGTTCAGGGCCTTAGCACGGAACTCCTCGACAGCCTCCATGTTGCACATTTCCTTCAGATCGGCGTAGTCCCACTTCTCGATCTTCTGGATCTCGTGAGAAGTACGGAAACCGTCGAAGAAGTTCACGAAGGGAACGTGACCCTCGATGGCAGACAGATGAGCCACGGGAGACAGGTCCATAACTTCCTGCGGGTTGCTCTCAGCCAGCATAGCGAAGCCGGTCTGACGAACAGCCATAACGTCGCTGTGGTCACCGAAGATGTTCAGGGACTGGGTAGCAACGGTACGGGCAGACACGTCGAAGACGCAGGGCAGCTGCTCGGCTGCGATCTTGTACATGTTGGGGATCATCAGCAGCAGGCCCTGAGAGGCGGTGAAGGTGGTGGTGATAGCACCAGTACCGAGAGAACCGTGCACGGCACCGGCAGCACCGGCCTCGGACTCCATCTCAACAACCTTGACCTGGTTGCCGAAGATGTTCTTCAGGCCGGCAGCGCTCCACTGGTCAACAGTGTCGGCCATGGGGCTGGAGGGGGTGATGGGGTAGATGGCAGCCACATCGGTGAATGCATAAGCTACATGCGCCGCAGCGGTATTGCCGTCCATAGACTGTTTTGCTCTGGGCATTTTTCTTCCTCCGTTTTCATTAGAGTGTATTGCATTTCCGCGCGGGTGTCATGCCGCACGGGCCCACGTTTATCTGTTTGGCGACCTGTAGTTTGCTCCGGGCGCACTGATAGATAAACGCTTTTGCATAGCTTTATTGTACCAAAAAACGCCCCCATTCGTAAAGGGGTTTTATTTAGAATATTGCACAGATTTTTTTGTCCGATGTGTACATTTTGACCATTTTCACCAAATGGCAGTTTTTTTACCCTTTTTGCAGGGACATTTTCTGGACTGTTATATTTTTATCAATCGTAAGTATGCTTATTTTTGAATGTCAATGACAGTTAACATAGACTCACCGACCTGAAACTGCACCCGGTAACCGCCAAAATCCATGGCATATACACGGTCCGGGTCATGCTGGTAGGCCGGGCGTGGATCGTTTTTCAGCACACCTAACAAAGCGGCCCGCTTATTTTCCGGCAGTTTGTCCAAAAGTGGCTGCGGGCACTGTACTTCCAGCGCGTAAGCAGCCGTCTGCTCGGTAAAGCCGCCGCGGGCTTCGGGGTGGGCATCCACGTAAGGCAGGTAGGGCTTGATGTCAAAGATCGGCGTGCCGTCCAAAAGGTCGGCCCCTTTTACCAGAATGTCGCCGTTCTCGATGCCCGACAGCTCCACGCAGGAAAGACCCAGCGCATTGGGCCGGTAAGGGCTGCGGGTGGCAAACACACCGCGCCGGGCGTTTCCACCCAGCCGGGGCGGGCGCACGGTGGGCCGCCAGCTTTTGCCCGCGGCATACTCGGCCGCCACCGTTGAGAACTGCCAGATCAGCCACAGATGGCTGTAGCCTTCCAACCCCACCAGCGCGTTGGGGTCGCGATATTCCGGTTCAAACACGATGCGGGCGGTCAGCTCCGGCACCAGGCCGCTTTGCCGCGGGATGCCAAATTTATCGGTAAAGTCACTTTTTATATGAGCAATAGGACGGATGATAGTCTCCACGGTAACACTCTCCCCTCTTTTTCCTATTATTATATAAGAAACGGGTCCATATTTCAAATTTTTACATCTCGTTATCTTCCTATTTTTTACGTTTTATGGTAAAATAGACACATCTTACGAAAAGGGGGCGAATCTTTGGCACCCATCATACGAACCGAAAAACTGCGCAAAGTCTACGCTGTTGGAAAAGAGCGCGTTGTAGCGTTGAATGACGTAGACCTTGCGATCGAAAAAGGCGAATTTTGCTGCATCGTCGGCCAATCCGGCAGCGGTAAGTCTACCCTGCTGAACCAGCTGGCCGGGTTGGAAAAGCCCACCCGCGGCAAAGTTTTCATTGGCAAACACGAGATCAGCGCCATGAACGAAACCGAATTGGCGCAGTTCCGACAGCAGCATCTGGGGTTCATCTTCCAGAGCTACAACCTGCTGCCCACAATGACCGCCGCAGAAAATGTCGCATTACCGTTAATGTTTAAGGGTATCGACAAAAAGACCCGCCTAAAGCTGGCCCGCAAGGAACTGAAAAGCATGGGCCTGCTTGGCCGCGCCAACCACCTACCCACTGAGATGAGCGGCGGCCAGCAGCAGCGTGTGGGCATCGCCCGTGCCTTTGTCAGCAATCCCAAAGTCATTTTTGCTGATGAACCTACCGGCAACCTGGACTCCAAAACCAGTAAGCAGGTATTGTACCGCATGCTGGAGCTGACCAAGAACCAGCAGGTCACTTTCGTCATGGTCACCCACGAGCCGGAACTGGCCGAATGTGCGGACCGGGTCGTAACCATTTTGGACGGTAAAGTCTGCTCCAACGTGGTGCAGGACGAGGCCACCAAAACCCGCAACCGTGAAGGACTGTTTGCCGACCTGCAGGGCGATATGTCCATCGGAGGCGACGCGGCAAAAGAAAAAAGTAACTGATATATGGAGGTTTTACCTTGAAACGCTTATTTTCTCTGTTGATGGTACTTACGCTGGCGGCAGCGCTCTGCCTGCCTGTCTGGGCGGACGACAGTAACCCTGATTCCGGCATCAACAACGGCGGCGATACTTCGACCGTGACCACAGACAACCAGGGCGTTTATGTCACCGGCTACACCGTGACCACCCCCGCAGGCGGCGAGATCACCACGCTAAACGTGGGCGATCAGGTCAACATCGTGCTGCAGGTGGTGGACCATTCCTCGGCCCGGTATGCCGTAAAGGCCGAAGACATTGTGGCCCGCATCAATTCTTCCATCTTTACTTACACCGGCACCGGCGAAATTGGTCAGCTGTTTGAAAGCAACGACGACCCTGACCAGACCCGCAAGGACCCCCAGTACAATTATTACAGTTATGTGCTGTTGTTCCGCGATGTCATCTACAATGGCGGCGGCAATACCCTTCCCATCAACCTCAGCTATCTGGATACCAGCAAGCCGCTGCAGCAGTTCAGCGTAACGCTGGGCCAGTGCGTGGACAAAGACCAGGCCACCACACCGAACCTCATCGTCCGCACCTCCAATTATGGTGACGCCGTAACGGCGGGCACCGCCTTTACCCTCTCGCTGGGCCTGTACGCCACCGACGGCAACGAGGCACTGAACGACGTCATCGTCTCGCTGACCCTGCCGGAGAATATCTCGCTGGGCGACGGCAGCCTGTCCAACTATGTGGGCAGCATGGCGGCCAAGTCGATGCAGAATATCACCTTCTCGGTGCTGCCTGCCGCCGGTTTTACCGGCACAGTGGCCGACATTACCGTGAACATGACCGGCACCGGCGCTATCTCCGGCAAGGCAGTCAGCTCCACCACCGCTATCTCGGTGCCTATCAGCCAGCCCGACCGCTTTGAGGTAGGCCAGCTGCAGTTAAGCTCCGAATCCATCATGGTGGGCGAGACCGGCAGCGTGACCCTGAGCTACGTCAACAAAGGCAAAAACGCCATCGGCAACCTGGAAGCCCGCCTGACTGGCACCAACCTGGGCGGCGAAAACTACCAGTACCTGGGCAACCTGAATGCCGGCACCGAGGGCAGCGTCGACTTTGACATTACCCCCGACGCCGCCGGCAACATCTCCGGCGTTATTACCCTGAACTACGAGGATGCCAGCGGCAACCCGCGCACCATCAGCAAAGATTTTACCGCTACAGCGGAAGAAATGAACTACGATGATTACATGCCGGATCCCGATTCCAATATGGACGAACCCCAGCAGACCGGCATGCCGGTTTGGGGCTGGGTGCTGATCGTAGTTTGCGTGGGCGTTGTGGTGGCTGTTATCGTGGTCGTGGTGCTGCGCAAACGCAAGAAGGCCAAGGCCCTGGCTGCTTTGGATGAGGACAGCGATGAAGATATCTGATGAGATCAGTCTTTCGGCGCGAAATCTTTTACGCCGCAAAGGCCGTACCGCGCTGACGCTGGTGGGTGTCGTGATTGGCACCTGCATGGTTGTGCTGATGATTTCCCTGGGAATTGCCCAGAACCAGGCCAACGACGAGATGATCCAGAGTTGGGGCGACCTGACCCAGATTGAAATTTACGGTGGCGGCATTTCTGTCGGCAGTGACGGCAAAGCAATCAAGCTGGACGATGCCGCGCTGACGCAGATCCGTGAGCTGAACAACGTGCTGGCGGCCACCCCGTTTACCAACCCTTACAATTTGCAGGGCACGATCTCAGCCGGGCGCAATGGCAGGTATGTATCGGACATTGGAAACATTACGGCGCTGGATCCTGTGGCTCTGGAGCCGATGGGCTTTGCGCTGGAATCCGGCCGGTGGCTGGACACGACCGTCATCAATGCGCAATCCAAAAAAATTCCGGTCCTGGTCTGTGAGTACACCGGCTACAATTTTTACGACAGCCGCCGCAGCGATAACAGCCCCAAGCGTTACCGCTGGCAGGGCCAGACCGATGCCAACGGCAACGAGTTGCCGCCATTTGTGGACGTCGACAAGGACAAAATGACCTTGACCATCACCAACGGCGACAACACCAACCCCAATACCCAGACCTGGGAATTGGAAGTGGTGGGCAAGCTGCAGCAGGATGCCTCCAAGGGTTGGTGGACCCAAAGCGGCATTATCATGAGCATGCAGAACCTGAAAGTGATCGAGGCTGCCTACAACAAGATGGCCAAGATCAAGGACACCAATTCTTCCTACGATCAGGTTTACGTCAAGGTCGACGACCTGAAAAATGTGGGCGATGTGGAAGAAGCCATCCATGACCTGGGCTTTCAGAGCACCTGGTCCTCGAACCAGCAGCGGGAGGACATGCAGAAGCAAGTCTTCCGCAGCCAGATGATTTTTGGCGGTGTAGCGGCTGTTTCCCTGCTTGTGGCGGCCATCAACATCATCAATACCATGACGATGGCGATTTACGAACGCACCCGGGAAATTGGCGTTATGAAGGTCCTTGGCTGTGAGATCAATAACATCCGCACAATGTTCCTGATGGAAAGTTCCTGCATTGGGTTTATTGGCGGCGTGCTGGGCGTGCTTATCAGCCTGCTGGTCAGTTTTATTTTGAACAACCTGACCACGATCATGGCGTCCTTTGGCCAGTACATAGACCTGTCCGGCATCATGGGCGGGTATGGGGCATCCAGTTCGACTATCTCCATCATCCCACCCTGGCTTATGCTGGGTGCCCTGGTATTTGCGACTTTGATTGGCCTTGTCTCTGGCATCCTGCCTGCCAACAAAGCCGTGAAAATCAGTGCCCTGGAGGCCATCCGCCACGACTAAACTACTTTCTTTGGAAAAGAAAGTAGGCAAAGAAACTTTAATCATATATCACGTGAACGGGTTGCAAACTTTTACAGAAATATAAAAAGGACGATGCAGATTTCACCTCTGCATCGTCCTTTTTTGTGATTCTATTGAAAGTTTCTTTGGTTACTTTCTTTTCAAAGAAAGTAACATAACCCTCGTTTATTCCTCGTCGCTCGGTGCGCTCTCCTCGGCGGCTTCCTGGGCGAGTTCTTCGGCTTCGATGGCGGCCAGTTCCTCGGGGGTCGGGTCGGTTTCGCCCTCGTTGTCGATTTGGACGGTCTCGGCCTCGTTGTCGCGGTCCACGCGGGCTACAACGGCTACCTTGTCACCCTCAGCCAGGCGCATGACACGCACACCACTGCCGTAACGGCTCTGAGTGTTGATGTCAGCTGCATGGATGCGGATGAGGATTCCATTCTGGCTGATCAAAATCAGGTCGTCTGTATCGTCCACGATCTTGATGCCGGCCACGCCGCCGTTGTTGTAGTTACGGATACCCAAACCACCGCGGTTGGTGATGCGGTAATCGTCAATACGGCTGCGGCGTCCCTTGCCTTCTTCGGTAATGGTCAGCACGCTGGCACCTGGGCGGCATACACCGGCTCCAATGACATAGTCTCCCTCTCGCAGCTTGATGACGCGCACACCGTGGCCGGTACGGCCCATAGCGCGGGCGCCGCTCTCGGTAAAGTGGATGGCGGCACCATCGTGGGTGGCAACGATGATTTCATCGTTGCCCTTGGTCAGGTGGCTCCAGACCAGGCTGTCGCCCTCGTTCAGGGCAATGGCGATCAAACCCGCTTTGCGAATGTTACGGAACTGGGACAGCGGCGTGCGCTTAATGAGGCCCATCTTAGTGACCATCGTGGCGTAGGTGTTGTCCTCGTCCACATCGGCGGCCTGCTGCAGCATCAGGGTGACTTTTTCACCCTCCTGCAATTGCAGCAGGTTGACGATGTGGGTGCCCTTGGCAGTGCGGCTACCCTCTGGTACCTGGTAACCCTTCAGGCGGTAGACGCGGCCCTGGTCGGTCATGAACAGCATATAATCGTGCGTAGAACCGACAAAAAGTTCCTCAGTAAAGTCGTCGTCCTTTTGGGTCATGCCCTGTACGCCGCGGCCGCCGCGGTTCTGTGCCTGGTAGGTGTCCAGCGTGGTGCGCTTGATATAACCCTCGTGGGTCAGCGTGAAGACGCAGGTCTCCTCGGGGATCAGGTCCTCGATGTCGACCTCACCGGAAACAGCCTCGATGGAGGTGCGGCGCTCGTCGCCGTACTTGTCGGCCAGGGTGGTCAGGTCGGTTTTGACGATGTTCTTCACGTGCTCATCGTTGGCAAGGATGTCCTCATAATCGGCGATGGCAGCGCGCAGTTCACCCAATTCCTGCTCGATCTTGAGGATCTCCAGACCCGCCAGACGGCCCAACTGCAGCTTGACGATGGCATCCGCCTGCAGTTCGTCAAAGCCGAAGTTATCCATCACAGCCTGACGGGCCTCGGCAAAGCCGCCCTTGCAGGCGCGGATGGTAGCGATGATTTCATCGACGATGTCGACGGCCTTATGCAGACCTTCCAGGATATGCTCGCGCTCCTTGGCCTTCTTCAAATCAAAGGCAGTGCGGCGGCGGATGACCTGCATTTGGAACTCAATATAGCGTTCCATCATGGTTTTCAGGCTCATAATCTTGGGCACGCCGTCATCCAACGCCAGCATGATGACACCAACGGTGTCCTGCAGCTGGGTGTAACGGTACAGCTGGTTCAGCACGACCTGGGGGTTGGCATCCTTCTTGATCTCGATGACGATCTTCATGCCGGTACGGCTGGAAGATTCATCGTTCAGGTCGCTGATGCCCTCGATACGCTTATCCTTCACGAGGTCCGCGATGGATTCGATCAGGCGGGTCTTGTTGACCATGTACGGGATCTCGTTGATGAGGATCTCGTAGCGGCCGTTTTTCTTTTCGATGATTTCGGCACGGCCGCGCAGCGTGATTTTTCCGCGGCCGGTGGCGTAAGCGGCACGGATGCCAGAGCGGCCCATGATGATGCCGCCGGTGGGGAAATCGGGGCCTTTAACGTACTCCATCAGGCCCGCCAGGTCGATCTCCGGGTCATCGATGAGGGCGACCATACCGTTGACGATCTCGCGCAGGTTATGGGGCGGAATATTGGTAGCCATGCCGACCGCGATGCCCTGGCTGCCGTTGACCAACAGGTTTGGAAAGCGGCTGGGCAGGACGTGGGGTTCCTTTTTGGTCTCATCAAAGTTGGGGTCCCAATCGATGGTATCCTTGTCAATATCCGTCAGCATCTCGCAGGCCATTTTGGACATGCGGGCCTCAGTATAACGGTAAGCAGCCGGGGGGTCACCGTCCACGGAACCGAAGTTACCCTGGCCATCGACCAGCGGGTAACGCAGGCTGAAATCCTGGGCCAGACGGACCATAGCGTCGTAGACGGAGGCGTCGCCGTGGGGATGGTAGGAACCCAGCACAGCACCAACGGTATCGGCGGATTTGCGGTAGGGATGCTGCGGATCATTGCCGCGCTCGTGCATCGTGTACAGGATACGGCGATGCACGGGTTTCAGGCCATCGCGCACATCAGGCAATGCGCGCGCAACGATAACAGACATCGAGTAGTCCAAAAAGGCCGTCTCGATTTCCTGTTTTACATCGCGCACAATGACCTTGGTGCCGGACCCCGGCACCATGATGATATTTTCTTCCATTCTATCACCTTAAATATCTAATCTATCTCTCTAGAACCACTTTACGGCGGGAAAATTAAAATTTTCTTGCCTACTTTCTTTTCAAAGAAAGTAGGTTACACATCAAGATTCGCGTACTTGGCGTTTTTCTCGATGAACTGGCGGCGGGGTTCGACCTGCTCACCCATCAGGATGCTGAAAGCTTCGTCGGCACGCTCGGCATCCTCGATCTTGATCTGCACGATGACGCGGTTATCCGGGTTCATGGTGGTCTCCCACAACTGGTCGGGGTTCATCTCGCCCAAGCCTTTGTAGCGGTTGACTTTGGCGCCGGGCATTTCGGCGCTCAAAATCTTCATTTCATCGTCATTATAGGCATACTTGACGGTCTGGCCTTTCTGCAGCTTGAACAGCGGCGGCTGGGCCACGTAGACGTAACCGTTGTCGATCAGCGGCCGCATATAGCGGAAGAAGAAGGTCAGCATCAAGGTGCAGATATGGGAGCCGTCAACATCGGCATCGGCCATAATAAAGATTTTATGGTAACGCACCTTGGAAATATCAAATTCATCGCCGATACCGGTGCCCAGAGCCGTGACCACGGGCATCAGCTTATCGTTGCCGTAAATACGGTCGGCGCGGGCTTTTTCGACGTTCAGCATCTTGCCCCAAAGCGGCAGGATGGCCTGAATGTTGGAGTCTCGGCCCATCTTGGCCGAGCCGCCTGCAGAATCGCCCTCCACAATGAAGAGTTCGGTCTTGCTTGGATCTTTTTCATGGCAGTCGGCCAACTTGCCGGGCATGCGGTTGGATTCCAGCGCGCTCTTGCGGCGGACCAGTTCACGGGCCTTTTTGGCGGCGGCACGGGCACGGGCTGCCTGGGTGGCCTTTTCCAGAATTGCCTTGGCAACGGCGGGGTTTTCCTCAAAGTACTCGGTCAGGGCCTTGTAGACCACATTGCTGACCAGGCCCTTGATGAAGGTATTGCCCAGCTTGGCCTTGGTCTGGCCCTCGAACTGAGCCTCCTGCAGCTTGACACTGATGATGGCAATGATACCTTCGCGGGCATCGGGGCCGGAAAGATTCTCGTCCTTATCTTTCAGGATGCCTTTAGCGCGGCCGTACTCGTTCAGCACACGGGTCAGGGCCAGCTTAAAGCCTTCCTCGTGGGTGCCGCCCTCAGGCGTATGCACGTTATTGGCAAAACTGAGCAGCAGTTCATTATAGCTGTTATCGTAATACTGCAAAGCCACCTCGGCCACGGCGCCCTGGCCCTCACCCTTCATATACATGACCTGCGGGGTCAGCGGGGTGAGGTCGCGGCGCTCGCACAGGTAGCTGACGAAGGAACGGATGCCGCCCTCGTAGCACATGGTCTCGGTGCGGACCTCGTTTCCTTCGCTCTTTTCTTCCTGTGGGCGGTCACTCTCGGGACGCTCATCTGTCAGGGTGATGCGGACACCGGCGTTCAGGAAGGCTTCTTCCCGCAGGCGCTTGAGCAGCGTTTCGTAACGATACAGCGTTGTTTCCTGGAACATTTCCGGGTCCGGCTTGAAGGTGACCGTAGTACCGGTGGAGGCTGCCGCGCCGATCTTTTTCAGATCACCATCGGGTTTGCCGCGCTTGAAGCTCTGCTCATACTCGGCACCATCGCGGCGGACGCGGACGGTCAGCCACTCAGACAGTGCATTAACGACCGACGCACCGACGCCGTGCAGACCGCCAGCCACCTTGTAGCCGGAATCCTCGCCGCCGAACTTACCGCCGGCGTGCAGCACGGTATATACGACTGTGACGGCCGGGATGCCCAGCTTAGGCTGGATGTCCACGGGGATGCCGCGGCCGTTATCGGAAACTTCGATGATATTACCGGGTTTGATCGTTACTTCGATATGGGTGCAGTACCCAGCCAGAGCTTCGTCGATGGCGTTATCGACGATCTCGTAGACCAGGTGATGCAGGCCGGAAGGGCCGGTAGAACCGATATACATGCCGGGGCGCTTGCGCACAGCCTCCAGGCCCTCCAGGACCTGGATCTGCGCACCGCCGTAGGCATGGTCTGTGGCCGTTTCGCGGTTGGTTTCGGTGATGATTTCTTCTGCCATGAAATGATAGCC
>OGZZ01002823.1_pt1 | contig 10693 bp, 7 predicted proteins | sample 1577021 | NCBI WGS metagenome assembly OGZZ01 (sample SAMEA3541526, study PRJEB24748) | human gut metagenome | biome: human gut; feature: human-associated habitat; material: faeces | place: China | collected 2012
AGGTATATGCCGCATGATGTTTCATCACAGCAAATTCGTCCTCCGTAAGCCTTCCCGGTTTCTCCAGTATCTCATTTCCTACCGCTACTTTTCCGATATCGTGCAAAGCGCCCGCAAGGTACATTTTCTCCACGGTTTCTTCATCAAATCCCATATAGCGGCTCAACCGTTCCGCATCCTCTGCTACACCGATGGAATGGGTGCTGGTGAATGGAGATTTGTAATCGACGATCTGTGCAAAAAAGCTTGCCAGCTCCTCGATCTGCGCAAAGCTTAGCTCCTGTTTGATGCGGGGGATTTTCTCCCACAGATTTTTCTCAAATCTATCCTCTCCCAGTGTCAGAAAATGCGGCAGGGGAAACGCCCGCAGGAAAGCATCCACACATTCCTTGTCCACAACGGTTCCTTCATTTTTGTGAAGATATCCACAAGCTTTATTGAAAATATCCTCCGTGAAGCCCTTTGCACCGTACGCCCGGTCCAACAGATCGCTTAAATGAATGATGCGGGAAAAAAGCGGAACCTCTTCCCACGTTTTTTCAAACGGTCCACTCCCATTGGCATTTTCATGGTGATACAGAATTACATTCTTCACATCCGTATGGAAGGGAAGTCTCTGTATATTTTTTTCACCCAGGGTACAGTGAATTCCTACCTGAGAAGCTTGCACAACATTTGCAACATCCTTATGTAATTCTTCCTGAATAGACTGTGTCAGTGCATTATCATGAAGCAGGGCACATGCTGCCAGATCCTGCAGGCTCTCACCGCTGATTCCCAGCTGCTCTGCCATGCAGACACTCATGTATGCCACACGCTTCGCATGTTTGTCAGACACATGTACCAGCTCTGCCTCCACACAGTCCAAAGCATACGAACAGGCTGACAATAATCCTAAAACATCCAGTAACATTTCTATATCTCTCCAATCTCTTTATAACACACCTATTATGACAATGATTTATGTGAAAAGCAAGCATATCCTGGACAATAAATTATATCAAAAAGGAGCAACTCCCGGTACTGCAGAGTTGCTCCTTCTTGCTGTCAATCGATCGGATTATGTTAGCTATTGATCCTCTTAATCACTTCTTCCATTACAGGCATCGCAGGTATTGCTCCTTCTCTCTCAACACATAGGGAAGCCACCGCATTTCCAAAGCGGACACATTCTATCATTTCCTGTAAAGAATATTCTTCTATACGCTTACCGGATTCACAAATCTTATATAAAAAGCCTCCCATAAAAGAATCTCCGGCACCGGTGGTATCCACAACTTTGCTGGAATAACCTGAAACATATGCTTCCTGCTGATCCTGCAGATATACAAACGATCCTTTTTCGCCTAAAGTAATGAGTACTATTTTTGCGCCATACTCTGTTATGCTCTCTGCTGCTTTCCGAACATCCGTATAACCTGTTAATAGCTCAATCTCTTCTTCTGATACTTTAACGATATCTGCATATTCTAAAATACTTCTCATCCATTTACAGGCTTCTTCCTGTGAATCCCATAAACTGGCTCTGTAATTCGGATCATAAGAAATAATTGTTCCATTATTTTTCGCAGCTTTTAATGCAATAAACTCTGCATTTCTGGATAGTTCATCTGTTAACGACAAAGAGCCTACATGAAGAATACGGCTTTGGCAGATGATATCTTTCCGTATTTCCTCAGCCTTCAGACCGATATCTGCTCCGGGTTTTCTGGCAAACGCAAAATTTCGTTCTCCGTTATCTGCCAGTTTAACAAAAGCAAGTGTTGTAAAATAGTCTGCATCACTTATTAATCCTTCGGTTGAAACACCGCATTTATCCATGGTTTCCTTTAAGAAATCACCCAAGAAGTCTTCTCCTATTTTTCCGATAAATGCTGTTTGGGCACCCAGCCGTTGTGCCGCAACCACAACATTAGCAGGTGCACCTCCCGGATTTTGTGTATAAGACAATGTTTGTCTTTCACTCTCTTTTTTTCCGGTAAAATCAATCAATATCTCTCCCAGAGAGGTAATATCATAATGCCGTTTTGTCCTATATTTTATATCTACGCCTATATTTCCTTGTGGGTATAATTTTCCTGTATAGCGATATAAACCATGCTCCCACAATAATGTAAATGTATTTCCGTCTATGAGGATATCAATATCTGTTTCTTTTTCCATCATTTCACAGGGCACAGTCCGTATACCATATCTGGAAGCTCTGTCTGCCCGGTTATAATTCACGGTCATTTCTTTCTTTGAAGAATCAAAGCATATTGTCACGGTATGCCTATCTGTATCATATAGATCAATGCACAATAACTCTCCATCTCCCGGCAGCTTTCCCTTCAGTTCTACCATAACCGGCTCACTTTGCGGTGGTATGTTTTCACCGGTCCAATGTTTTTCCAATGTTCTGCTGAAGAGCTTCATCTCAGCTTTCACTTTATCAGCCACTTTTGCGCACAAGCGCCTGTTATCATCTAAATACCACACTCGTGATACATCCAGTATTCCACGATACCCCTCCTTGGGACCGAAATCCCGGATCCAGGGCATCCACAGCCAGCCGCCCAGCCAGGCAACAGACCGTATTTCCCCATGCAATACCGGATATGTCTGTGCCGCATAATAATGAGTTCCAAGATCCAAAGTTCCGCTTATCTCTTTATGGAATTCACATTTGTCAAAATCCATCTGTCCGGACAGATATAGCGTCGTTACACTGTCTTTTTCATACATCGGCGAAGTTGTCAAAAACCAGACATCATCAAGGCAGAAGGCATCCGGACATTCAAACATTCTGCCCTCACCGGGCTCTGCTTCGTACAAAATTCCGCTATACGTCCAATGGTACAGATCGGTAGAAGAGAACAGATAAATTCTTCCGCAGCTGTCCGGATGTTCAATTCTTCCGGTGGATCCTCCGCAGATCATTCTCCATTTTCCTTGCGCGAAAAACACCTTGGGATCTCGAAAATCTCTTCCTCCCTTTTCCGGGACTTCTTTTATCAGCGGGTTTTCTTCTGCCTTTACGAAATGTATCCCATCCTTCGACACTGCCAGATTTTGCGTCTCAAAAATACCGGTTTCATCTTCCGTTCTTCCTGTATAGAATAAAAATAACTGATCATCATGTACAACAACCGATCCGGAAAAGCATCCGCCGTTTTTATCGTTATCATAGGGCATATCGGGGACCAGTGCCGGTTCCAATTCGTCCCAGTGTATCAGGTCCCGGCTTACCGCATGCCCCCAGTGCATACTGTCCCAGTTATCATGGTACGGATTATACTGATAAAATAAATGATATTGTCCTTTAAAAAACACCAATCCATTAGGATCATTGATCCAGCCTTTCCGTGGTGTAAAATGTAGGGATGGCCTTACGATTTCTCTCATTTTCTTATCCTTTCACTGCTCCTGCAGTCATACCACTTATAATATACTTCTGCAAAATGACATAAAATACCAATTCAGGAAGCATGATCATCAGACTCGCTGCAATGATCCCACTGTAATCCATGGAATATTGTCCTTTAAACATAGATGTCATTAACGACACGGTGTTTAAGGCATTATTCTGAATAAAGGTTGATGCAAACGGGAACTCATTGTAAATATAAACTGCATTAAAAATAATGATCGTCACGAACGTCGGTTTCATGACCGGAATCACTACTTTGGTACACAGCTTAAAAAGATTGCAGCCGTCGATAATTGCTGCTTCTTCCAATTCTCCGGGGATATCTCTCAAAAATCCGGTAAACAGCAAGGTATTGAACGAGATGTTCACTGCAACATACGGCAGGATCAGTCCCAAACGGGTTCCAAGGATTCCCATCAATGAATCAATCCGGTATACCGGAAACAGTAGCACATAAATAGGAATGCCAATCCCGACCAGCAGGAACAGATACAATGTTTCCGATGCCTTATGGTTTCGAAAAACCATTCTGGCAATTGCGAACGAACTCATAAAAGTAAATAAAATACTGAAAAAAGTAGATATTACTACCAGTAAAATCGTGTTAAAATACATTCTGGAAAAATCAATAGTATCGATCGCACGCTGATAATTTTCAAAGCTTATTGTCTGCGGCAAAGAAAGCGGACTGTTGACAATCTCATTATTTGTCTTTAATGAAAGCAACATAGCCCACAGTATGGGCATGACCAAAAGAATAATCAATCCCAGCAGACATATGTAAAAAATGACTTTTTTTATCGATATTCTCTTGTTTCTCATGTTTAACTCCTTTGCTTCCTCGTTGTGATCTTAATATAGGAAAACGAGCCCAGAATTGAAAGTAACAGAATTGCAACCGCAATTGCCATTCCATATCCATACCTTCTGGATGTAAATACTGTAAAATACATATATGAGGTAAGCAGCTCCGACTGATGAGCAGGTCCTCCGCCTGTCATCTGATATACCAGTTCATATATTTTAAATACGCCTGTTACCACCAGAACAATATTAATAATAAAGGTCTCTTTCAGCATAGGAATTGTCACATAAAACAAGCGTTGTAACAAATTGGCTCCATCAATATCGCAAGCTTCGTAAATATCTCCCGGTATTGCTTTGATTCCGGATAAAAAAATAGTTCCATGGAAACCCAGTACCTGCCATGTGAATACGATCGCCAATGACAATGGAGACCATTTAGTTCCACCGATCCATTCAATAGCAAGCATATCCAGTCCTATTTTACGCAATACACTATTTACCAGCCCATAATTAGGATTCAGGATATATCCCCAGATAATTCCTATGATAATAGGCGCTATTACATAGGGAGCAAAAATCACCATTTTAAAAAATGCGTTTCCGTGAAAATTCTTGTTCATCAATAATGCTGCCATAAAAGATCCAACGATCAGGAATATCACACTGAATAACAATACTAAAAATGTATTTTTCAATGCGATCAGAAATAGCTTATCATGGAACATAGCAACATAGTTTTTTATTCCCACAAATGATGCTTTTCCAAGACCACTGTAGTCCGTAAAGCTATAATAACATGCGATAAACACAGGAATAATAATAAATACTGCATAAATCATAAGAGTCGGAAGCAGCATAATGATTTTTGCTTTCTTTGTACTCAACCAATACATAGCTTTCTCCCTTTCCATTCTATAGAAAAGAGCGGTATTACTTAATTTCATACCGCTCTTTTGGTTTTATCTTTCGGCACTTTGTAAATTTTCTACATAATCAGCTGCTTGTTCCGGTGTGTAAACGCCGGTCATAACACCGAAGGTAGCATCAAAATATCCATATGCCACATTGGACGAAAGTGAATTAAACGGCTCAGTTACTGCTTTCCAGTCATCATTTAATGCCGTGATCATCGTGGAAAGTACAGGATGTTGGCTCTCATCAATCTGTCCATTATATGTAGAGCACGGTAATGCCGCGGTATCCTCGGCAATGATCCTGGTTCCCTCTTCGCCGTAATAGAACTGCCAGAACTGCATAATTGCATCTAACAACGCAGGATCTTCTGCTGCCTTTGAAGATACTACATAAACACCGCCGGATGCCTTGATTCCGATCTGCTGCTCATACTGGCTGTCGGAAAAGGTAGGTCCCCAGAAAAATCCGATTTTAGAAGCTATATCACTTCCCTCAAAATCACCGATATCCCATGCTCCGGAATTGAACATTGCTGCATTTCCACCCAGGAACTGCTCTTTTGCTTCAAAATATCCAATATTAGAAATGTCCTTTGTGAAAGTTCCCTTTTCACGCATTTCTTCTACTTTTTCAAAATAGTGAATAAAGTCTTCGTTATTCCAGGAAATGCTTCCATCCTTCAGACCGTCAAGCTTTTCAAAAAATCCATATCTTGCCAGCATTGTCTCAAATGCCCAGATACTGTAATTATCCTGCGCCCCCACGGTCAGCGGTGTGATTCCGGCTGCATTCAGCTTATCTACCGCATCCAGGAACTCTTCATAGGTAACAGGCACTTCTTCGATTCCTGCCTGCTGGAAGAGATCTTTGTTATAATAAAATCCTACCATCATAACTTCACTGGGCATTCCCACATCTTTACCGTCAACGGTACATGAATGCACCAGTCCGGGAAGAAGGCTGTCATTGATACCATACTGATCCAATGCATCTGTCAGATCATATAAATACCCATTCTGTGCAAACTCCTTTGCGGTTGCCTGCTCCAGCCAGAAAACATCCGGAAGCTTATTTTCTCCTGCCAGTAAAGTCATCTGTGTATTATGCTCGGACACTTCTTTGCCCGTAATATCAATTTTAATCCCCGGATGGCTTTCTTCAAAAGCAGTAATAATCTTCTGCAGATGCGGCTCCTGTGCCTGAATATCAGCAACATGCTCTGCAAACTTGATCGTGATCTCTCCGGATCCATCTGCAGTCGTAGAGCTCTGCGCAGTCTCTGCGCCGCCTGTAGTTCCTTCTGCATTTCCGCATCCAGCCATTGTAAACAGCATAGCGGCCGCACAAGTAAGTGCCATCATTTTTCTCCAATACTTTTTCATCATAAGTGTACCCTCCTTATTCTTGTACATGAATATCATCTAACGTCCCATACAGGATGTCAATATGTTTGCACATTTTCCCATTCTCTTCCTTCTGACTGTAGATACCCCATGCTTTTCCACAGATGAAGAAACTGGACATTTCACCTTCTATTGCAGGATGGAATGACAAGGTTCCGCGATACATATCACTTTGCAGTCCCAATAATGCATTCAGCACTCCCCAGCTTGCCATTGCCCTGCAATAATGATGACCGGACTCGATCTCACTGAACGGATTCCTCTTGTATCCGTCATAACGATCCCGAATTGACTTTACCACCGTCAGACCTTCCTCTACACAACCTGAATAAATCAGATTAACGGCTACTTCATACTCTACTCCTGTCCACACCTCTCCGGCATAGGATAACGGGAATTTAGGTCTGCCGCCTTTCGGCCAGGTAGCTACTACCATTCCATGCTCTTCATTGATTGCATATGCTCTGTGCACACTGTCCGTATGATAAAAATCCGTTTTATAATTATACTTGAATACGGATTCCATAGCAGATTTTACATGCTCTTTCGGTAAAATTTCCCCGATTCCGGCCATATATGCCAGGAACTGTCCGAGAAGCTGATCTGACAAACAGCCTTTTCCGAATTGATATTTATATTTATCAATCTCCTTCTGTACCTGAATATAATATTCTCCGTCAAACATCAGTTGATCGGCTCTTGCAGCTCCTTTTTCGTAAGCATCTGCGTATAGCTGATGATGTTCTTCGTCTCCTACGATCTCAGCCATCTCTTCACAGCATTTCAGTGCTGCCAGGAAGATACTGTCCGTCATGGGATTCGGTCCGTAAAATTCAATATCATAGGTTGTATTCTGCTGACCGTCCAGTACATCATCTCCATCCAGATCCCATTGTTTCAGGGCATATTCCATTGCCAACACTACTTTGGGCCAAATGGTCTTCAAAAATTCCACATCCCCGAGATTCTTGAAATCCCGGTAGACACGAACAACACTTCCAAGTTCTCCATCACAGGCCGGAACCATTGCATACCGTTCCTGATCAAATACGGAAAACATTCGTGTAGACATGCATCCTGTCTCATCTGTTTCTCTCAAAAATTCTACATTACGCATAGTTTTTTCAAGATCCGGGAACAGAAAAGCAACCGTCTGTGCATAATTCCATACATGAGGCACACTACCGTAACCGCAGCCTATGTAGTCACGTATTCCTTCAAATCCGGCAAAGGTTCCGTCTTCCAGCCGGAAACATAAATTACTTCGAAGATTCGTAATGTTTGCAGTCAGAGCATCAATCACATAATAAGGTAATGTAGTCTTATGGAACATAGCATCGGCAAATTTTCTGCTGTCTGATTCCAGTCGTTCCTTATTATGGTATACATATTTTGCTACATCCCATGCATCTGTGAATTTTGTTGCATAGTAATTTCTTACCGTTCCGTATTCACCGCGCTGGAATTTCTCGTAGTCCTCATCAAACTCGATCCATGCCTTTACCCTGTTGGGGAAATACCATGTAATGACAAATTCGAAGGTTCTTTCTTCTCCCGGCTGAAGTTCTTCCCAGGCTCCGATGGATCCGATCTTTTCTCTTCTTTTCAGGAAACTGAAATTATGAAATTGTGCAAATTCGCATCCCACACTGTCAGATACGGTCTCTTTTTCCAAAAGTCCATCACTGGTAAAGTCATCCCAGAAATCCTGTATTCCATCCACCCATTCGCCGTCAAACCACTGTGTTTTATAGGTTACATTGGATCCACTGGTCAGAATCGCCATATTTCCATACCGTAAATGATCCTCTTTCAAATGTTCGGGCGAATAATACAGGCCCTTCACATCGTCAAATTCCCGATATTCATTTTTTACGCTGTCGACCAGCTTCAGGTTCTCAATAACATCATATCCCTCAAAACCGGATGCATTGGGAAGTGTGCCTACCAGGCTTACTTTGGTCGGACAGTCTGCAATATTTTTCACCGTGTATCGGATAATTGCACAGGGAATACTGGAATCGTCTGTATTTAAAGGAATAAACGGTGTATATGCTTCCATAGATACTTTTACGGGCAATTCGGAATCTTTGAAATTCACCCTTGCAAAAGGATATTCACAAATCAGTTCCGAATCTTCCATTCTTGGCAGATTTACTAATTCAGCCTGAAGATATCCGTGTGAGCTGGTATATGGCGGAACCATTCTCGATTCCAGAATTTTCGATATAGGTTTTTCCAGTTCTTTGTTTTCCGTACGAATTGCAAAAAAGGAAAGGGGAAATTTCGTATTCTTGGAAGGCCAGTTAAAAATTTCCCAGTCGAGGAACTTTCCTCTTGAATTTACAGAGAAATTACCTGTTCCGATTCCGCCCAGCAAAAAACGGACTTCCGTTGCATCCCGCTTAAAGACCCGCGGTGTTCTGTCAAATAATTTCTCTTTTGAAAATGTCTTTTTCATCTTCTCCTCCTTTTAGTTGTTCGGTTGTTCGAATAACTTGTTTTATTTTTTAACTCCCTGCTTTTGCAGAGAGTTTTTTATTTAATCTTGTTTGTTCGAATAACTTATGCTATGATATTAGCATAACGAAAATATATTGTCAATCACTTTTCAAAATGTGGGGGATTTTATGAACACCAGAACACCAAAATACATGCTTATAAAAAATGAATTTGTCCAGAAAATCGAAAGCGGATATTATCGTCCCGGCGATCTCATCCCTTCCGATAATGAATTAATGCGTACTCTAAATGTAAGTAAAAGCACTATTACACAAGCCCTGAAATGTCTGGAAGCTGAAGGATATATTATACGGCAACAAGGAAAAGGTACTTTTGTAGCAGACCGCTCCAAAGATAAAATAAACCTATCTATTTATTTATGTCCTATGGAAGATAATGAAAAACATTTTTGGATCTCTCTGATCGAACAGTTTAATCTGACATCTTCCGGTTTTTTTGTAACACCGACTTTTCTCACCAACGATAAGGCTCCTCTGCGTGACTCGCTGTTGCAAAGCTTTACCAGTGGAAATGCACCGGATATTCTGTCCCTGGACGGTCCTGATGTCCCATATTGGGCATATATGAATTCTCTGCTGCCGTTTGATGGATATATGGATTCGTCTTTCCTATCCTCTTTTCTGTCTCCCATTGTGACACAGGGAACCTATCAGGGAAAACTATATCATCTGGGTTATACGGAATCCACTTTATGTATTCTGTATAACAAGGAGTTATTCCATTCCCTTGGTATCCGCATTCCGACTTCTGCGGAAGATGCCTGGAGCTGGGATGAGTTTCTGAATGTCTGCCATACAATACAGACCAAAACTTCTTTTCCCTATCCTTTGCTTATGGACTCCGGACGCGGTCTTTCTCCAAAATCCGGAGAATGGAACAGCTATGCAGGATTGCCATTTATCGTGCAGAACAACGGCAGCTTTTTTAACGATACGCTGACGGCAACCTCTGGATATATTAACTCTCCGGCTTCCGTCGCTGCTATGAATTGGCTGGGCGAATTATTTCATAAATATCATTATACCCACGTGGAGAATCTCAGTGCCGATTTTCCTGAAAACTTTGCCATGAGTCTTTCCCTGCCCAGTGCTTATTTTCAATCGCGGAAAAGAAATAGCAATATCGGCATAATTCCTCTTCCCCATGGTATAAAAGCAGCTTCTCCCCATGGAAGCTGGGGATTATGCATGTCCAGACAGACACAATATCCCAGAGAATGTTGTGAATTTATCCGTTATGTTTTCAGTCTGCAGAACCAGTTGAAGATCAGTCAGTTAACGGGTATTCCCGTTTTAAAAGAGATTTATGACGTAATGGACAGCTTTCAGGCCGGTTCCGGCAACAGCAATATTTTATTTTCCCAATTACGGAATACCTCTTTTACCAGACCGCAGACCCCCGCATATCCTTTCTTCAGTAAGCAGTTTTCCTATGCGTTTTATAATATTGCCATGGGTGCTGATGCACAAGAAGAAATGAATCACCTGGCGCAGCAGGTAGACGATCATCTTTACCGGCATAATTACTATCAACAAAGCTAATAATTTAGGCTAAGGATAAATAAATTCATTTAACCTTAGCCTATTTTCTTAAATATACAATTTTGACATTTCCTCTTCCAGTCCCCACCGCTTAC
>OGZZ01002824.1_pt1 | contig 10690 bp, 12 predicted proteins | sample 1577021 | NCBI WGS metagenome assembly OGZZ01 (sample SAMEA3541526, study PRJEB24748) | human gut metagenome | biome: human gut; feature: human-associated habitat; material: faeces | place: China | collected 2012
GGCTTGTTTTTGTTTATGGTGAAAAAACAGCTCGACTATCTGCACAGTTTTTCGCAGGGTGTTTTAGTAAGATTGTCAAATTTTTGTCTTGTTTTGTTCATGATTGGGGCGTATAATGCTATGAAGCCGGGGTGAAATGGAATACCGCCCCTAAAAGGAAGTGTTACTGATGCGCAGCTGGATCGCACGCCATCCCGTCTCTTTCATGGCTCTTTACACTGTATTTTATCTGACCGTGTTCCACTGGCTCGAGGTGAATATTACCGTCCCTGCCATCTGGGTACACTGCCAGCTGGATGATGTCATCCCTTTCTGCAAGTACGCCATCGTCCCCTATTTTGCATGGTTCGCGTGGATACCCTTTACCCTGTTCTATCTGCTGCGGCACGGCGAGCGCAGCGACTTCTGGCGAGTCTGCCTGTGCCTCTTCACCGGCATGACCATCGCACTGAGCTGTTATGTCCTTCTGCCCACAGGGCTTGCTCTGCGGCCTTACCGGGTATATGGCAGCGACATCTTCGCCCGTCTGGTGCGGATGCTCTATGCCATTGACACCGCCCGGAACGTCTGCCCCTCCATCCACTGCCAGAGCTCTGCCTGCATGGCAATGGCCTTCAGCCACAGCAAGCTGACAGAGGGCAAGCCTCTGCGCAAGGTGCTGGCGTGGGCGTGGGCGGCGCTGATCTGCCTGTCCACCGTGTTCACCAAGCAGCACTCGGTCATTGATGTGGCCTGCGGCTTGGCGGTGGCTTTTGTGTGGCTGCCGGTGGTGTACCGCCCAGCGCGGGCACTTCATTGAACAAAATAGCAAAAAATTGCCCTTGATTTTCGGTTGCTCCTGCTATTGACAGTTGCCCGGCAGTTGGGTAATATGGTCATATACTAGTATATCACCAACTGACCCCGAAGGGAGAACACTGCAATGGCATCTTTGAGTGCGAGGGAACAGGCGTATCAGACCATCCGCAGCCGGATCATCACCATGGAGCTGAAGCCCGGCGACCCCCTGAACGACAGGGAACTTGCGGAGCAGATGGGCATCAGCCGCACCCCCATGCGGGAGGCGCTGATCATGCTCAACATTGCCCACATGGTGGACATCAAGCCGCAAAGCGGTACCCATGTGGCGCCCATTGACCTGAAACGGATGGAGCTGGAGCAGTTTGCCCGCTTCACCCTTGAAAAAGAGATTTTGAACCGCGTGCGCGGCCGCCTGACCGACCAGCAGGAGCAGGAATACCGGCAGATCATTGAGAATTACCGCTTACTGGAAGCTGACCTGACCCAGCCGAACCGGGAGACCCGCCTGCTGGAACTGGACAACCAGTTCCACCGCAAGGCCTTTGAGATCACCGGCATGGAGGCGCATTTTGACCACATGCTGGGTGAGCTGCAGCATGTGGAACGTATCCGCAAGTTCAGCTTGCAGACCAACGAGAACAAATCCGTCTGCGCCGCCCACACCCGCATTCTGGAAATGGTGCTGCACGGCACCGCCGATGAACTGGGCGAAGCGCTGGAAAGCCACCTGAACCGCTATAAGCTTTCGGTGGAGCAGGCCCGCAGTGTCCACCCGGAGTATTTCACCGAGGGGTGAAAAGAAATTGTTTAAATGTGGCTCCAAAACACCTGCAGGTGTTTTGGAGCCACATTTATTTATACAATATAAAAAACCCGCCGGCAGAGCAGTGCATCGCTGTCTGTCGGCGGGTTTTCTGTTAAGCAGCGGGGGAAAAGGTTAGTTCTGATTGCCGGTCTCGGCCTTCATGGCGTTGTAGCCGATGAGCACGGTCCAGACGTAGGCGCAGGTCTTGGGGATCATCAGCATACCGATCAGAGGGTTGACGTCTGCCCACAGCACCACGGGGATATAGAAGCCGAAGCTCAGCACGATGGTCAGCCACATCCAGCGGAAAGCCTTATCGTTGTTCTGCTTGGCGCTGCGGTAGAACAGCACGATGATCAGCAGACCCAGCAGGGCAAAGGGCACATTGCGCAGGATGCCCCATGCCAGCGGGGTGTGGTTGGTGAGCCACCGGTTCTGCGGCATCATGCACAGCACGATGCGCACAGCGGACAGGGCGTACACGGCGGCAGTCACGTTCTTCTGTCCTTCGATCTGGTAGCGCTTGCGCCAGACGTAGTACAGCAGCACATAGAACACGGTCATGGTCACAGAGGTGATCCACTTGCCCAGACCCAGCGGCACAGCGTAGTTTTCCAGACCGGTGGTGCACAGTGCCAGTGCGCGGGGCACCAGATGGAAGGAGTCGCCAGCGCCCAGCACAACGGCCATCAGGCCGAACAGGCGGAACTGGGTGCCAGCCTTGCTGCCGCGGATCATGCGGATGCCCACCGTGAGCACGGTGACCAGATAAAAGATATCAAAAACGGTTTCAATAACAGCTCTCATACGTTTTTCTCCTTTATATGTTTTGATTGCATTTTTTTTAATTTTATAGCGAACCGGCGCGGCACAGCCGTACCGGAAGCATCGTAGGGAAAAGGGCTGGTGATAGTATGTTTCGAGGGGCGCAAAAACCAAATTGAACCATGTTCACATTGGGGCTAAAAAAACTCCCACAAGGCTTGTGGGATGTTTTTTGCTTAATAAATGGTTCTGCGCACGATCTCCAGCACCGCAGAGGGGTCGAAGCTCTGCTGCACCACCGCAGACAGCATCAGGGAGAACAGGATGCCCGCAAACTGCTCCGGGGTGAACTGCTCGGTAAAGGCGTCCGGACGGATCTTGGCATCGTGGCGCAGCACGTTGCACAAGGCGTCCAGAATGTGCTGCCATGTCTGCCGCATCTGCTGCTTGCCGTCGGCAGTGTCCTGCTGCACAAAGCCCAGCGCGTGGTGGGTGAAGAAGCCGGGATACTGCTGGCAGCCGTATTCCATCTGCCGGTACATCCAGCGGATGCAGGACAGGGTGTCCTGAAACACGGCTTCGTCCTCCGGGTGGTGGAAGATGTCGTTCCAGATGCTTTCTACGGCCGCGCTTACCAGCTCGGTCTTGGAGCCGAAGTAGTTGTAGATGCAGCCCACGGAGACCCCGCAGGCGGCCGCGACCGCACGGATGTTGACCGCCGCCCAGCCGTTTTGCTGGATCAGCTCCCGGCTGGTTTTCAGGATGTCCGCCTTGGATGTTGCCATTGGATTCATACACTCACCCTCCAACATGAACGCTGTTCACGACGCACAGTATACAGCGGCGGTGGGCTGCTGTCAAGGGGAAAATAAAATTTTTTGTAGCGCTATTTCGACGTCTGCACAGCGGCAGGAAACGAAAGTTGCATATATGCAACCTGTTTCATGTTTCTGCCACCTAAAATGTGCCAAATTCATGTCAAAATGGTAACAGTTCTTGTTTCATCGTTGATTTTTCACGAAAAAAGCTTGCTTTTTTTGTTAATGTGCGTATAATAAGAGAACATCAGCCCAACCAAGGCAGTTGGTATGCTGCCGGGGGCTGACACCAGAAAAAAGAAGAAAAAGGAGATAATCCCTATGAAGCTCAAGACTGTTGCAATTGCCGCTGCCGCTCTGGCACTGGCTGTCGGCATGACCGCCTGCGGTGGTGCTGCCTCTACCGCTGCATCCTCCACCGCATCCTCTACTGCATCCTCTGCTGCTGCCTCTTCTGAGGCTGTTTCCTCCGAGGTTGCTTCCTCTGAGGCCGAGGCTACTTCTGCCGAGTACACCGTGTACAACACCACCGGCAGCAAGGTGACCGAGTTGTACCTGTACGATGCAGGCTCTGAGGACAAGGGCGAGAACCTGGCAGGCGAGGGTCTGGCTGACGGCGAGAGCATCGTCATCACCCGCGATGTCGAAGCTGACAAGCAGGCTGACGTTGTCTATGTTCTGGAGTTCACCACCGAGGACGGCAGCACCCAGAGCTTTGACACCCTGCACTACGAGGTGGCTCCCATCTCTCTGAAGAGCGTGGACGCCGCTGCCGGTGCTACCGCTATTGCTTTCGAGGCTCCCCAGAAGTAAGAGCGACCCCTTACATCCGCAAACAGAAAAAGGCTGCTGCACCGTGCGTGCAGCAGCCTTTTTTGTATAAAATCATATCACATCCGGAACCCACGGAAGCCCCAGCCGCCGCAGCAGCAGTTGCACAGCAGGTTCAGCAAAATCATGCTCCAGCACCAGCGCAAAAGCCCGCCGGGCTGGGCGTAGGTGGTCTGGGTGCGGTAGGTCTGGCCGGGGTTCTGCATCCGGCGCAGGTGCATCTGGTACTCGGTGTTGTTCGGGTCCAGCTGCACGGCGCGGCGGGCGTCCTGCAAAGCGTCCACGCTTTTGCCAAGCCCCTGATTGGCCAGCGAAGAGAGATAGTACCACCGCGCATTGCGGCCGGTCATGCCGTCCAGCACCCGGCGCGCTTCGGCGTAGCGGCCATTGGCCACAAAGTTGCGGGCGGCCTGCATCTCCGGAGTGTCGGTGCCGGAGGCACTGGGCCCGGCCTGCTGGTAGCCGCCAAAGCCAAAACCGAAGCCAAAGGGGTCGAAGCCTTCAAATCCGTCAAAGCCATCAAAGCCGGTGTAACCGTAGTTCTGCTGACCATAGCTCTGCCGGTTGTAGCCCTGCTGCTGGTAACCGCCGTAGGGGTTGCCGCCCATCTGGGGGCCGGTATCGCCCTTGGTAATGGCATCGTAGGCGGCCTGCACCTCCTTGAAGTGCTCCTCGGCCGTGGGGTCGTTGGGGTTCAAATCCGGATGCCAGCGTTTGCACTTGGCGCGGTATGCTTTTTTGATCTCGTCGTCGCTTGCGCCGCGCTGAACGCCCAGCACCTCATAGGGATCTCTCATGCTCGGTATACTTCCTCACTCATTATACTGACGGTACAGCACCGCTGCACCGCATCCGTTTTATTTTACCGGAACATCGGCACAAAATCAAGACGCATCGGGCTTTCCGGTGCGTTTTGCGTTTTTGCAGTTGTATTTCAGCCACACGCCGGAGTACAGGATGTTGCGCAGCAGGTCCGCGTCCTCCACGCAGGGCAGACGCTCAAAGTTCTGCGCGCAGCGTGCCAGCAGCAGCTCGAAGATGTCCAGCATCTCTTCCTCATAGTCCGGGTGGGTGCTCAGCTCCCGCAGGGGATTGTATGCGCCCTGGCGCTTGTCGCGGGGCAGGTCGTCGTAGGCGTCCAGCAGGTAGATAAACTTGCCCAGATGGAAGCCGATGCTGCGCAGCTCCGGTGCCCAGCGATCCTGCCGGTAGTCGAACAGCTCTGCCATCAGCGCACCGAAGCAGCCGGACACCGCGTCAAGGTCAGTGCTGCCGGCGGCCTCGTACTCGGCAAGCTTGGCGAGACACGCACGGATGGCATTGCACTGCCGCGGCCAGCGCAGGGCGGCCTCGGCGGTGCTGTTGTCCAGCAGGGTGCTGTACCCCAGTGCCAGCAGATTATGGTCATCCTGCCATTTGTCCTGCGCGTTGTAGTAATGCAGCGCTACGCTCAGGTCGGCGCAGTAGTCGGTGGGGTCGGCACTGCGCCAAAGTACACCGTGTACCGGGTGGATGGGGCAGCGGCTGATGCCGCTGTCTGCGGGGGTCTCGCCCTCGTACAGGCTGCACAGCAGGATATTTAAAAAGGTCAGGTCATAGCTCAGGCTGAACCGTCCCCGCAGCCCATGCAGAGCATCGATGCGGCGGCACAGCCCGCAGTAGGCCGAGCGGTAGCGGCTCTGCGCCTCGGGGCTGAGGCTGGCCCGGTCCGGGATCACATATCCAAACATGGCGGTTCAGCTCTTTTTAATGAACTGGGTGCCGCAGCGCGGGCAGGAGATCTGGATGCGGCCGCGTCCCCGGGGCACCCGCAGCTTCTGACGGCACTGGGGGCAGCGGTAGTAGTGGTACAGCTTGCGGTTGGCCCACTGCTCCTTCAGGCTGCGGAACTTGTTATTGAACCGGTCCTTCAGGCTGTAAAAGCGGTAGTTCTCCTCGGTGCGCTTGGAAATGTTGCGGCTCAGGCTGCGGTAGTAGCACAAAATCAGCAGCGCTGCGCCCAGCCATGTGAACAGGGAAACGCGGGTGAGCAGCGATACCAGCAGCATCACGATGGAGCTCATGCTCAAAAACTGGTTCAGGCCATCGGTGCCGTAGCGCCCGATCATGAATTGACGGAACTTTTCTCTCATAGGTTTTCGCATCCTCTTCTCTGGGGCTTTACACACGGAAACGCAGGGCAGCAGCGCCGCCCTGCGGAATACTTTGTGCTTCTAGGATATCAGCCAACCATGATAAAATTTTGAACAGACTGCAAATCTATCATGAAAGGACGAAAATTAAACGTTTTGTTCCTCCCGGCTGCGCACGGTGAGCTCCGCTTCGGTGTCCAGTGCGCCCTCCATGCGGCAGTGCAGCACGGCGCGTCCGGCCTCGCCGGTGGTGGCAAGGTAAGTGCCCGCCATGCCGCCCCGCAGGGGTACCACGCTGGGACCCAGAATTTTCAGCGGCCCTTCCACGGACAGGCAGACGGCCTCGCCGCAGTAGGGCAGCAGGTTGCCGTTCTGGTCGATGGCGCGCAGGCTGACAGCGGCGCAGTCCCATGTGGGGCCGTCGGTCAGCAGGGGGTTGTGCACGGTGCATTCCAGTCGGACGCTCTGCACCGGCTCCCGCACCACGGTGCGCACGGCGCGGCCATGCCACACCGCCTCGAACCGGTACACCGGTGCGGAACTGCCCAGCACACCGATGTATTTGTAGTACATCCGCAGCAGCTCGTTCCAGCTCAGCCGCAGCGAGAGCATCCGCGCCTTGGAAAGGGGCGAAAGCGCCATGGCGTCCCGCCGCAACTCGTTGAGGATGGCGGCGACCTGTGCGCCGGTGGCGTGATCCATGCCCTCATACTTTTCCAGCAGCGAGCCCACAAAATCGTTGATCTCGATGGGCGGGTGGGGCAGGGCGGCAAAGCGTCCCCGGCGGTCGGGGCCAAACTCGGCCACAAAATCGTTGCCGCGGTACAGCCGCACGCTCTCGGCATTGGTGAACACCCAGCAGGCGGCGGCTGCGCCGCCGGGCAGGTCGCCCAGCGTCATGGCGGAGGAGACCTCCAGCACGATGTCGGAGGGTGCGCGGGGCGTTTTCTGGCTGGCGTAGACGGCGGCAGAAAGTTTCGGGTTGCGGAACAGGTCCATCACGCCGTGGTAGCAGATGCGGTCGCCGCTGCCAAACTCCCGGTGGGTGTTGTAGTCGGTCATGCACCAGCCAAAGCTGCCCGCCACGCCCGGCTGGGCGATGCTGTCGTTCAGCACAGCGGCGTGGTGCAGCGCCTGCACCAGACGGTGAGGTTCATCGTCAAAGGGCTTGGCGGGGAAGTTCTGGCCGCCGAATTCGCTGATGAGGTAGCCCTTGCGGGTGTCAGGGGTCACGGCGGCGCGGTTCTCGCAGCCCGCGCCGCGCCCGGCGTAGGAATAATCGTTGTAGGCGTAAACGTCCTCCAGCAGCTGGCTCTTGCGGGTGCTGCGGGTGCCCGCCGTGGGGCGGGTGGGGTCCAGCCGGTGGATGGCCTCGTTGGTACGCTTATAAAAGGCCTCGTTGTCGGGGCTGCCGCTGATGCGTGCACCCCACAAAAAGATGCTGGGATGGTTGCGGTACTGGCACACCATCTCCCGGCAGTTTTGCAGCGCCTGCGCCTGCCATACTTCATCGCCGATGTGCTGCCAGCCGGGCATTTCGGGGAACACCAGCAGACCCAGTTCGTCGCAGGCGTCCAGAAACGCCGGGCTGGGGGGTGCATAGCAGGTGCGCACGGCGTTGCAGCCCAGTTCCTTTTTCAGCAGCTGGGCGTCCAGCCGCTGGATGCTGTCCGGCATGGCGTAGCCCTGATACGGGTAGCTCTGGTGCCGGTCAAGGCCGCGCAGCTCCACCCGTTGGCCGTTCAGGTACAGCCCGCCTGCCACGAACTGCACGGTGCGGAAACCGAACCGCACCGTTTTTTCGTCCAGCACCCGGTCGGGCAGACCGCCGGTGCCGGGGCGGATGAGCCGCATGGTCAGGGTGTACAGGGTGGGGTGCTCTAAGCTCCACGGGTGCACGTTGTTCAGTGTGCCGGTGATGGGCAGGGAAAGCTCGCCGCTGTACACTGCCCGGCTCCCGGCGGGGCTGCGGATCTCGGCCTGCAGCGTGCAGCCGACCGTCTCGCCCACGGTGGCAGTGTAGATGCGGAAATCGCCCTCGGCCTTTGCCTCGATGAACACGTCCCGCAGGTAGGCGGGCTCCTTGATATCCAGACTGACGGCGCGGTAGATGCCGCCGTAAGTCAGCGCATCCAGCTGCCCGCCGAAGGGCGGGATGTTCAGATCCTCCCGGCTGTCGCAGCGCACAGCCACCACGTTTTTCTGCCCCAGTTGCAGTGCGCCGGTCAGGTCTACCGTAAAGGCGGTGTAGCCGCAGCCATGGTGGAACACCCGCCGCCCGTTGCAGAACACGGTGGCGTCGTGCGCCACCGCCCCGAAGGTAAGCAGCACGGTGCGGCCCAGCCACTCCTTGGGCGCAAAAAACTCCCGCCGGTAGCCGCACAGGCGCTGGTAGTCGTTTTCATTGCAATAATTATAGGGCAGAGGCTTGACCGTGTGCGGCAACCGCACCGGGGTAAGGGAAAGCTCCGGGCACTCCGGGCGCACTAGCGCCGGGTCAAAGGTGGGGGCAAACAGCCAGCCCTCGTTCCAATCGTAGTGTTCCATAGCAGGATCTCCGTCTGAGTGATATGCTTATAGAGGTATGGTATCACAAAGTTATGAACGAAAAAAGCATTCACGCCCCTTTTGTGCCGGAACAGCAGAAATTTTGCAGTGCGCGGAAGCTGCCGGTGGCAGGTTGCCCAAGAAATGCTTGGAAAAATTGTATAAAATCGCCCATAGAAATGGAGCCCCGGAACGCCAGCGGCGTTCCGGGGCTCCAAATTTATTCATACCTCAGCGGATAAAGTTGGTCATGGGGCGGGGCGGGTTCTGCGGGTGGTCGATGCCTGCGGCCTTACCGGCCTCGATGCAGCGCAGCAGCCATGCCATGTTGCGGCCCAGTTCCTGCATCACGGCGCAGCCCTCGGCGTCCTGCAGCACCTGCTCGGGGTTGGAGCCGTGCACCATGGCCCAGTAGGAGCCGTTGACCAGCGGCATGTGGAAGAACTGGGGGTATTTGACCAGCTGGTCAAGGGTGGAGGTGGTACCGGCGCGGCGGGCAGAGCAGCAGACGGCGGCGGGCTTGTAGGCCAGATACTTGCCGCCCGCGTAGGCCAGACGATCCATAAAGCTGGCCATGTTGCCCGCAGCGGAGGCGTAGTGCACCGGGCTGCCGAACACAAAGGCGTCGGCGGTTTTGGCCTTCTCAATGGCCTCGTTGACCACGCCGCCGAACACGCATCCATTGCCGCTGCGGCAGCCGCCGCAGCCGATGCAGCCGCCTACGGGCTGACCGCCGACGTGCAGGATCTCGGTCTCGATGCCCTGTGCCTTCAGCTCCCCGGCGATGAGAGAAAGGGCGGTGTAGGTGCAGCCCTTCTCGTGGGGGCTGCCGTTGATGAGCAGAACTTTCATGCTGTATACTCTCCTTTACTGAAATGCGCCGTAAAATGCGCAATATTGCTGCTATGATTGTAGCACAAAGCCGCCCGCAGCGCAATGCGGGCTCTTGACAATGCTATGCAGTTGGGAGATAATAAAGGATACGAAAGAGTTAAAACCGGCTGCCGCGGGGGCGGCAGCTACGGCAAGGAGGTAACATCATGCGCGTGATCGCAGGAGAAGCCCGGGGCCGCAGGCTGGAAGCACTGCCCGGCACCGATGTCACCCGCCCCACCCTCTCGCAGGTGAAAGAGGCGATGTTCAGCATCGTACAGTTTGACCTGCCCGGGGCCCGGGTGCTGGATCTGTATGCCGGCAGCGGCCAGCTGGGCATCGAGGCGCTCAGCCGGGGTGCGGCCCGGTGCGTCTTTCTGGACGAGAACCGGGAGGCGGTAAGCATCGTGATGCGCAACTGCAAGGCTTGCGGCGTGTTCGACCGCAGCCGGGTGAATATCGGCGAGGCTGCGCGGTTCTTATCGGCCTGCCGGGAGCAGTTCGATCTGGTGCTGCTGGACCCGCCCTTCCACAACGGCACGCTGGAAAATATCCTCCCCATCGTGGATAAGTGCGTCGCCCCCGGCGGCATCGTCATCTGCGAGAGCGAGACGAAACTCGTCCTTCCCGCCGAAGTGGGCGGTTTACAGCTGAAGAAGCAGTATAAGTACGGCAAAGTCCTGCTCTGGAAATATGTGAGACCCATGGCAGACGCCGCAGAGGAAGAAGGAGAAGCGTGATGAACGTCAACGAGCTTTTGGATACCATCGAAGACCTGCTGGAAGAGAGTACCGGAATGCCCCTTTCGGGCGGCAAGCGCATCGTGGATGTGGAACAAATTCGGGACTATCTCGATGACATCCGCGCAAACCTCCCCGTGGAGCTGCGTCAGGCCCAGTCCATCGTCAGCGACCGCGCCCAGCTCATCGAGTCGGCCAACGCGCAGGCACAGGCCATCGTCAAGAAGGCAGAAGAGCGCGCCCGCATCCTCGTGAGCGAGGCCGAGATCGTCCGCGCCGCCCAGCAGCGTGCCTCCGAGATCGTATCCGCTGCCCAGACCGAGGTTTTTGTCTATAAGTTAGACGGAAAAGACTATATTTAAGATGTTTTGCCTGAAA
>OGZZ01002836.1_pt1 | contig 10659 bp, 8 predicted proteins | sample 1577021 | NCBI WGS metagenome assembly OGZZ01 (sample SAMEA3541526, study PRJEB24748) | human gut metagenome | biome: human gut; feature: human-associated habitat; material: faeces | place: China | collected 2012
TGGTGCATCGAAATCTATTCCAGAGGATAAGAGGGTATTTCTTGTTAATGTGCAGGGAGGAGAAATTGAAATTGCTCAAAAAATTGATAAGTATTTGGATAGCATAAAGGAGAAATATGGCGTTACGCATAATAATAAAATTGCAATTCTTTGCCGGGGTAATGGCACTATAGGCCTCTTAGATAAGGTGTTACAATCTCCACACAAAATTTTTGTGGATACAGCCTTAGATAAAGATACTTCTGATTGGTGCCGCCTTTTTAGAGATGTTCTTATTTCTTGCTTTGACAATAATGTATATGCAATGGATTATGCTGATGAATTATTCTCTGAGGAGACAGAACCGGAAAAATATCGGCAAGCACTTCACTTATGTGGTGAAATTTTTTCATGTACGCCTGAAATGATATCGGCTGTTGAAGATAGATTTATATGTCTTGCAAAACTTCTTTACCCAAAGGGGGATAGTGATAATGCGCGGGCACTACTTCATAATGTACTATCTGATGCTGAGATGATCCAAAGTTATGTTCCAGCTGCGGATCACGAAATCAACATTATGACACTCCACAAATCAAAGGGACTTGAGTTTAATGTTGTATTTCACATGGATATGTATAAATATATTATTTCCGATGATTGGGGAGATACAGATGAGATTACTCAATTATTAAATCTTCATTATGTAGGTGTCACTCGTGCTATTGATGTGTGCTATATCATGAACGGTTCAAAACGCTATCGTAGTAAGTATAATGATTTTGTCAGTGCATATCCATCAGGTTTTTTGAACAAGCCTGGATTATTTGAACGAAGGCAAAACGTAATATGGGAATAAGTAAAAAATATTTCTTATTCAGTTGGAAATAATGCTCCGTGAAGAAATTATAAAACAGATAAATTTTCATTTGATGATGCATATAGTGTTAGACTTACTTGCTCTTCGAAAATGAAAAGGACCAGTGAGAGAATCGTTAAATTTCACTCACTGGCTCAATTCGTTTCAAATTTCTCGGACAACTCTGTCAGTTCTTTCACCGTTTCTTGGGTGTGATGCAACAGGGTGTCACGCATTTCTGGCGGACAGCTGGAATAAAGCATTTTCATCTGATTGACACCCTCATCCTCCAGAGAAACATCTGGATTTATAAGTGTATCTAAAGAGATATGCAGGACCTTGGCCAATGCTCTCAAAATCAAATAAGAAGGATTCATTTTCCCCTTTTCGATATTGGCGATTTGCTTTACAGAAACATGGCTCAGATCAGAAAGTTCCTGTTGTGTCAGTTCTTTATTCTTTCGGGCTTCCCGCATTTTTTGCCCTAAAGCAGTTAAATCATCAATCGGCATAATCGTTCACCTCAAATATATTTTATCGTTCCGATTTGCACAAAGGAATAACCTTATTGTGCTTGAGAACAGGACTGATTATGCTGATTTCTTTTTGATAACATGGTTGCTCCATGATTATGGCGTTTCCGGCTACTAATTGAACTATGAGGATGAATTGCAGATTTCAGCTTTTAGTTCGTTGCCAAACGAGAATGATATTGAATGCGGTAGGGAGGCTAGCAGTTTTATCCGCTCATCTATGAGCCGTTTTTTATTCTCTGTGACATAAAAATTCATCTGGATATTCCGTTTCCGGTTCGCCATGCGCTGCCTCCATTCTTCATAAGAGTTTGAGATTATCTCAACAAACATTTTTCATTTTCGGGCAAGGGACCTGAAAATCCGAAAAATCGCAAGCGGGTACTCGCTTGCTGTGCTTGCTATCGAAACCCTACCTTCTATTTCTCCCTCTACTAATACTACAATTTGAAGCGGTGATTTTGGCTGTTTCCATTTCAAATTATGCAAGAACCGCCTCTGTTCAATGTTGAATAGTTCTATGTTCACGCACACACGCAGGCAATCACTCCCCGTAAAGATAACAAAAGCAAAGTAATTGTCTATTTGGAGCGAAAATGCCTTTTTGGAGAAGAAACATACCGACATATCTGCTATACTGAAATGCGGTTAGTTGGTGCTAACACAAAAGCAAACAGGAGGACCAAATAATGAATAAACTACAAGGAAAAGACCTTATCAATGTTGGAATCTTCACTGCGATCTATTTTGTGGTGATGATGGCGATTGCCATGCTGGGATTTATCCCTATTTTTCTTCCGCTTCTGATCGTGCTGGTTCCGCTGATTGGCGGAATCGTAATGATGCTGTATTATTCTAAAGTCCAGAAGTTTGGAATGGTATCGCTGACAGGACTGATCTGCGGTATTTTAATGTTGCTGACCGGCATGGGGTATTGGAGCATTATTACCGGTGCCGTGTTCGGTGTCCTGGCTGATCTTGTTTTGAAATCCGGCGATTATAAGAGTGCAAAAAAAGGAATCATATCGCATGGTGTTTTTTCCATGTGGATCATCGGAAACTACATTCCCATTGTTGCAACACGGGACAGCTACTATCAGCAGCTAATCAGCGGTTATGGACAAGAGTATGCAGATTCCATTATGAGCTATATCTCGGCATATACGCTCCCCCTTCTTTTGATTGCCGGGTTCGTTTGCGGCGTGATCGGCGGTGTGATCGGCCAGAAAATTTTCAAAAAGCACTTTAAGCGTGCGGGTATTGCATAATGCGCCGTGAATTGTTAGCAAGCAAAAAAAAGGAAACCGGCCTGTCGTTAGACCCTCGGACAAAGTTGGCATTGCTTATCACGATTGCCCTCTTTGTCTTGAGCGGCGGAGGTGGGGCTGCTTCTAAACAGTTTGCTCCTATTTTGGCTGCTGTTCCATTGATCCTGCTGCTCACGGAAAAATCGTGGAAGGGATCGGTTATCTATTTTGTTTTATATGGCGGCAGCTATATATTGCAACTATGGGCGCTCCCCCACCTGTCCGGCCTTCCTAACTTTCTTGTTGTTGCAATCTGCGGTTTCTTTATGCGGTTTGTGCCGGGGATTATGATGGGATACATCACGGTCAGGACGACGACGGTCAGCGAGTTTGTTGCCGCCATGAAGAAGCTGCATTTACCGGAGCAGATCATCATTCCTATGTCCGTGATATTCCGATTTTTCCCTACTGTTGTAGAAGAATATAATGCCATAGGGGACGCTATGAAAATGAGAGGAATCCGTTTTGGCGGGGGCAAAGCCAGTGCAATGCTGGAATACAGGCTTGTCCCTGTTATCATGTGTTCCGTCAAGATCGGGGAAGAATTAAATGCGGCAGCCCTGACAAGAGGATTGGGCGGTCCGGTCAAGAGGACAAACATCTGCGAAATCGGCTTTCATGTGCAGGATGTTTTTTTCCTGCTGCTATGTGTGGTGGCTTTTGCAATTCCTATTGTCACGATGATTACAGGGAGGTAGGCCTATGATCGAATGTAAAAAAGTTTCTTTTTCCTACCCTCCAAATGAAACTGACATTGGGGACAGGAAAGGACACGGAACATTAAGAAATATTGACCTGTCTATTAACGACGGGGATTTTGTACTGCTCTGCGGAACATCGGGCTGCGGTAAAACCACACTGACACGGCTGTTTAACGGACTGATTCCTCATTATTACGATGGAAAGCTGGAAGGCACTGTCATGCTTGATGGAGAAGATATGAGCGGGCTTTCCCTGTTTGATATATCAAAAAAAGTGGGTTCTGTTTTTCAGAATCCACGTTCTCAATTTTTTAATGTGGATACGACCAGCGAAATTGCCTTTGGATGTGAAAACCATGGATTGGAAGAAGCAGAAATCCGAAAGCGGGTAAAGCTGGTCTCAGAGCAGTTGAACCTTACAAATCTGCTGGACAGAAGTGTTTTCTCCCTTTCCGGTGGGGAAAAGCAAAAAATCGCCTGTGGATCTGCCGCCGCTGTGGAACCGGATGTATTTGTTTTGGACGAGCCATCTTCCAACCTTGACGCCTATTCCATCGCTGATTTTCGGAAACTGTTAAAAATATTGAAGTCACAGGGCAAAACAATTATTATTGCGGAGCACCGGCTCTACTATCTTTATGATCTGGCAGACAGGATCATATATTTAAGCGACGGGGAAATACAAGGGGATTATACTTTGCCGGAATTTCAGTTGATTCCGGCGGCGGAAAAAGCTAAAATGGGATTACGGCCTCTTGGCCTGGGTGAGTTTGCAGACATTGAGCCTGCCAGTCTACATTCAGGGCAGGGGATATGGAAACTGAACCACTTCCATTTCGCATACAAGAAACAGCCGGAAACGCTTTCTCTGGAAAATATAGAGCTTCCTGCCGGAAATGTAACGGCGGTCATCGGGCACAATGGAGCCGGAAAAACGACACTATCCCGTTGCTTATGCGGATTGGAAAAAAGATGTAAAGGTATCCTCGAAAAAGATGGTACTTCCTATTCAAGCAAACAGCGGCTGAAGCTATGCTATATGGTCATGCAGGATGTAAATCATCAGCTTTTTACGGAGAGCGTTTTAGAGGAAGTCCTGTTAAGTATGCCGGGGAAAGATTCCGATGAATCGCCTGAAAATGTGGCAAAGGCAGAGGCTATCTTGACAGAAATGGATTTGCTCCCGTACAAAGCCTGCCATCCGATGGGGCTTTCGGGAGGGCAAAAACAACGTGTGGCGATTGCTTCTGCGATTGCCTCTGAACGTCCGGTTATACTATTTGACGAACCTACCAGCGGCCTTGATCTCTTTCATATGAGGCAGGTGGCCGATTCGGTCAAAGGACTTGCCGATTCAGGAAAAACCATTGTGATTGTGACCCATGATCCTGAATTTATACTCAGGTGCTGCAATTATGTGATCCATCTGGAAAACGGCAGATTGGAAGAAAACTATTTCCTCCAGGATACGGAAGGACGGGAACGGTTATTTAATTTCTTTATGATGGAAGGAGGCGGCGGAAATCAAACTGTTTGATGGTAAAATAAACTGCGGCTCAAATGTTAAAAATGTCATTGAAACTGAGGATTGCGTTGTCCTGCAGCTTTTTGACGAGAGCGGCGAGGGAACCATGACAGCCCACAAAATTTTTGATGGCGCTTTTGTGATGTATAGCGATATGCACCTGAAAGAATGTACCTCCTACTTTCAGAGTAGTACGGACAGTTCGCTTCTCTATATAGACCATTGCAGGGAGGGACGGATCGAAAGCGAGATTGGCAATCATGCGTATAGCTATTTGCAAGAGCATGAGATGCGTGTGGATGACCGGCGTTCCCATTCGGGACGGTTCTGCTTTCCACTCTGCCACTATCATGGGATGACCCTGGGATTTGATCTGGACATTGCTGTGCCGGCGCTGAAAGACTTTTTTGGCGGATTTTCTGTTGATTTGTACGAGCTTCAAAAAAAGTATTGCAATGACAAGAAACCGTTTGTGATTCATAATGAGCCAGGAATTGAACATATTTTTTCAGAGCTTTACTTTGTCCCGCAGCAGATCAAAGGTGACTACTATAAAGTAAAAGCCCTGGAGCTGCTTTTATATCTGGACGCTTTGCAGTTTTCTGATTCCAAAGAAGATCGCCCTTATTTCTATAAAGGGCAGGTAGAAAAAATCAAAGCGATCCATGATCTTATTACGGCAAATTTGCAGGAGCATTACACGATGGATGAATTAGCTGAACGATTCCAGATTTCATTGACGGGGATGAAAACCTGCTTTAAGGAAATATACGGAGATTCCATGTATTCCTATCTTCGCCGTTATCGGATGAACGTTGCTGCCACAATGCTCCGGCAGGATTCCCAAAAAGGGATTGCGGAAATTGCCGGAGCTGTGGGATATGAAAGCCCCAGTAAATTTGCAACAGCTTTCCGGCAGGTGATAGGGCAGACGCCGATGGAATATCGAAAATCTTTTTTCTAAACGGTGCATAAATGCCGTTTTGGAGAGGAAAGAAGAATTGAATACTGCTACAATGAGGATGGTTAGCAAAGACTACCCATCCTTTTTTCTTTGCTGACTAAAAAGAAGGAAGGTGATTGTAATGAAGCAGCAAAAAGATAATTGGGTGAAAATTCTGTTTTCCTTCGCCGCACCATGCAAGGGGAAAATGGCTCTTTCGGTATTCTGCGCCATTCTGAGCGTTGCAGGAGGGTTTATTCCTTTTTGGGCTGTATATGAAATCCTGCTGGCATTTATCAATCAGAATGTGACCCTGAATGGCATTCTGATTTGGTGTCTGGTTGGAGCAGTGGGCTACCTGCTGCGGGTTGCCTGCCATGGAATCTCTACGATCCTGGCGCATATTTCAGCCTATACCATTTTGGAAGGAATCCGGCTTAAAATTGCGGACCGGCTGATGAAAGCGCCTCTCGGCGAAGTGATGGGGCGGCGAATCGGCTATCTGAAAAATATCATCATGGATAAGGTGGAGGATTTAGAGCCGCCTTTGGCACACATGATCCCGGAATTGACTTCTAACCTCCTACTCCCTGTTGCAATTTTTACCTGGATGATGGTCATTGACTGGCGCATGGGATTGGCGGTTCTGATTGCTCCGGTGCTGGCCATGATTCCTATGTTTTTCCTTATGAGGAACTATAACAGCCAGTACGCCGCTTATATGGAGGCAAATAACCACGTCAACAGTATTATTATCGAGTATGTGGAAGGTATCGAGGTTGTAAAGGCCTTTAACCAAAGCACAAGCTCCTATGAAAAATTTGTTAATGCTGTCCAGTCGTTCAAAGAGTTTACCTTGGCATGGTTTAAGAGTACATGGAAATCGATGAACCTTATGATGGCGATTATGCCCACAACGCTCCTGGGGGTTCTTCCTGTCGGCCTTTTGCTGGTGCAGAATGGAAGTATCTCCCCTGCGGAGCTTGCAATGGGGATTATCCTTTCCCTCAGCATTGTTGGACCGTTGATGAAAGCAACCACTTTCATTAACGAAGCAAAGTCTATGGAATATGCAGTAGAGGCGGCAAATGAACTTTTGAACCTGCCTGTGCTGCCGGATTCAGGGAAAATCGTATCCATACCCCGCAATGATATTGTGTTGGAGCATGTAACCTTTTCCTATGACGGTTCCGAGCAAAATGAAGTGTTGCATGATGTGAACCTGGAATTGCCAGAGGGAAGTTTTACGGCACTTGTAGGACCGTCTGGCGGCGGTAAATCAACGATTGCCCGTCTGATTGCAAGGTTTTGGGACGTGACAGGCGGCAACATTACCATTGGGGGGAAGAATATCAAAGAGTTGTCTATACGCCAGCTTTCCGAACTGGTCAGTTTTGTGACGCAGGATAACTTCCTGTTTAATTGCTCCCTGAAAGAAAACATCCGTCTTGGAAATCCAAACGCCACAGATGAAGAAGTATATGCGGCGGCGAAAGCGGCCTGCTGTGATGAATTTATTGTGCGTTTGGACAAAGGATATGATACCCCTGCCGGTGATGCCGGAAAGAGGCTGTCCGGCGGCGAAAAACAGCGAATTGCGATTGCGAGGGCGATCCTCAAAAATGCTCCGATTGTTATTTTGGATGAAGCGACAGCATTTACTGACCCGCAGAACGAAGATAAAATTCAGAAATCTATCATGGCGTTATCAAAGGGTAAAACTCTTCTTGTGATCGCCCACCGCCTTTCCACCATTCAGAACGCAGATCAGATTGTCGTGTTGAAAAAAGGCCGGATTGTGGATTGCGGAAAGCAGGAAGAATTGTTGAAGCGGTGTCCGCTTTATGCGGATATGTGGAAAGCCCACATCGGGGCGAAGAATTGGTCTGTGAGTGAAAAGAAGGAGGTGGCCGCTCATGTTTAAGTCTATGAAACGGATCATTAAATGGGCGGGGAAATATAAGGGACGCCTCTATCTTGGCTCTGTTTTTTCCTTTTTCAGCAGCCTGTCTACGGCGATCCCTACAATGGCTGCCGCTTATGCCCTTGATAAAGCAATCGCAGCTTATTGGGCAGGCAACACAATAGAATCCTCCCTGATCTGGCAGACGCTTTGGATTATTGTTGGCTCGATTGCGCTTAACTTTCTACTCTCTTATTTGCGGGCGGTGTTGCAGGAAAGCATTGGCTATGAAGTAGCCGCAGGGCAGCGAATCCATTTAGGCGATGTGCTGAAAAGGGTTCCTCTGGGATATTTTTCTAAAAACAGCGTGGGCGATATTCTGACAGGTGTTACCACGGAGCTATCCACACTCGAATTGCAGGGAATGAAGATGGTTGACATCATCATCAACGGATATGCAAAGTTTATTGCAATTCTTCTGTGTTTCCTTTTCCTGAGTCCAGCCGCAGCAGTGATTTCTGTTGTCGGCGTTGCCTTTTCCTCATTGGCCTTACATGGTATCAGCAGGCATAGTGAAAAGACCGCTGCTATCACGCACCAGGCCATGGAGGATATGTCTGGCTCTGCGATTGAATATATCCGCGGGCTGTCCATCGTTAAATCGTTCGGACAGGAAGGGGCTTCTATCGAAAGTTTCCGCAAGGCAAATACGGATTTGAAAAATATTCATATCAAAGTAGAAAAAGGCTATACGCCATTTAACTGCTTGCATCTGTTCTCCTTAAAACTGGCATCTATGGGGATTGTGTTTATCTGTGCATGGCAGACACTTAACGGGCAAATGAGTCTTGCTTATTTCCTGATGTTTGTTCTGTTTTCTTTCGTAATCTTTGGAAGTGTGGAAAACATTAACGACGCGGCTCACATGCTGGGTCTTATAGATTCCGCTATGAATAAGCTGGAAGCTCTGGAAAATGCAGAATATATCGACCAGGACGGAAAAGATATTACACCGACCTCGTATGACATTACTTTTCAGGATGTATCCTTTGGTTACGATAAACGGACTGTATTGCATGATGTGAATTTCACGATTCCGCAGAATACCACAACAGCGATTGTAGGTCCCTCCGGGAGCGGCAAGTCTACCCTGTGTAGCCTGATTGCACGTTTTTATGATGTTGACGCCGGAAAAATCACTTTAGGAGAAACAGATATTCGAGAATTTACCTGTGACAGCTTACTAAAAAATATCAGTATGGTGTTCCAGAATGTATATCTGTTCCGGGATACAATCCGTAACAATATCAAATTCGGCAGCCCGGACGCTTCGGAGGAACAGATGATTGCCGCTGCAAAAGAAGCGCGCTGCCATGACTTTATTATGGCCTTGCCAGATGGATATGATACCGTCATTGGGGAGGGCGGTTCTTCTCTTTCCGGCGGTGAAAAGCAGCGGATTTCGATTGCCAGAGCCATGCTGAAAGATGCGCCGATTGTCATTTTGGACGAGGCCACGGCCAGCATTGACCCAGAGAATGAGCATTTGATTCAAGAGGCTATTTCCGCACTGACACATGGTAAAACAATCATAACGATTGCCCATAGACTGGCGACGATTGAAAATGCGGATCAAATTCTTGTCATTGATGGTGGAACCGTCGTGCAGAAAGGAACCCATAAGGAATTGCTGGCTCAAAGGGGAACCTATCAGGAATTTATTAAGATTCGGGAACAGGCTGAGGGCTGGAGGATTCAACAATAAGCATAAAGGAGGAACTGATGAAGATTCATGCGTCTGGGGAGGATTATCTGGAGGCTATCCTTGTTCTACAAAAGAAAATGGGCATGGTCCGCTCCATTGACCTTGCCCGGCACATGGGCTTTAGCAAACCGAGTATCAGCCATGCGGTAGGCGTTTTGAAAAATGGAGGTTTTCTGACCGTGGATGATGATGGGTTCCTTCATCTGACCGTCATAGGTCGGGAGATTGCCGAGAAAATCTATGAACGCCATTTGTTTTTTATTTTTTTACTGTATATTTTACACTTTCAATCCCCCATCCATGTCCTTTAACATCTTTCTTGTCCGTCAAAAATTTTTCTCCTTTCATAATTGGTAATTTATTACTGTTATTCCACATTTTTAATATGAATGTTTCATTTACATTTTTTATATTTAGTAAAATTTTTCGTTTACCTTCAGATTGACCAGAAGCTTCTATCGCATTATCAAATAAATTTTCTAATAATATAACCATATCGATTTCTTCTATAAAACAATTACTAATATCTGAAATCACTTCAAACTCTATACATAAATCATCCATTTTCCGTTTTTCCAACGTAATAATGCTGTCTATAATTTCTATTCCTGTCCAATAATATTTCTCTGTCAACTTTTCTTTCTGTTTTTCCACCACTTCAACCACTTCATTTATCTTTCCTCTTTCTATACAACTGATAATATATTTCAATATGTATTTTTCATCATGAATCAAATATCTATATCTTTGAAAGTTTTCATTTAATTCCTTATACTGCTGTATGATTGTTTTGTTTTTCACTTCTAAAATTCTCTTCTGAAACATCATATTTTGTACTAAAAAATGAATACTCAATGACAGTAAAATAAATGTAACTCCTATTGTTAACAGCAATGCCTCAATTAAGTCTTTATACCTCAACTGTCCATGATTAATATCCATAAACATCCATAGTAATGCGCTTTCACTTATTAAAACCAACACCAGATATTTCGAATAATTTTTTAATAGTTCTTTCATCCATGAAGTCACATAAAACATATATTGCAACATCAGTATAATGCCACATATCCCCATTAGATATATTGCATCATTATACGAATGTATTTTATATCGGTAATTATTGACATATTCTATAATCTCC
>OGZZ01002852.1_pt1 | contig 10618 bp, 4 predicted proteins | sample 1577021 | NCBI WGS metagenome assembly OGZZ01 (sample SAMEA3541526, study PRJEB24748) | human gut metagenome | biome: human gut; feature: human-associated habitat; material: faeces | place: China | collected 2012
GCTTTTCTCATATATGCTGTCGTCCGTACGTTAAGAATGTGTGTTAAACAACAATTTAATCATTCTACTCATTCCTCAGTGCTGTCACCGGATCGCTCTTTGATGCCTTTTTAGAAGGAATCAGTCCACCGGTAAATGTAAGAAATACACTAAGCAGTATAAGCACTATCGCTGGAATTACAGGAAGTACTGCATTGATGTTGTCCACTCCTGAAAGTGCATGAATAACAGCATTTATAGGAAGCAGGAAAAGTAATGTTATACCTATACCCATAAGTCCTGAGCATAGTCCGATTATACATGTTTCTGCATTAAATACAGCCGATACATTCTTCTTGGAAGCACCTATTGCCCTTAATATTCCTATCTCCTTACGTCTTTCAAGTACACTTATATATGTGATAACACCTATCATAATAGAAGATACTATTAAAGATATAGCCACGAATGCAATCAACACATAACTTATAACATTTACTATGGTAGTGACAGAGGACATAAGTGTTCCTACCACATCTGTGTAGCTTATAACCTGTTCATCCTTACCCTGCTTTTTCATGCTTGTATTATAGTTATCAAGTATATTTACTATCTTATCCTTACTTTCAAAATCCTTAGGATATATGTCTATTTCACCTGGTACTGACAAATCTGCATAGCCAAGCTTTTTCATATTATTGTCATATGAGGCAACATCCGTATCAGACATGAGTGACTTCATAAGATCTGAAAGGTCACTTTCGTTCATATTCATCTTTATCGCATCTGCGAAGCTGTCTGTATCTATACCAAATGCGCTGCTAAAATCATAGTCATCTGTATCTGTTCCCATGCCCATTGAACCTAGTGCAGCTGCCATATTATTTCCCATAAGCTGCATGGCATTCATCATGGCATCTGTCATAGAGGACATCATCTGTGTCATGACTGCCTCCATAGCCTGCTGCATATTCCCCATGATACTTTCCATCATCTTGTTCATGGCATTCTGTATATTGGCAGTAAACTGTTCCTTAAGACTGTTGATCATATTGTTTATGACTTTATCAAGAATACCATCTATGTTCTGATATCCATTCTGCTTGGCATATTCTGCGTATCCATCTACTACATCCTTTTTAAATATACTCCAGAGCTGTTCTTTTGATATATCAAATGTCACAGCATCTTTCATAAGTTCTTTTGCCGAATCTGATATCTGTTTTCTTGCCTCATCTGTAAGCAGGAACTTAAATACACTTTCTGCTGTTGTATCCTCAATACCATTCTTTTTAATATATTCCAGATATCTGGCTTCAAGCTTGTTTACCTCTTTAAGCACTCTGTCCTGTGATATATTTACATGCATTGAATCAGTAATAAGCTGTCTGATATCCTTACTTAACTGGGCTGATACTTCATCAGATGACATATATTCTTTTAAACCATATAATACTTCAGATATAGATGCTTTAACTTCGTCTGTAAGACTGTCTGATACCAGCTTCTTTAATGTGTCTGCATCTATACTGCCTATATCAAAGTCCATACCATTTTCCCCGAAAGCAGAAGATATATCTCCAAAACTATCAGGGTTAAACACTGATGAATCCATAGAATCAAACATAGATGGATCAAATGCCGCTGATATATCATCTGGATTGATCAATGCAGTAAAATCTGGCATACTCATATTATATATACTATCATCCACCTTAAATGCATTACTTATTGCATCTGTATCTATCTGAAAAAGTGATTCCATGTTAAATTTACTTTTACTGTCACTACTTATACCAAACTTTTCACCAGTAAATATGTTGGTATCCTTCTTTTCCTTCTGTGCCTTTACTACATCACTAGCTGTAGAATATTGTATAAGCTGTCTTGTAAGCCCGGATGTATATGCTATACCCGGTGTAAGCATTGCTGCTGTGGTTCCCTCAACCTGCTTAACTATACCTGATATTTTCAGATCACTGCCTTTGCTTATCAGCTCCTTCATATATTCTTCATTACCAGTTTTATCCTTCCATATATCATACTCTGTATCATACTGATAATAATCAGCACTATTCACCACTTTAAAGGTCATGCCAATAAAATCATCATATGAAAAGCTGTCGTTATTCTCAGGAATATCTATCTCTTTTTCTGACATAAATGCAGATATCATATTCTCATATTCAGCATTATCCCGCAGACCTAGTGTGTACTCAAGCCTGTCACTTATGTTACCGCTTGAGGAAAGCACAAGAACACATTCGTTATAATTCTGTGGCCAATGTCCTGCTTTTACTTCATACTGTTCTTCATATAAACTGCTGTTTGAGGGCAGCTCATAAAACACATTTGTAGACATGCCAGATGTCATGGAATTCTCATATGATGAAGACATTCCCATCATCTCATATGACTTGTCAGGATTTATCTGCCTATATCCTGTATTATCCTCCCTGTATATCTGAGGAGTTACTATATATTTGTATTCTATGGCATGCACATAATCTTCAATATTTTCCGGATTGCCTTCTATATATGTTTTAAGCGATGCCAGATCGTTGGTACTCATCTTAGAGAACATATCAGAAACAACAGGTGTAACACCGATATCATTCTCCTTTTTGTTGTCACCTGATGCTGACATACCGACCATCATCGCTGTAAGATCAAAGCCCGTACTTTGTATCTGTAACGGATATTCTGACAAAGTATCCTCCTCCATCGCACTTATATATCCACTGACACCATTAGATATTGAAAGAATAAGTGCTATACCTATAATTCCTATAGAACCTGCAAACGATGTAAGAAGAGTCCTTGCCTTTTTAGTCTTAAGATTCTGAAAGCTTAATGAAAGTGCTGTAAGAAACGACATTGACGACTTTCCCATATTCTTGTGCACCGGTTTTTCTATAATATTTTCATCTATCTCTAACGGATCAGAATCCGATAATATCTTTCCATCTTTAACTTCTACTATTCTTGTAGCATATTCATAAGCCAGCTCAGGGTTATGAGTTACCATAACTACAAGTCTGTCCTTTGATACCTCTTTTAAAAGCTCCATAACCTGTACGCTTGTTTCACTGTCAAGTGCTCCTGTAGGTTCATCTGCAAGAAGAATATCTGGATTATTAACAAGTGCTCTGGCTATGGCAACTCTTTGCATCTGTCCACCTGACATCTGGCTTGGCTTTTTATGTATCTGCTCTCCAAGTCCTACCTTTTCTAGCGCCTCTTTAGCACGTTTTCTTCTTTCAGTCCTTGATATGCCTGATATTGTAAGTGCAAGCTCAACATTAGAAAGAACCGTCTGGTGAGGTATAAGATTATAGCTCTGGAACACAAAACCTATCGTATGATTACGATATGAATCCCAGTCTCTGTCTTTATATTTTTTAGTTGATATTCCATTGATGATAAGATCCCCACTATCGTATCTGTCAAGACCGCCTATGATATTAAGAAGTGTAGTTTTTCCTGAACCACTTGGGCCTAACACAGCGACGAATTCACTATCCCTTAGATTCAGCGACACATCATCAAGTGCTTTCTGTACTAACTTTCCTGTTCTATATTCCTTACGGATGTGTTGAATCTGAAGCATTATCTATCTCCTGTTCATTTTATTATCATAATTGAATTTTATTATAAAACAATGTATACTTTTATTACAATACATTTTGGTTATAAAAACATTACTATTTTATAACATTTTCATAAAGTTATCTATATTTTTTCTACTACATGCCGTTACATAAGCATGTTATAATTATAAGATAAAATACTAGGAGGTAAATACCTCTGCTCCTGCAAGGGCAGTCGCATTTTACTTCGTAAAACAAGGAGGTATACAATATGTGGGCTTATGAAAGTGTTTTTTATCAGATATATCCTCTGGGATTCTGCGGTGCACCTTATGATAATGATGATGTCCTTACACATCGTATCCTTAAGGTCAATGACTGGATTCCCCATATTAAAAAGCTGGGTGCCAATGCAATATATTTCTCACCTGTATTTGAATCTGATACGCACGGATATAATACCCGTGACTATACAACAATAGATAAAAGACTTGGAACCAATGAGGATTTCGCCAACGTATGCTCTAATCTGCACAAGGAAGGCATAAGAGTTGTTCTTGATGGCGTATTTAACCACGTAGGCCGTGGCTTCTGGGCTTTTCAGGACGTTCTTAAAAACCGTGAGAATTCTGCTTATGTTAACTGGTTTGCAAGAATAGACTTTAATGGCAACTCAAACTATAATGATGGTCTGTGGTATGAAGGCTGGGAGGGCTGCTATGACCTCGTAAAGCTCAATCTATATAATGAGGATGTTATACAGCATATTTTTAAGGCTATCAAAGGATGGATAAATGAATTCGATATAGATGGCTTAAGACTTGATGTAGCTTACTGCTTAAATCACGACTTCTTAAGAAGGCTACGCTCCTTCTGCGATTCGCTAAAACCTGATTTCTTTCTTCTTGGTGAAACTCTTCATGGTGACTATAACCAGATTATGAATGAAGAAATGTTACATTCTGTAACCAATTACGAATGTTACAAGGGTCTTTATTCAAGCTTTAACTGTATGAATATGTTTGAAATAAACCATTCATTATTACGACAGTTCGGACCAGAAAACTGGACTCTTTATAAGGGAAAGCATCTGCTCTCCTTTGTTGACAATCATGATGTAACAAGAGTTGCCAGTATTCTTAATAACGCTAACCACCTTCCTCTCATATACACCCTTGCATTCGGAATGCCTGGTATTCCTTGTGTATACTATGGCAGTGAATGGGGTGCAACAGGAAGAAAAGAGGATGGTGATCCTGCTCTGCGTGTTTCCTTTGATACGCCTATATGGAATGACCTCACAACATTTATATCAAAGCTGGCTGTCGCGAAGAAGTCGTCAAATGCACTGAATTACGGAAGCTTCTCATCTATCGTGCTCACCAATGAGCAGTGCATCTTCCTACGTCAGTATAATGATGAACGTGTTCTTGTTGCCATAAATGCATCTGAACATCCTTACTTTGCTTCGTTTAATATCGGAACTGATACATGCACTGACCTTATAAGTGGCAGCGAAATTAAGCTTAATAACGGAATGGAACTGCCTGGATACAGTAGTTTTATACTTCAGCCATTCTCTTAAGCTCCGGAAGTACTGTACATAGCATTGTTATAAAACAGATACTTCCTCCTATTACATTGGATACCGGCTCAGCTAAGAATACTCCTGCTGTCCCCATATTAAATGTATATGGCATAATATATGTAAGAGGCACGACTATAATGACTTTTCTTAATAATGAAAAGAATATGGCGTGCTTCTTTTTGTTAAGTGACTTAAATACTGTCTGTCCGATATATTGCAGATCCATAAATATAAATGCTGCAAAATACTGCTTTAATGCAACAATAGCATCACTAAGCAGGCTGCTGTCTGAGCTGAATATGCTTATTAATGCTCCCGGTGCAAATATAATAATGCTCCACATAACAGCCGTATAAGCCAGTGTCATAATACCAAGAACCATTATTGCTTTTCTGATACGTGTGGGCTTTCCTGCACCATAATTATAACTGATAACTGGCGAAGAGCCTTCATTAATAGCATGAATCGGAGTATCCACAAGCTGCCTTACACTAGATACTATTGTCATTACTGATATGTAAATATCTCCTCCTGTTACTGCCAATACATTATTGCAGCATATTGTAACAAGGCTGTTAGTAACCTGCATTATAAATCCCGCTGTGCCAAGACTGATAATATTCTTAGCATAACCTGCACACTCTGCAAGCTCATTTTTCTTTAAAAATCTCATCTTTAATTCGGATTTGTGTGTCAGGAAATATATTGTAAACATCGCTGAAAAGCATTGTGAAATAACTGTTGCTACTGCTGCTCCCTTTACGCCTAAGCCAAAAACAAATATAAATAGTGGATCCAGTATAAAATTGAAAACTGCTCCTATTGCAACTGATATCATACCAGTTGTAGAATATCCCTGTGCATTAATATATGGATTTAGTCCTAAGGCAAGCATAGATGGTATTGTTCCTATAAGATAAATCATCATATATGGATATGCATAAACTATTGTACTATCCGATGCACCAAACACCATGAGAATCGGTTTTGAAAACAGCATACCGCATGACATTAATATAAATGCACCTGCACAAAGCATTGAAAATGACGTATCCATAATAAGTGTGGCTTCTTTATTTTTCTTTCTTCCCCTGTATATCGAAAACAGAGGTGTTCCACCACTTCCAAACAAGTTAGCAAATGCTGTAATAATAACAATTACCGGGAAGCATATTCCAACTGCACCTATAGCTGTTGTACCGATATGTGGTATACGTGCAATATATATCCTGTCTACTACGTTATACAAAAGATTCAATAACTGTGCTACAAGCATAGGGATTGATGCACTTAAAATATTATCTGTAATTGTTCCATTCTCAAAGTCTATTTTTTTCATTTCTATTACCTGTCCTGCGTATTATATTATACTGCATATTATCATACTGTTTTACATAATATTTTTCTCTATTATACATATTCATCTGGAAATTTCAATTTCTAATAATCATTTCTGTTCAAGCTTCTTCATGCTATGTCACAGACACAACGCTGTTCTAACAGCTTATAACTCTTCCTGTTCTAGCTGTAACCCTGTGTGAGATTGATATAACAGTCCTGTTTTCAGATACATTTTTTAATGCCTTTAGTACTTCTCTTTCTGTATCAGCATCAAGATTAGCAGTTATCTCATCTAAAAGCAGAAGCTGTGGATTAGCAGCAGTTGCCCTTGCAATAGACAATAACTGCCCTTGTCCCTGCGAAAATATTTCCTGTGTGCAGGGTGTATCATATCCCTTATCAAAGCTCATAATTGTATCGTGAAGTCCTGCAAGCCTGGCTGCATTCACAACCTCATCCATAGATATATCTTCATCATATAATGTAATCTGGTCTTTAACTGTTCCTGGCACCATATGAAATGTCTGTTCAACATAACCAAATATTCTTCTTTTCTTATTATCAGGTATATTATAAGAATCGATTCCATCAATTAGTATCTGTCCCTTTAAAGGCCTGTATAAGCCTAAAAGCAGCTTGAATATTGTGCTCTTTCCCGCACCTGTCCTTCCCTGCAGTGTAACCTGTTCACCCATATCAACATTGAAGCTCTTATCTTTAATTATAATATGGTCAGCTTCATATCCGAAGGTTACATTATTAAACTGGACATATGGTGTGCAGGCTTTCCTGACTTTTAATTTTTCACTATTATTGATGTTAGCTGTCTGTGTTTCTAACACAACATTAATATCTGCATTTACATCAGACTTAAAATCCGCCTTAATATCTGCTTTAATATCAACATTAAAATCTGCCTTAATATCTGCATTAACAGCTTCAATTGCTGGAAGTGTCGGGAGTGCAAAGAATTCATTTATTCTTCTTACACCGGCAATTGCTGACTGTATAGTCTGGATTTCCATACCAAGGCTCTCAACTGGTGCAAATATCTGTGATATGTAGTTAATAACAGCTACCGCCGTACCTGCTGACATTCCAAAAAGGCTAAGAGCCTTTGCATTGCCCGATGCAGAAAACAACATAACTACCGCTACTACAACTGCATTTAGTATAAGAATAACAGGTGAATATATCGCATCGTAAAAGTTAGTCTTTTCCATAGCCTTATAGCTGTCACCTATATATTCATCATATTTTTTCTCCATATACTTTTCCTTGCCAAGATTATGTATTGTACGGATGTTTCGTAGTGTTTCCGGTACATGTCCCGAAGCCTTGCTTACTGCACGCCGGTTTCGCAGCTGTGCTTCAAGCATATTCCTCTGCACATATCTTGTAAACCAGAATATAAATGGCAGTAATATAAGCAATAATATTGCAAGCCCTTTATTTCTGAACCATATAACTGCAAGAATACTTATTATCTTACATGTATCCGCAAACATACTGACTATACCTGAGGTAAACAGATTCTCTACCGTATCAACATCACCAACAAATCTTGACACCACAGCTCCCGGCTCCTGCCTGCTTAATGATGATGCTGTCAGTCTGGTAAAATGCTCCATAAGGCCACTACGCAGAGCATGCGTTATCTTTTGTCCAAATACCGTAAGAAGTCCTTCCCTTGCAGCTTCCATAAGACCTGTGAACACAGTAAATACCATATAAAGAAATATAAGATATAAAGGAACCTGACATCCTGCTGCCAATGTATCTACTATTCTTCCAAGTACAAGTGGTGGGTAAAGTGCAGTTATAACTGCACCACATACGGATGTTATAATACCAAGTGAAAGCCATTTTTTCTTTATTGTAGTGTGCAGTATTATTAAACCTACACTATGTGCTTTACCGCCATTATCAACATTACTATTATGTTTACTCATGCTTATCCACCACCCCTTTGACATTCTTACGTTGTTCATATGAAACAGTATCTTCACTCATTGCATTTGCTGCATCATTTAACTGTCTATAAGCCATACATTCCAACATAAGTTCATCATGCGTTCCTACTCTGGCACTACCTTCATCAAGCCATATAACTTTGTCCAGCTTAGGAAACATATACAAACGGTGAGACAGAATAATAACGATACTACCTTCCGTCATTTTTCTAAGATTATTATATATCTGCTCCTCTGTATTCTTATCAAGTGCTGAAAATGGATCATCAAGTATAAAAACTGGCTTTTTATGGCATAAAGTTCTTGCTAATGCAATTCTTTGTGCCTGTCCTCCAGACAATCTCACGCCCCCACTGCCTATAATGGTATCTGCTCCCTGCTCCATAGCCTCAACTTCTTTATCAATACATACTGCTTTTAGATACTCGTTTACGTCTTTATTATCACCAAGTAGGATATTATTCTTTATTGAATCATTGAAAAGCTCCGGATCGTGTCCTAGGTAACTTATTATTCCTGTTCTCTCATTATCTGCAGCATTTTTTAACTCACATCCATTATACATGATACTTCCCTCATATGGATATTCACACAAAAATGTCCTTCCAAAGGTTGACTTACCACTAGCAACCGGACCTGTAACACCTATGATCTGTCCCGGCTCTGCAGTAAAGGAAATACCATTATATACATTTTTTCCATCTGGATATGTAAAGCTTAAATTTTGTACATCAAGCCTTCCTGATGTCTGATTTTTACAATCTGTATCCTTAGCCTGAATAATCATAAGCGGCTTAATACGTTTCCATGAAACCTGTGCCTTATGAACTGCATTAAACAGCTTCGCCGCCTTCGAGGACTTATCAGATAACTTTATAAAGCAGGCCAGGAATGTTGTAAATGCTGCAATATCCCAGGTTCTCCATCCTGTTCCAAGTACATTTCTGCTGCCAAAATATAATATAAATAAAATGCCCATCATTGATATTATTCTATATAATGGTGTAAGAGAAGAATTCCATATATTAGCATAAATAGCTGATTTCTCATACTCAGCCAGATTATCTTCGTACGCATTTTTTCTGTCAGCTTCCCTGCCATAAACTCTGTAGGTTATAGCATTGGTTGCTCTGTCAAGTGTTGCATTACTAAGGATACCAGATTGTTTTTTATACTCAGAACCTGTTTTCTGGACTATTACTTTCATCTTTTCAGCAATGATATAAGATATAGGTGGAAATATCATTGCAATAAGTGCCAGCCTTACATCATATACAAGCAGCATTCCTGCATATGCAGCCAGCGCTACGCCTGTATCAAACACCTCTGTTGTAAACTTTCTCATGCCCTCAGCACAATCATCTACATCAAGTATGGCCTTTGTCATAATATCACCCATACCTTCACCTTCAAGCTCTGTCCTGCTCTTTAATACAAGTGTTCCATATAATATTTTCTTCATTCTTCTATTAACATTATTGGCGAATCTACGAACATAAAAACGTTTTATATATCTTGATACCTGAACTACTCCAATTGAAATCACATATGCAATAACAAGTATAAGCATATCCTTGTATACAGCATTCTTTGCCAATATATCTATAAGACAGCCTGCCATTTTTCCTTCAAACCATGGTCCAAGCAAAAGTCCAAGATTGTATATAACACCTGACACGGTTATTATAAGCAGCACCTTCCACTCTTCTTTAAAATATGATAGTATTCTGTCGGCTTTAAATGTTTTATGCGCGGTCACATTTTTGTTATCTGAAGGATTCACTCCATTATTTCTTAATTTAAAATCCAATCTCATCTGGTGCCACTGAACATTTCCATGAGTAGATTTATCTGTTATCCCCTCATCAATGAATCCAAACTTGGAATAATATGGAACAAGGCTTTCTTTACAGGTTAATACAAGCCCTTTCCGGTTCTGTTTTCCGGCATCTAAGATGACCTTCTCAATCAGCTCTTTCGCATATCCGCATCTGCGATATTCAGGAAGAGTATTTACACCAAAAATCATCTGCCATGCGCCATTCTCATTATGCATTGATGCATTTTCATACATGTCATCTGTAAGATCAGACTCATCCGTAACAAAACCATCTACAAACGCAATGAGTTTACCCTCATCAAACATA
>OGZZ01002872.1_pt1 | contig 10572 bp, 9 predicted proteins | sample 1577021 | NCBI WGS metagenome assembly OGZZ01 (sample SAMEA3541526, study PRJEB24748) | human gut metagenome | biome: human gut; feature: human-associated habitat; material: faeces | place: China | collected 2012
TGCCGCACCTCGCTCGCCGTATCGGCACTTAGAATTATGCGGTATTGCCTAAGGTATATCTGAAAACAAAGGAAATAACGGATATTTCGCAAACACAAGCAGGATTTAAGGCATAGAGCCGCAGGAATCCTTTGTGGCTTCCAAGGCTTTTTAACGCAAAATCCGGCTGCGTTTGTAGAAACAGACGATATTTTCGACTTTTCTGATACACCCCAGTTTTACTTTGTTTCTTTTTCCACTGCCGGTTCAAAGCGGTACAGCTGGGCGCTGTAGGGGGCAAGTGTCAGCTTTACGCTGCCGGTGGTTGTTTTGCTGCGCAGGGCTTTGGGGCGGGCGGTCCTGCCGCCAAAGCAGTTCCAATCGCTGTTCAGCAGCGGGGTGATCTTGCCCTTGCCGGGCAGGGTCAGCTCATAGTCTTTCAGCTCGGTATCACCAAAGTTGAACGCCGCAAACACGGTGGCTTCCTGCCCTTTGCGCAGGATGGCGCAGGCATCCAGTTCCGGGTGGTCGCAGTCCAGCCACAGGAAATGGTCCGGGTTGTATTCTCCGCTCCAGAACGCATCATATTCCCGGTACAGTTCGTTCAGGGTGCGGCGGTAGTTGGCGAAGGCCTCGTGGATGGGGTAATCCAGCAGCAGCCAGTCCTGTTCGCGGCTTTCATCGTATTCCCGCAGCTGGCCAAACTCGTTGCCCATAAAGTCCAGCATCTTGCCGGGGTGAATTGCCATGTACAGATAGAGCGCACGCCCCTGGGGGAACTTATCCTCATACTCGCCGTACATTTTTTGCAGGATGGTCGCCTTGCCATGAACATTTTCATCATGGCTGAACGGCAGGATGTAATGCTCCCGCCAGAAATACATCATCGAGAAAGTCAGCTTGCCCAGGTTGGATTTGCGTTCTTCCGGTGTTTTTTTGAAGTAGTCCAGCGTATCGTTCATCCAGCCAAGGTCCCACTTGTAGTCAAAGCCCAGGCCGCCGTATTCCACGGGGGCGGTCACTTTTTCAAAGTTGGTGGAATCCTCGGCAATCAGCATGGCGGTGGGGTGGCGCTGCTGCAACCCCTGGTTCATATTCTTCAAGAATTCCAGGGTAGAGCCGTTCACACCGCGGGCGGGGTCGCCCTGCCAGTAGATCAGGCGGCTGACGGCATCCATGCGCAGGCCGTCTGCGTGGAAGGTGCGCAGCCAGTAATCAGCGGCCGACTGCAAAAAGCAGCGGATTTCGCCGCGGGAGTGCATGAAATTGCAGCTGCCCCATTCGCTCTCCCCCACCGCTGCGGCGGGGTATTCGTACAAAGCGGTGCCGTCAAAGTGTTTCAGGCCGTATTCATCCACAGCGAAGTGGACCGGCACAAAGTCAAAGATCACGCCAATGTCCGCCGCGTGGCAGGCATCGATCAGGGTACACAGCTCGTCCGGCGTGCCGTAACGGCTGGTGGGGGCAAAAAAGCCGGTGGTCTGGTAGCCCCAGCTGCCGTCAAAGGGGTATTCGCTCAGCGGCATCAGCTCCAGGTGGGTGTAGCCGTTTTCTTTCAGGTAGGCGGGCAACTGTTTGGCCAGTTCAGAATAAGTATAGGGGGTGCCATCCTCCTTGCAGCGCCAGCTGCCTGCCTGTGCTTCGTAAATGTTCAGCGGAGCATCAAAGTTCTTGCTGCGCTTTGCCATCCAGGCGGAATCCGTCCACTGGCAGGTGGGTGCGCCCCACACAATGCTGCGGCCATCGGGGCGCAGTGTCATGGCCGTACCGTAAGGGTCGCAGTGGTCCACCACACTGCCGTCTGCGCCACACACACGGTATTGGTAGCAGGTGCCGCGCGTTACCCCGGCAGCGTCTGCCTCCCAGCAGCCGGAATAGCTGCGGTGCATCTGCCATTCTGCCCAGCTGCCATCGCTCAGGCCGCTGGTGATAACCTTTACATCCCGTGCAGACGGTGCCCACACAGCAAAGTGGGTCCCGCCCTCATAGGGGTGCGCACCAAAAAAGGTATCCGCGTCAAACTCCCTGCCGGTATAAAACCCCTGAATATTCATAAAGCATATTCCTTCCTTTTATATAGTAGCATAATAATGCAGCACCGGCAGCCGCCGGGCCGTGCAGTGGGCATCTATTGTTTCTTTCCAAATTATGTTCTACAAAAAATTATACCATGCCTTGCGGCATGGTACAATTAACAGTTGTTCGACTTTGTGTTCAAAAACTCTGCATCAGATATGCAGCACCATCTTGGCCACGTTGAAGTAGATCAACAGCGTGGTGGTATCCACGATGGTAGTGATCAGGGGCGAAGCCATGACCGCCGGGTCGATCTTGAACTTTTCCGCAATCACCGGCAGCAATACGCCGATCAACTGGGAAAGCAGCACGGTAAAGATCAGGGTGACGCAGACGACCAGCGCCACCGGAGCCGCGATGCGGTCCAGCAGCAGCATTTTGAAAAAGTTGCACACGGCCAGCGTCACGCCGCACATCAGGGCCACGCGGCATTCACGCCAGATAATACGCGGCAGATCGTGGGGGGCAATATCGCCCACCGCCATGCTGCGGATGATGGTGGAGGTACTCTGGCTGCCCGCGTTGCCGCCCGCATCGGTCAGCATAGGGATATAGGCGGTCAGCACAGTAACGGCGGCCAGCGCGCTTTCATACCCGCGGATCACCAGGCTGGAGAAGGTTGCGCTGAGCATCAGGAACAGCAGCCAGGGGATACGGCTTTTGTAAACATCCAGCATGGACTGCTTGAAATATGGCTTATCGCTGGGGGTCATAGCGTTCATCTTCGCGATGTCTTCGCTGGCCTCATCCTGCAAAATACTGATAGCGTCATCAACCGTCAGGATACCAACCAGGCGGTTCTCTTTATCCACCACCGGCAAAGCCAGGTAGCCGTACTTTTCAATCAGCTGGGCGGCATCCTCACGGTCAGTGCTGGTTACAACGCTGACCACATTGGGGTTCATCAGCTCTTCAACCGGGCGCTGCTCGTTCTTTTCCAGTACCAGGGCACGCAGGCTGACCACGCCAACCAGGGTACGGTCCTTGCGGGTAACGTAACAGTTGTTGATGGTTTCCTTATCAATGCCGTTCTGGCGGATGGCGTCCATGGCGCTGCGCACGGTCCAATCGGGGGCAAGCTCCATGAACTCGGTCGTCATAACGCCGCCGGCGGAATCTTCCGGGTATTTGAGCAGTTCGTTGATCATCTTGCGGGTGTCCGGCTCTGCCTGGGCCAGGATACGCTTGACCACGCTGGCAGGCATTTCCTCCACAAGGTCGGTGGCATCGTCCACGCACAGCTCCTCCACCACGCTCTTCAGCTCGCGGTCAGTCAGGCCGCGGATCAGCGCTTCCTGCGTTTCGGAGCTAAGCTCCGCAAACACATCGGCCGCCAGGTCCTTAGGGCACAGACGGAACAGCACCGGCATTTTTTCTTCGGGCAGGTCCTCAAACACGGCGGCAAGATCCGGCGCGTTCATGGTAGACATGACATCACGCAGGCTCTGGTACTTTTTGGCATCGTCAAGGCTGGCCAGCATCTGGCGCAGCACAGCAATGGTGTTGTTTGCCATAAAAAATCCTCCCTGTGCAGCCGTTGTTTCAACGCAGACGCACAAGGAGGGTGAAATCTTTCAAAATGAAGCAAGCGTGCCGTGCGCTAAAAATGCGCGCACAAACAGCAAGTGGCTCCGCATAGAGCCACCGCCTGCACCTCTGCACCGAAACAACGGTTGCCATTATATTCAGTTTTACATCGGTTCACAGGACTACCGGGAATCTCCATGCTTAACCACCTGCCTTTTGTGTTGGATTTTTATCATCATGGTTCCATGTTTTGCTGCAAAAGCACTATGAGACCATTTAAACTTTACCATTCCACCGCGGGTTAGTCAACCCTTTTTGTGTGTTCTATATAAAAAAATAATGTCAGCGGGCTGGTAATTTCTGCCGCAGGAATTTTGGGGGCAACATAGCACAAAAAAGCCCCCGCACCCAATCGGATGCAGGGGCTTGCTTTGGCCAGCTCAGCAATTTTCAGCGCAGGCAAAAACTTCAACTTCCGTGTCAAAGCCATTGACCAGGTTAATGCTGTAAGCGATCTGAGCCATACGTTCCATAAATTTTTTCATAACTGATATACTCCTCTCGGCACGGCAGCTTTCCCGGCTGCGGTGCAGGTGCCGCCCTCTATTGCAGCACCGTCAAGTTTTCTTTCTTGACGGCTCTATCATATCAGTTATGCACAAATAATTTGTTATCTATTTGTGAATTATGCTGTAAATTTGGGACATTTTCCGGTTTTACAGGTTTCACGGCCCAGTTTTCACCGCTTTTTTGTGTATTTTTACCTCGCTGCACACGCCCGCTGCACATCATTTTTGAATGCAGCAATTAAAAAGGGGCTGCCCCTGCACGGTTCCCCGTGCAAAGGCAGCCCCAGTAAAAGCTGTTTTGGTTGATTATGCCATCAGTTCCTTTACGGTTGCAGCGATCTTTTCATCCTTGCAGTCTGCAAAGAAATGCTCGGCAAAATGCTCCCCGGCAAAAGCGCCCTTGACCAGATCGCGATCCAGATCTTTCAGGATATCGCACAGGTCACGGAACGCCACGGAACGCACGCCGTCCAGGATCTTCTTGTTGCGCTGTTCGGGCACAACGCGCTCCTTCGGGTAGCCCTGACCATGGCCAAAACCGAACAGTTTTTCAAACACATATTCCAGGTTCAGCTCGCCGCCCCAGCCAAAACCTTTGGCAAACGGCAGGGCAACAGCATTGCCATCGTTCACATGAGCAAAGGTATAGGCATCCACGGGATCTTCCACATGGCCGCAGATCACGCCGGGAAAGCTGTTCAGCGCCAGCATGGCACCCTCGCCGGTGCCGCAGCCGGTGATAACATAATCCGCTGCGCCGGAATTCAGCAGCACCGCTGCCAGAATGCCGTTCTGCACATAGGTCAGTTGGGCAGCATCATCGGCTGCGTACATACCATAGTTGACAACCTCATGGCCCATCGGCTCCACAACCTTGCACAGGGTGGCTTCGATCAGGGCGTTCTTGGCGGCCTGGCTGTTTTCATTGATCAGTGCAATTTTCATGGCTTGATTTCTCCTGTTTATTGTATCCTTGAAGGGAGCAGGGTCGTCTGCAGTGGCAATCCCATTTATCACATTACAAGTTCGCGAAAATATTTGGTATTCACCGTCTGATCCACTTCGGCCAATTTGGCAATGCAGCCATCCAGTGTTTTGGCAATATCATCCAGCGTATGCCATCTGGCGGCTTCGGGCTTGACGTACTGCTCCAGATATGGGGCAACCTCAGTATGGGAACAAGCGCCTTCGATCAGATAGGCACCGTCCCTGGCTGGCTGGGTCTGCGGGGCATAATCCTCCGCGCTGGCCAGCATTACCAGCTGGAAATCCCCCTTGCGGCCGCGGCCGCCCACCAGCAGCCGCACCCCAACTGGGGCACAGGGCGTTTGCTGGGCTGCCTGCTGCAATACCTTGACCGCCTTTTCCAGCGTCATATACTGCACATCGTATTCATCCAATTTATTGATGATCTGGGCTGCTGCCACAGCATCCCCTGCAAAGCCGACCAGCACGTTGCGGTTCAGCTTGCGCACTTTGGGCAGTGCATCCGTCAGCACCTTGATTTTGCCGTCTGTGATTGGTTCTTCCACCATGCGGCCATCGCTGACCATGGCACAGAACGCCGTACCACATACTGCAAGAATTGCGCTCATGTTATCGTTCCTTCCTGTTCCGCCGGGTTGTCGGCGGGGTATCTATCTGTATCTTACCATAGTTTTGCCCCAATGGGAAGAGCCGCGCATCAAAAAGCCCAAAAGCCCAAAAGCGGCACAAGCCCAAAGCCTGTGCCGCCTGTATTTCTCAAATCTGCCGGATTACTTGTTCACCTTCATCATGTCATCGCCGGGGTTGACATTGCCGGAAGCAACCACATCCACGCTGGCAAAATCATCGGTGTTGGTAACAACGGTGATAACCACCGCCGGGTGGCCCGCTGCCTTGATCTTATCCAGATCCATCGTCAGCAGCAGCTGGCCCTTGGTGACCTTGCTGCCCAGCTTGACCTTGGATTCAAAGCCGTCGCCTTTCATTTCCACGGTATCTACGCCCACATGGATCAGCACTTCCACGCCGCCGGGGGTGGTAATGCCAAAGGCATGCAGGGTATCCGGTGCCTGGGTGATCTCGCCGTCACAGGGGGCGTACACCTTGCCCTCCGAAGGGTCAATACCACAGCCCTGGCCCAGAATGCCCTGTGCAAACACCTCGTCCGGGATATCTTCCATCTTGACAAAAGCACCAGCTGCATCCGCTGCCAGCACAACCGGGAAGGACGGTGCGGCATCCTTCTTTTTGAACATATCAAACAGTCCCATATGAAAATCTCCTTCTGCTCATGGCCCGCTACGCAGGGCGCAGCAAAGCCGGATTTATGCCTTAATTTATCACGGCGCAGCCGCCGCACGCACAGCGCGCACAGCCTGCCATGTGATATCTGCCATTTCATCTACCGTTTCAGGCTTACCGTTTTGCAGCCACAGGTCAATATTGCCAAAGCACCCCTGAACGGCAAATGCCACCATATAGCGCTGCAGCTGGGTTTCTTTCTCCCGCGGGCGCAGGTAGCCAAGACAACTTTCTTCAATCACGCCTTTCAGCCGGTGCACAAATGCAGTATCCCCATTTGTGCCCAGCAATACACTGCAAATACCATCGTTTTCGTCCAGATAACTGAACAGCGCCCTCAAAGCTTCCGGGGTGGAATCTTCTTCCAGCCGCGGCAGGATATCATCCATCAAAAGCTCCAGCGTGTGGATTTGTTCCCGCTCCACATGGTCCATCAGGTCATAAATATCGGTATAATGGAAATAGAAAGTTCCCCGGCTGACATTAGCCAGTTCGGTCAGCTCCCGCACGGTGATTTCCCGCACCGGTTTTTGCATCAGCAGCGTGATCAATGCATCGGACAAGCGCTTGCGGGTCAGCCGCACGCTGCGGTTCTCCTCACCCTTGCTGTTCATAAGCGTATGTTCCCTTTCCGTCAGGCACCCGCACCGTGCATTCCTGCGCTGGCCGGGCAACTGTTTGGTTAATATCTTAATAGTAAAGCCGCACGGCCTTTTTGTCAAGGAAAAACTGCACTTTTGTATAGATTTACACCCAAAGAGGATTATGTTTTTGTGCGCAGTATACGATTTTGCTGCTTTTTGCGGTTTGCGGCGCTGTGCCCACGGATTTGTGCTATAATCACAGCAGAATCAAAACCAATCAGGAGATGGATATCGTGACTGTTGACCGCCAAAAGGTTCTGGATGCTTTTGCCGCCTATATCAGACCCTATGATGCGCAGGACCCCAAAGTAAGCCTGAAAATCCACCACACTTACCGTGTGGCCGCCCTATGTGAGCAGATTGGCCGCAGCATTGCGCTGGAGGGCACTGCGCTGGATCTGGCCTGGCTATGCGGCATGCTGCACGATGTCGGCCGCTTTGAACAGCTGCGCCGTTTTGGCACCTTTGATGACAGCAAGAGCATTGACCACGCCCGCGCCGGGGTGCAGGTATTGTTCGAGCAGGGGCATATCCGGGATTACCTGGACGATGATTCCGAGGATGCCATGCTGCGTACCGCCGTGGAATGGCACAGCGCCTACCGTCTGCCGGACGGCCTGGACGAGCGCACCGTAATGTACTGCAACATCCTGCGCGATGCCGATAAAATTGACATCCTGCGGGTCAATGTGGAAACCCCGCTGGAGGATATTTATAATGTAACCACCGCAGAACTGCTGGCCTCCCCTGTTACCCCTGCCGTGCAGCAGGCTTTTTATGAGCACCACGCCGTACTGCGCAGCATAAAGCAGCACCCAGCGGACCACGCGGTGGGGCATTCCTCTCTGGTTTATGAACTGGTTTACCCCGAAAGCCGCTGCATCGTGGCAGACCAGGGCTGGCTGTGGAAGCTGATGGACTTTAAGACACACAATCCCGAAACCGCCACTGCCTTTGCCCTGATGCGGGAACACATGCACCAATGGCTGGCAGAGAACACCTGAACCCTTAAATAATAATTAGCAAAGAATACTTTTGGTGGATCGCGGCGCGGGGTGCCGCTCAAAATATCAGGGTTATTCATACACAAAAAAACGCCGCCGGGCGGGCATGAAAGCAGTTCTTGCGGCCCGGCGGCGGTTTTGTTTTGGCGTATTACTTTTTCTTTTTGTGGGGGATATGCACCTCTGGGATGGCCACGTTTTCGTAGTGGATGTTTTCTTTCTCCCCGGTATCCTGTTGAGCGGCCTGCTCATGTGCTACCTTGCCAGTATGTACTTCCGGTACGGCAACATCTTCATTGCCAACATGATAAACCTGTTCCTTTTTCTTACTCCATTTCCAAAACATACAGATGTTTCCTCCAAGTCATCTCTTGATGCTTTTTCATGCCGTGCACTGCTTTGCACAGCGTGGTTCAAATAAAGTTGATAAAAAATGTGGTAACAAGGCTGTTGATAAAATCCGCAAACAAACTGCCGACCAGGGGGATCAGCAGGTATGCCTTAACTGAGGGTGCATATTTTTCGCACAGGGCCTGCATATTGGCCATGGCGTTGGGGGTTGCGCCCATGCCAAAACCGCACACGCCGGAAGATATCACCGCAGCGTCATAATCACGGCCCATCACGTGGAACACAATAAAGTTGGTAAACACAAACATCAGCAGCGTCTGGCCAGCCAGCAGAATCAGCAGCGGCAGGGCCAGTTCGGCCAGCTGCCACAATTTCAGGGTAATCATGGCGATACCCAGAAACAGCGAAAGGCTTATACCGCCGATATCGTTGATCTCGCCCATATAGATGGTGATTTTTCCGGTATACTCGCCGATATTGCGCATACAGGCGGCCGCAATCATGGCACCGATATAAATTGGGAAGGTCATGCCGGTCAGCGAGAGCAGCTTGGAAACAACGGTTCCAATGCCGATGGCGATGATCAGCTGGAACACCGCGGAAGGATACATGCTGGCGTGGCGTTCGTGCTTGATTTCTTCTTCCACCAGCAGGCTGTCGTCCTCCTGCACCACGGTATCCAGCAGCTTGTGCTTTTCAATCAGGCGGCCAATGGGTCCGCCGATCATGCTGCCTGCAATCAGGCCATAGGTTGCCGCAGCGGTGCACAGCGTGGTTGCACCGGAAATGCCAAAGTCCTCCAGCACAGGGCCAAAAGCGCCCGCTGTGCCGTGGCCGCCAACCATCGAAATGGAACCGGTGCAAAGGCCCACCAGCGGGCTGATCCGCATCACGTTGGACAGCCCCACCGCCAAAAAGTTCTGGGCCAGAATCAGCGCAATAACCAGGCTCAGAAACACCAGCATGGATTTGCCGCCGCTTTTGAGCACCTTCAGGTTTGCCTGGAAGCCGACCGAGGTAAAGAAGAATACCATGCAGACTTCTTTCAGGATATCATCAAATGTAAACTCCACAATGCCGGTCACATAGCACACGCAGGTGAACACGGCAAACAGCACGCCGCCCACAACGGGCGCAGGGATGCAGAACTTTTCCAGCAGGCTGCATTTTTTACGCAAAAACTTTCCCAACATCAGTACCACGACCGCAATGGCAAGGGTCTGGTACATATCCAGCTCTATGATCATGCTGCGTCCTCCCCTACTGCCATGCCGTTCTCCTGATAATACGCCGCCGCCCCGGCGTGGACCGGCACCCCAATTTTATCCGCGGGGCCCAGCTCCAAGGGGAGGCCAAGCTCTGCCTGCAGGGTATCCACCCCGTCATACAGCGTCTTGGTCAATGCTTTTACGGTGTTTTCCGAAAGTTCATCACTTGCCAGCAGCACGGCCTTGACCCCAATGGTCAGCACATCCTGGTCCTGGCCATTGTAGCTGCCCGCCGGGATCACGCCCTGGCTGTACGCCGGATAAGCGGCCAGCAGACGGGCCGCTGCGCTGCCATCCACCGGCAGCAAGGCAATGCCGCAGCTGTTGGCCAGTTCTTCAATCATTTCGGTCTTTACGCCGGACGTACAGAACAGCGCGTCGATCTCACCGCTTTGCAGCTGCTTGGCCGCATCGGTGTAGTTCAGGTTGACCTCCTTGACCAGCTTTTCGTCCAGGCCATAAGCCGCCAGAATCTGTTTGGCGTTCTGCTCCGTGCCGGATTCTTCCTCGCCAATGCTGACGGTCTTGCCTTGCAGCTCCTCCACGGTGTTGATGCCGGAATCTGCCCGCACAACAATATGGCATTCTTCCTGATACAGTACCGCCACGGTGCTGAAGTTATTTTCTACCTCAGATTCCGCAAAAGCGCCGGTTTGGTTGTAAGCATCCTGGGCCATATCCGCCTGTACCACCGCCATCTGCAGGTACCCGCTGGACAACAGCCGCAGGCTTGCCGCCGAACCGGCGGTTTCACGCACTTCCAACTTCCGACCGCCGTTCTGGGCCTGCAGGGCGGCGTAATCCTCACCAAATACCTGGTACACGCCGCCAGTGCCGGCCACACCCAAACGGATGGTTTTGTTGC
>OGZZ01002885.1_pt1 | contig 10530 bp, 8 predicted proteins | sample 1577021 | NCBI WGS metagenome assembly OGZZ01 (sample SAMEA3541526, study PRJEB24748) | human gut metagenome | biome: human gut; feature: human-associated habitat; material: faeces | place: China | collected 2012
GAACTCTTACATCACATCCTGGCTGCATAGGATCATGGGCTCCCAACGGTCTGTACGTGGCACCTATAACCTCTGCTATTGTAAGTTCTTTTTCTTCTCCCACCTGACCTTTATCTGGCACTATATACAAAGTCATTTCAGAATCACTGCCTTCATTTGTCGGCTCTGAATGAATATATTCTTTACTGCTTTCTTTATCTGTGTAGTATTTCTGCGGGATACCATTAATAAATATCATATATCCCAAAGTTGTATCAAAGCTTGCGTTTCCTTTAACCATAACTGCAATCGGTTCAGAATTATAAATGTATGTATTTCCCTCTGGTTTATTAATTATCTTAACACTTACCCTCATGCTATCCGTATAGTTCTTTAAATAATCATTATTATCTTTTTCCTGTCTAAAGACATCTGTATATTCATTGGCAACATCAACTGATGTCTGTATTTCTACTATTGATTCACTACTTTTAGTTAGAGAATTATCTTTTTTATTTGAACACCCCAATAAAGTAATAAACAATAGTCCTATACCAATAATTATTATTTTTTTCTTCATATCAAGCCTTCCAAAAATAAATATACACACTATATAAAACTATACAGTGTGTATATTTAAATCTAATAAATTAATACGTATCTGCTAAATAAACAATTTCGCTTTCACCATTTCCATCAATCCAATGAGATGAATATAATGTTATTTTTACACCGTCATAAAGTCCATATGAACTCAAATAACATACTGCTGAGCAACTGCTGCTGTATCTAGTCACTCTGTTAGAATTATAGTTATATCCTGATTCTGTTTCAACTGGTTGATAATCAATAGCCGTTCTCATTCCACTTTCCCAGTCACTTAATGTTGTACCCATATTAACCCAACATATTTCATTATAATCTTGTTCATATAAACTACTTTGCCACCCCAGAAGTTCTCCATAACCAGAAACATCTTTGCTATTCTCCACATATGCATATGTTGGAGTGACATTATACATAACCATTACCATTGATAATACAGATGCAACTACCGACAAAATCTTTTTTAACTTTAACTTCATAAGTATACCTCCTAAAAACGCCTTAATTTTTTGATTTCTTTAGTTACTTTTGGCTGATATGTAAAAAAAGGACACGCAACATTAGCATAATGTTTTGCTACATTTTCTACTACCACCCTAGACAAATTTGCCATAAATGGCTTAATCCTTTGAGTCTTCATTATTTAACACCCCCATTACTGACTCACAATTTTATATTTCATTGTTTATTGATATAATAACATTTTTAATTTTCATTTTATGTACCACGCATAAAAAGTAGTTTATCACGCATATTTGAAAGCTAATTTATAATCTTTCTGTTACAATATATAAAATGTTCTCTTTATGAGCTAATATTTTATTTTGCCTTTATCGTATATGCTCAGTTTATATATAATTCAAAGTTTACTAAAGAGGTCTGATTAGTACTATATTTTTATAAATATCAATTTCCAGTTATTATCCTTAAATTCTATACAATATTATATGCATATTTTCTCTTTAACAGATGCTTTTATTAGTAAATTGCAGTTTAGGGAAATGTTTTGTTAAAATACATATTAAAAAGCAAGGAGCCTATACCATGGAAAATTTCAATATTCAATTAAAGAATTATATTCAATTTTGCCAGACTCAAAAATGTCTGGACACAAAAACCATACGTGCATATAACATTGATATCTCCCAATTTGCCCGTCATATCAATTGCTCGGAGCTTGATGATATTGCATCTAAACATATAGAGTCTTATATTGCACACTTACATTCTTCCTATAAACCAAAATCTGCTAAACGTAAAATTGCATCCTTGAAGGCATTCTTTCATTATTGTGAATTTAAAGAAATAATTAACAAGAATCCATTTGATAAAGTTGAAATCCGTTTCAGAGAACCAATTACTCTTCCCAAAACGATTTCATTGCAAACTTTAGAAATCTTTTTAACTGCAATTTATAATCAATATACCTCTGCCAACACACCGTATAAGCGGAAAAAAGCCCTTCGGGATATTGCAGTTGCCGAACTTTTGTTTTCAACCGGAATGCGAATATCAGAACTATGTAACCTCTCTCCTTCCGATGTCAACCTCAATGATAATATTGTACTTATATACGGCAAAGGTGCAAAAGAGCGTAAAATGCAAATTGAAAATACAAATGTCAAAAAAATATTGCTTGAATATAAAAACATATATTCATCAGAAATCAATCAATCTAATCATTTTTTTGTAAACCCGTCAGGCACTCCTTTGTCAGATCAAACAGTACGGAGAATGATTAACAAATACACTTCTCTTGCTGCTATTGAACAGCATATTACACCTCATATGTTCCGTCATACATTTGCAAGCTCCCTATTAGATGCAGATGTTGACATTCGATATATTCAGGAAATGCTTGGTCATAGTTCTATCAATACAACTCAGATTTACACTCATGTCACTATGGCAAAGCAAAAAAATATATTAGCAACAAAACATCCACGAAATAAGTTTAATTTATAAGCCATCTCCTCTAACTGACTGATAATCAAGTATTATCAGTCAATAAAAATATATATAACATGACATTGTATTTAATATTTATTTTGATTAAAATTTCTCTCATGTTTTAACAATACAAGCTTTAAAATGTTGTTTTTCACACACAATCAAATTAATGCACATTGGTTTTAAAACTTATTATAAGTATTTTTCATTTGATAAAAGCGTGTGTGTATATAACAATATAGAAACATTTAAAAAAAATCAAATATGAAATTCCTTGAAAATACCAAACTATTACTTTGATGTAATTTTTCATCTTACAGATGGCAACTACGAATACCAAACTATTACAATTATCATAATTATTACGAGGTAAAAATGATTAGTTATATTGTATCAATGGACAACAGCTATGCGCTAATGAGTAATTTTATAGGTTTTTTAACACCTGTACTCGCACAAGATGATGAAGTAATTATTGTATCTGATGGATGCGATAATTATTCTACTTTAGAATATATTAAAGATTTGTCGAAGTCCGATTTGCGTTTCCAGTTAATCGAACTAAAAGAAAAATGTGGTTTTTCTAAAGCAAACAATATAGGTGTGAAGGCTTCCAAATATGAAAATCTAGTTTTTATTAATACAGATATATTTCTTACATGTAATTGCATTTCAAATATGATAAATATGCTAAATACATCTGAAAATATAGCAGCAGTTCAACCATTACTACTATACCCTCAAAACGGTTTGGTACAAAGTACGGGGCATGTTTTTTCAAAAGTAAAGAGTGGGCAATTATTTGCCATGAGAAATTATAAAGAACCATTAATACATATAAGTGCTCCACGGCAAGCTTTGACAATGGCATTATGTGCCGTAAAAAAAAGCATTTTTCTTGAAATGGGTGCATTTAATGAAGAGTATTATAATTCACATGAAGGAATGGAACTTACTCTAAAGATGACTATTGCTGGTTATACATGTATGTATTGTGCTGATGCCGTAGCATATCACTGTTCTGGATTGGCACGGACTAAAATACCATTTGATATTAGCAGACAACGTGCTTACTTCTATCAACAATGGGAAAACTATATTTCAAGTGACTTAGAAAGTTATTTGTCACAACAAATAACTTCTGATATGGCATCTAAGAAATATATAGTATATAATATGAGTAGTTCTACAGATTGGAAGAGGATACTTGAAATTTTAAAAATAGACTATACAAAAGAAATACTTTCTAAAGAAAGATTTACTTCTTCTATTAATTTATATGATTGTATTTCTTTTACATCCCTATATCATCCTGTTCCATTTTTATTTTTATGTGACTCATTTACTCAGATTGTTTCAAATTATAATTGGATTAAAAACCGAAACAATCCCAATGATATTATAATGGATTTAAATGGAAATGTCCTAAAAATGTTATTACTAATAGGAGATAATTATGACTAAGAGTATGTTGATAATTTCAAAACATCTTAACATTGGTGGGACTGAAAAAATGTTATTGCGGTTTTTACCAATTTTTCTCTCGCTTGGATATAAGGTTGACATTTATTTATTATACAATACTGGAATACTTTTGGAATCTAAACTTGACTGGTTATTAAATTCAAAACAATGTACAGTTTCATCATTTTTTCCACAAAAAACAGATAAAAATAAAAAAATTATGAAAGAAAATCCAATTAGTGTGTATAAAAAGAATATTAAAAAAGAATATGACATAGAAATTGCATTTCAGGAAAGCTATGCAACAAAAATTGTAAGTAACAGTCCAAATAAGAAGTCTATGAAAATTGCATGGATACATTCAAACTTTGAAGAATATCATTTTTCAGTACATGCATATAATGACAATCTTGAAGAAGTTCAAACTTATCAATGTTTTGATAAAATTGTTTTTTGTTCACATTCTGCCAAACAGGCATTTGATCGTGTACTAGTGAATAATTTTCAAAATAAATATATTATATATTCACCTATCAATACTGAAGTTTGCAAAAAATATGCATCACAATATAATCCTTTTATTACAGGAAAATATTTTCTGGTTTTATCACGTTTATCACCACAAAAAGGACTTGACAGACTAATTGAGGCTGCTAGAATTTTAAAAGAAAGGGGTATTTCATTTAAAATTGTAATTGTAGGATCAGGTGAATTAGAAGATAAATTGAAATTAATGATTCTAAACTATGGGCTTCTTTCACAAATACAGCTACATCCTTCTACAATTAATCCTTTTCCGTATTTTAAAAATTGTCAGGGATATATTAGTCCATCATATACAGAATCTTTCGGAATTGCCATACAAGAAGCATTATGTATGTCTGTACCAGTGATTGCGTGCAATACGCCAGGAACACAAGAAGTTTTGAAGGAAGGAGAATTTGGTGAAATCATCCCTCCTTCAGAATATGCGTTGGCAGATGCGATAGAAAGATACTTATATGATGCTTCTTTTGAGAATATATTACGGGATAAATCAAAAAAAGGCAGTATATATTGGAATGATTTACACAAAACTACACAAAAGCAATTAGAGAACCTTTTGTTACCAGATACGTGGGTCAATTAGATATGTAGTGGGATTTTGAATATCTTCTATAAATCCCCAATTTATGGTTGTAATCTCTTGCAAATGTTCCAGATTATGCTTTGTAATATTTTTATAAGAATCTCCTGCCTCCTTAATCATTGTTAGATTTTGATTGAGATAAGATTGGGCAGAATCATAATCTCCTGCTATTATATCTAAGGCTGAAAAATAATTTCTTATTTGATAAGCCAAACGCCCATTTACATAAAGCATAGTATCTAATTCTGCCGATAAAGCCTGCTCTCTCATATCAGCTACTATATGTAAAAGTCCGGATGATTTAAAAATTTTAGGATTTTTTAGGTAATAAATAAGTCTACATAAATTTTCCCGAATAATTCCACGTACATATTCATTTTCATAACCTCGTTTCTTTAAAAGAATAACCATAGAATGAATAGTGTCGATTTGAGACTCATATTCCATTAAATAAACACATTTAAAAAAAGCAAAATCTAATTTTGCCAAAATAGCTCTCTTTTCATTACTTTTTTCATCTATTATATCAATAGATGCCTGAAAAAAATTTTTAGCCTCAGTAGGATTCTTATAAGACATACCTCTGGCATAATCCAAATACCATTCTCCTAACATAGAATTATATTTTACACAATATTTAGATTCAGGTATTTGTTTGTTATATTTACAATAATTTTTAAAAACGCTTTTTGCCTCACAATACATGTCTTTCATAAATAAAATCATCATATATCTATTTAAACAAGTTGAATAAGCTATTCTTATATCTAATGTAGATTGAACATTTTCATCATTTATTTTTCTAATTTTTCTCTCTAATTCAATTTGAGTAATAAGTATTTCAGCGTCTAAATCATCTATCTGAAAACGATTATATAAATTATTGTATAATTCAGATGCCGCCCTATAATATATATCTAAGTCAGGTGACACACTATTTTTTATATATTTAAATATTTCTATAGCTCCTCTTTTTCTATCACGATGTAATAAAGAAATACCGTAATAAAATAAAGAAATAAAATCTTTTTCTGTTAACTCTGAAGTATCTTTTTTGCGAATAAAGTAATATGCAATACTTCCATAAATATATAAATTATAATAATCACATTTATAACTATATTCATATAATTTATTCTGTACTTCATAACAGAAATCATTAGTCTCATCTGGTACGTATCTAATATAGGTTGCATAAACGTCAGGAATAAAAATATAATCACTATATTTTTGTGGCATATTAAGAATTTCACGTAAGTATAAAATGACAGTATCTAAATATTCTGCCTCATATTTTTGTATAAATATATTTTTATACAACTCGCTATGTGCACTAATTTTTTTGCTGTCAAGCTGAATGTAACCTGCTTTGACAAGGCAGTCAATCTGATTATATGTAATTCCTAAATTATTTAATACTCTTACATCAATTCCGTTATTAAAACAATATATAAATCCTAAATAATATATATATTCCTTAGGCAATGTAAAATCAAATTTCATAGAATATACTGGTATTTTTTTATCAGAGAGTATGATGTAATTTGATAACAAATTCTCGTCCACTTCGCCTTTTACATTAATTTTTAAATACTGAATTGTTTCACAAAATAAGCTCGGATTGTTACTCATTTTTTTTGAAATTACTTTAATAAACGTATCTGACCAATTCTTAAAGTTATATTTTAGACTATCTTTTATATCATCAAAAGATAATCCGTTTAATTTATAATCTATCGATGAGTTATTTTCCGAAACAACAATCAAAAAGGACATACTATTACACATAATGCTATGATTTATAATTTTATTCAAAAGTGTTCTCTCATTTTTATCTAGAGATTCAGTTTCATCAATTAAAGACAAATGAGAAACCGGTGTAACTTTAGGAAAAATTATTTTGGAAATTTTTTCATTATTTGCACATAGTGTGTTTATTACCCTTGTTGCAATAATTTCATCATAACATCCTTCAAATATTTCTAAAATTAAATTAATGTCTCCTCCTATAGGATCAAATTTTGTTTCTAGTACAGATTTACAATAATTGATGGACATATCAGAATTCCTAATATTGAAAATGTTAATAATCTCGCCCAAATTTATAAAGCTAATCAGTCTGCAAAGCAGCATTTTATTCCTAAAATCATTTTCGGAATAAAACTTGAAATATATTGTTTGACGTGTTTGTCGAAAATGATTGAAAATGTCATTCAATAAATATGTTTTACCGGTGCCGTTTTTTCCACTTAAGGTTATTGATCGACCTTTTGCATTACTTCCATCAAAAAAATTAATAATTTCCTCTTTATATATCAATTGTTGCCTATATGCTAATGTTGGATTTAAATCAGGATAAATACGTATATTCAGAGAAAATATCAAAATATCTTTATCGTTTATTCGATATTCCAATGCTATGACATTTTCTTCACATCTATCAGTATGTATTAATAATTGTATTTGCTGAATACCTGGCGTGATTTTGATATCGTTGGATACACTATATCCAGGGGCATTTATAAATGAAAATGGATATTCTTTATTAATAATTTCAACTTTTGCTACAATATTCGACTCAAAAGTTATATTCATTGTATAAAAATGGTTTTCTAATAAATCTTCTTTAATCGAAAGAATATTATTAGGATTAGCATAATCAATTATTTCAATGTTATTTATGATAGAGCTTGCTGGTAGTTTACCTTTAAAGTCAAGTTTTTCCTTAAAAAAACGTTCATATATATTAGGGCGAAGAAGCAACCAATACTCTAATTGTAGTCTTGTAATACAAATAATATTAAATGAATATACTAAACTAGCTTGTTTAATCCGTTGCATAATAGTATCTGGTATATATCCATTTGTAATAAAATAAATAATTTCTATATTTCCATTTAATAAACCGGACATCATAGTTGGATCGATATCTTGTTTCCTTAAAGCAGAAGAATTTTTTTTATATTTTGCTTCTGCATATATGTTATCTAAAATAAGTGAAATAAAATCTCTGTTATCATCCCATGACGCTTGTGTTTTTTCCCACCTATATTGTGGATAGTATTCTGAAAGATATTCCAACACAATATCTTCAAATTTCATTCCACTCAATTTATTATTTTCTTCACACAAATTATATATTTTTTGCCATTCTATATACATATGAAATATTTCCTACGATTAAATATATTTTTATTGACTGATAATACTTGATTATCAGTCAGTTATCCTAAATTTCTTGAGCTCTTAAACAAATAAAATATGCATATCTATCGAACTACTACGATATTAGCCGTCTTCTTGCATAAAATAATGTTATAAATCGCATATTTTAATCATCATAGTATGCCGATATCTGTTTCAAAATTACATTATAATAAGTTTTCATTAAATTACGTTCTGTATCACCTACATAGCTGTTATGTGCAATAAGGTTTCTACAATCCGCCATTTCATTTAATTTAGGAATTATAAATTCTCTATTTGGAAAATATGGACTAAATATCTCCCAGTTATTATCAATCAAGCCACCTAAATCTTTGAAATCCAGATAGAATAATTCACTTCCACGAACACTTAACCATTTTTATTTTCAGCATTTTCTTTTCTGGTTTGCAGTGTATTTTGTAATGCTCTTGGCACATTAATTTTAGAAAAGTATGTTTCACCATATTTGTCTTTACACACTTTTTCTATAAATAACCGTAATGAATTTTCCACAGAATACAAATATGTATACACCTCTGCCATATGATATCCCTTAATTTTTACATCTTCCGGTAAAATATCATTAATTATTCGTGCAGATATTGAATTGGTATTCTGCTGTAAATCTAAAATCAAATTATCTTCTAATTCAAAATCTTTTGTCAAATCTAATTTAAAGTATGCATCTTTAACATCAAATCCCACATTCACAGGAATTAAATCGTTACAAATATCAGCCAGTTTTCTTTTAATATCTGGTGTATCAAGAAAATCTATATTTGCTAGATTAACATAAAATATAGCATAAGCCGAATATGCATTCCAACGCCCGCCTCCATTATAGTGCGAATAATTTCCCTCTTCAACCTCCAAATGACAACCTTTCAAAAGATTTACTATATCATATAGATTATCACGTTTTAACTGATAGATAATTCCTGCAAGTAATTTATCATTAGAAAATGGTATCTAATAAGTAAACTCACTCATATTTTATATCTCCATTCTTTGTAAAGAAATACCTTCATCTTACTAAAATAGTATAACACATATATCATCATTTTTCTACTTAAACAAGGCATATCACCATTCCTGATGATATGCCTCTATTTTATCTGGCTTTATCTTCTCTTACCTTCGATACTTTCTCTGCTGTCCCCACTTTCACATCAGCACCACCTCTAGCCTCAAATGCATCGGCATTATACTGGTACTCATGTGCTTCAGCCACCATCGGAGCATATACAATCTCTGCATTGACTCTCTCCGGCTCTGCTTCTGCCCTGTCAGGTACATTCTGCTTCTCACTCTTCGTATTCTCCACACGCTTTTCCTTATCTATCTGCACATTCATCGCCAGATTATCCAGCTTATCAATCGAAGCGTCCAGATGAAGTTCCATTGATACAAGCACATTCTTTACTGCTTTCATCGGTGCAAGCACCGCTTTGGTTATTGTATGCTTCTGTTCTTTCTGTGAATAATCCACCTCCGGTTTATCTGCAAAAGTACGAAATGCATTGGCTACTGTCTGTCCTGCCTCACGAAGTCCTTTTCCAAGCAATGCAGTTTTGGCTATATCCTTATCCGCAGTTCTGATTGCTCCTCTTACATTCTCCCGGATATTAAGAAGTTTATTCTTTATTCCTAAGAACTCTGATACTCTGTATAATGCTTCTCTGCCTTTTACTTTTGTCTCATCTACAATGCTTTTTGCAGTAGATTTCACCTGCACTTTCACCTGAAACACCTGTGATTTTATCTGCTCACATCTTGTGTTAAGTCGCTCCTGCGCCTCTGATAATGCCTTTTTAGCATTATTGATAAGCGTATCTTCCTGCATTTCCTTGATCTGCTTCTGCATATTGGTAAGTTCTTCCGTCATGGAATCAATCTTTTTCTCAAGACCATCCACATAACTACATATTTCAAATACGTCATTTGCCTGCTCTTTCATGGCATTTTTCTTTAATAACTCAAGAAGTTCTCTTATGACTTCCTCATTCCTATTTTCACACCGTACTTCTTGGCAATATAGTCAGCTGTTAGGACAATCACATGTCTTGCCTCCGGGTCTCCGCCTACTGCCAATGGCTTTCCTGCAAGCTCAGGATGATGCAAATGTTCAATCGAAGCATAACAACAGTTGATATCTGAATGAAGTATTACCCTGTCTCCCATCTGCATAACCTCCT
>OGZZ01002886.1_pt1 | contig 10529 bp, 9 predicted proteins | sample 1577021 | NCBI WGS metagenome assembly OGZZ01 (sample SAMEA3541526, study PRJEB24748) | human gut metagenome | biome: human gut; feature: human-associated habitat; material: faeces | place: China | collected 2012
GCAAGCATTTTACACCTGTTTTATGAAATTTTGCTTGGCTCTGAACAGTTACAAAATAATTATAAATTTAGTCAGTGAACATTTTAGATCCCATCCACTGTACCATATGATCTACCATTCTGGTATCAGGATCGATCAGGACACAGGCGTTCTGCTGCTTATAGGAGATCATGATCGCATAAGTCTTTTCTGAGGAGCGACCGGAGGAAAAATCATAAGTCTTTTCCGGCCGGTAAGAATCCATACGGTGTGAATCTTTTGGAGCAATGATCTCGGCAGTCTGGATATCTAAAGTCATCTTTGGCTTTCTTCTTGATTTATTGTAGATTGCATCGATCTGAAGGTCATGATTTAAAATGGTATATTCATATTCTACACTTAACTGCGGAGAAATGAAATAGTAAGCGATCAATGCGATCAATGCACCTGCAATGAAAGAGAAAACTCCAAAGAACATTGTCCCCAAAACTGCAATCAGAACTGCAAGGAGAAAAGCACCACCAAGCAGGATATAATAAAGCGGTTTCGTTCTGCAGGATACAAGCTGTTCGTATAAAGCGTCATTCATATTTATGATTTCCTTTCTGAATGGAGATAATTCATTACCATAGTTGCAATTTTGAACGTCATGGCATCTTCAAAGCACCTTAGATCAAGACCGGTCCGCTTCTGAATCTGCTCCAGACGATAGATCAGGGTATTCCGGTGCATATGAAGCTGACGGGCAGTTTCTGCAATATTCAGATTGTTCTGAAGAAAGCGGTTTACCGCAAGCGTAGTCTCTTCGTCAAAGCCATCGGGAACTTCCTCACCAAAAATCTCCGAAAGAAAGCTTTCGCATAAAGATACCGGAAGTTGATAGATCAGGCGTCCGATTCCAAGCTCATTATACGGAAATACGATCTGTTCAGAGTAAAAAAGCTCACCGACCTTCAACGCTAAAGTACTTTCACGGAAAGCACCGGGCAGTTCGGCAAGATTTTCAATCACGCCACTGTAGGCAATCTGAACGTGGGCGAGAGCCTCGGTATTGAGCGTATCTACGATGATATGGGCGGTTTTTCGGATCTCATCTTCGGAAGAGGCTGACCTGACCGGGTGAAGGATAGAAAGTATATCCTTGCTGACCGGAACAAGATAGGTTTTTGCTCTGCGGGGAAAAAGATTTCTCAGGATCTCAATGATCGTATCAGTGAGTTCTTTTGTCTTCAGCAGATAGATCACCCGCTTTTCTTCAACCGGGATATGAAGACGTCCGGCACGCTCGTAAATATCATAAGCCGGAATACCGTTCTTCATCAGGCTCAGAAGAAAATCATTTTTATTATATTTTTCACGATAAGCAGTACAAAGACAGCGGATCTGCTCCAGGGCAGTAGCAGTCTCTTCAGGGGTATCAGCGGTGATCTGCATTGTCAGTCCGGTGAGACGCTTTAATTCGCTGAGTGCTTTTGTAAGTTCCGGGGTCTGTTCCATGAATTTTCTCCAAAATAAATTAAATGATGTCGGGGGTAAATAGCCCAGTGTAAAAAATCTGTGCTGTGCAGATCTTTTTACAGAATAATAAAAAGGGTTGCACTTAATAAGTACAACCCCCTCATTTTATACTATTAGTTTGTAATAGTCAACTCAGTCTCTTTGTCGAATACGTGGATCTTCTCCATATCAAGAGCGAATACAGCTTTATCACCTGTTCTGAGTGTTGTACGTGGGTTAACACGTGCTGTCATCTGAGTTCCCTCGATATCGAAGTACAGGAATACTTCAGCTCCAAGAAGCTCGTATACTTTGATCGTAGATTCGATCACGCTGTCAGCAGAGTTGTTGATGAATGCCTGAGAATCATGAACATCTTCAGGACGGATTCCAAGAACAACTGTCTTTCCATCATAACCGCCTTCGATCAGTGCTTTCTTTTTGGAAGCAGGAACTTTCAGTACATGCTTTCCAACTGTAAGAGTAACATCCTCTCCATTTACTGCACACTTGGCATCCATGAAGTTCATCTGCGGAGATCCGATGAATCCGGCAACGAACAGGTTGCAAGGTGTATTGTAAAGTGCCTGAGGTGTATCTACCTGCTGAACAACTCCGTCTTTCATAACAACGATTCTTGTTCCGAGTGTCATAGCCTCTGTCTGGTCATGAGTAACGTAGATGATCGTTGCACCAAGATTCTCATGAAGCTTGGAAATCTCGATACGCATCTGAACTCTCAGCTTTGCATCCAGGTTGGAAAGAGGCTCGTCCATAAGGAATACCTTAGGATTACGAACGATAGCACGACCCATGGCAACACGCTGTCTCTGTCCACCGGAAAGAGCCTTCGGCTTACGGTCAAGAAGTTTCTCAAGGTCGAGGATTCTTGCTGCTTCTCTGACCTTTTTGTCGATCTCAGCCTTCGGAACTTTACGAAGTTTCAGTCCGAATGCCATATTATCATATACTGTCATGTGAGGATACAGAGCGTAGTTCTGGAATACCATTGCGATATCACGGTCTTTTGCCTCAACATTGTTCATTACTTTTCCGTCGATCTTGAATGTTCCGTCTGAGATATCTTCCAGTCCGGCGATCATACGAAGAGTTGTAGATTTACCACATCCTGAAGGTCCTACAAAGATGATAAACTCTTTGTCTGCGATCTCAAGGTTGAAATCTTTTACTGCGTGGAATCCGTTAGGATAAATTTTCTGGATACCCTTAAGGGATAAACTTGCCATTTTGAGTGCCTCCTTAAATCAATGAAATACTAAATAACTCATAGAGTCAGTATAAACCTGATTTATTTTCAGGGCAATGTAACGAGTAACTAAAAAAGGAAAGTAAAATTGTACAATTCAACCATACAAGAGTTGAAAAAAAGAAAGAACCGTTATATAATCATACCGATGAAGAAGGGGAGCTGGCTGAAGCCGGCTGAGAGGAGACTGACTGGTTTCGACCCGCAACCTGATTTGGATAATGCCAACGTAGGGAAATAGCGAAAAAGCAGCAGAGATTCCCCTATGGGAGTCTCTTTTTTCTATCTTTTGCCCCCGACATCATTTCATACAAGTAGGAGGAACTGATAAAATGCAGAAGAACAGGACAACGCATAGTACAACGGCAAAACTGGCGGTTGCAGGTCTGCTGACAGCGGCAGCCGTTGCGGGCAGTCTGCTCAGCGTGCCGGTAGCAGGAAGTAAGTGTGCACCGGTACAGCATATGGTAAATGTATTTGCCGCAGTAATACTTGGACCATGGTGGGGAGTGGGGATCGCATTTTGTGCGAGCTTTCTGAGAAATCTCATGGGAATTGGAAGCCTGCTTGCTTTTCCGGGCAGTATGGTAGGGGCATTGTGCTGTGGAATCGTTTATCATTTTACAAAACGGCTGGATGTAACATGTATCGCAGAAGCACTTGGGACAGGAGTACTGGGAGGACTTGCAGCTTATCCGGTGGCAAAGCTTCTAATGGGGCTTGAGCCGGGAGGCTTTACGGTTTATATGATTCCATTTTTTATTTCCACGCTTGCAGGAAGTATTTTAGCGTATATCGTCCTTCGGGTTCTTGAAAAAAGCCATGTCCTGGAGCAGATGAGGGAGAATTAATAAATGGAAAAGAATGTAAAAGTACACTGCCTTACCAATCCGGTTACGATGCAAAGTGTGGCGAATGTACTTCTGGCTGCAGGCGGAAGTGCAGTCATGGCACAGGATGAACAGGAAGTGGAAGAGATCACGGCGATCTGTCAGGCCACTTTACTGAATACCGGTGTGCCGGACGAAAGAAAGATCAGATCCTGTATTCTTGCCGGAAAATGTGCGAACAGACTGGGGCATCCGGTAGTGCTGGATCCGGTCGGTGCAGGGGCCAGCAAATTCCGGAGAAAGAAGATCGGACAGCTTCTGCAATCGGTCGTTCCTTCTATTATAAGATGCAATCAGGAAGAAGCGTCTGCATTATTGCGTGCAGAGGATGAAAAGGAATTTCTGGTTTTAGGAACTGAAAGGCAGAAAATAGAAGGAACGGCAGAAAGCTGTCAGCAGGATGGTGATGCAGTATTTTCAGGAATTCAGAGTGGTGGAGTAGAAAGCTCACTGGAACTGGAGCTGGAAAAAGCCCGGAGGCTGGCAGTCAGACTGGCAAAAAAATATCGTTGTACGGTTTGTATGACCGGGGAGCAGGATGTGATCTCTGATGGAGAACGAGTGAAAGTTATCTCAGGAGGGGATGGACGAATCTGCAGAATTACCGGAAGCGGCTGTATGCTTTCCGCATTATGTGCATTAAAATGCGGAGACGGAACAGACTCTTTTGAGGCCGCGGCTGAAGCGGCTGAAACATGGCGGCACTGTGCGGAAAGAGCCGGGGAGACTGTGGATGAAAAAGAGGAAGGAATAGGAAGTTTTCAGATAAGGCTGCTGGATGCTTTGTCATTGAAGATGGAAATGGAGCGAGGCAGGAGAATGGAGGTGCAGAGCAGGATGAAACAGAACAAAAAAAGATATATTTCACCGGAGCAGCTCAGGCTTTATGCGGTGACAGACAGAAAATGGCTCGCGGAAGGCGAGACACTGGAGACAGTAGTGGAGACACTGGTGCGTTCAGGCGTGACGTGTGTACAGCTCCGGGAGAAACACGCTTCGGATGAAGAAATTATTTCAGAAGGAAAGAAATTAAATGAGATCTGTAGAAAGCACCATGTGCCATTGATTGTAAATGACCGGCCGGATCTTGCCAAAAAGATCGGTGCAGCCGGAGTTCATGTGGGGCTGTCTGATATGGGAATTGAAAAGGCGAGAGAACTGCTGGGAGAAGATTTTATTATCGGGGGCAGTGCCCATAATGTAAAAGAAGCTCTGCAGGCACAAAAGGCAGGTGCAGACTACATTGGATGCGGTGCAGTCTTTGGAAGTCAGACCAAGTCAGATGTGACGACTCTTGCGAAAGAGGAACTGTGTGCAATCTGCGAGGCAGTGGAGATCCCGGTTGTAGCCATCGGCGGAATCACCGCAGAAAATATAAAAGAACTGACTGGAACAGGCATTGACGGAGTAGCTGTAGTGAGCGGATTATTTGCAGCAAAAGACAAGCCGGAGATGGTGCGACGTTTTTTGAAAGCATTTGAAATGAAAAAGGTGCTTACCATCGCAGGAAGTGACTGCAGTGGAGGAGCAGGAATCCAGGCAGATCTTAAGACAATGGCAGCCAATGGTGTGTATGGAATGAGTGCTGTCATGGCATTGACGGCACAGAATACCACCGGAGTACAGGGAATCATGGAAGTGACACCGGAGTTTGCCGGGCAGCAGATAGACAGTATTTTTACAGATATTCGCCCGGATGCTGTGAAGATCGGAATGCTTTCTTCCGGGGAAATCATTCATGTTGTGGCAGAAAAGCTGAAAGAATATCAGGCAGAGCATATCGTTCTTGATCCGGTGATGGTATCAACCAGTGGTCATCGGCTGATACAGAAAGATGCGGAGCAATCTCTGAAGAAAGAGCTTTTTCCGCTGGCGGAGCTGATCACACCGAATATCCCGGAGGCAGAGGTGCTTAGCGGAAGGAAGATTAAAAATGCACAGGATATGGAGTCAGCAGCGGAAAAGATTGTAGAGGAGTATGGCTGTGCAGTTTTATTGAAAGGTGGTCATCGGATCAACGATGCAAATGATTTCCTCTGTACGGGGGAGAAAAAAGTCTGGATCTGTGGTGAGCGGGTGGAAAATCCCAATACCCACGGAACCGGTTGTACTCTTTCCAGTGCGATCGCCTCGAATCTTGCAAAAGGTGCAGGAATGGAAGAGGCGGTGCAGAAGGCAAAAGAATATCTGACGGAGGCATTAAAAGAACAACTGGATTTAGGAGCAGGTTCGGGACCGATGGATCATACACTGGGAAAAATAATTTTTGAATAAGTAGTTCTAAAGAAAAAATCAGAGACAAATAAGCAGAAAAGGAGAGGAAAAATGGCAGAATATACGACGCAGATGGATGCGGCAAGGAAGGGAATCATCACAGAGCAGATGAAGATCGTGGCAGAAAAGGAATTTATGCCGGTAGAAAAATTAAGAGAACTGGTGGCTGAGGGAAAAGTAGCAATCTGTGCGAACAAATTACATAAGTCATTGGATCCGGAAGGGGTAGGAAGTATGCTCCGTACCAAGATCAATGTCAATCTTGGAGTATCAAGAGACTGTAAAGATTATGATATAGAGATGCAGAAGGTCATGAGTGCGGTCAATCTCGGGGCTGAGGCGATCATGGATCTTTCCAGCCACGGGAATACGCAGCCGTTCCGTCAGAAGCTGACAAGCGAGTGTCCGGCAATGATTGGAACCGTTCCGGTTTATGACAGTGTGATTCATTATCAGAGAGATCTGTCAGAGCTGACGGCAAAAGATTTTGTGGATGTTGTACGTCTGCACGCACAGGACGGAGTAGATTTTGTGACGCTGCACTGCGGAATTACAAGAAAGACGATCGATCAGATCAAGAAGCATAAAAGAAAGATGAATATCGTCAGTCGTGGCGGAAGTCTTGTCTTTGCGTGGATGAGCATGACAGGAGAAGAAAATCCATTTTATGAATATTATGATGAAATCCTTGATATTTGTGAAGAATATGATGTGACAATCTCACTGGGAGATGCGTGCAGACCGGGATGCCTGGCAGATGCGACCGATGTATGTCAGATTGAGGAGCTTGTCCGCCTGGGTGAGCTGACAAAGCGTGCCTGGGATCATAATGTGCAGGTTATGGTAGAAGGACCGGGACATGTGCCGTTGGATCAGGTAGCAGCCAATATGAAAGTTCAGCAGACGATCTGTATGGGAGCACCGTTCTACGTACTTGGACCATTGGTTACGGATATTGCACCGGGGTACGATCACATTACGGCAGCAATCGGTGGTGCTGTGGCAGCAATGAACGGAGCAGCATTCCTTTGTTACGTTACACCGGCAGAGCATCTTGCCCTTCCAAATGTTGAGGATGTAAAGCAGGGAATTATTGCATCAAAGATTGCAGCTCATGCAGCAGATATAGCCAAGGGAATCCCACATGCAAGAGATATTGATGATAAGATGGCCGATGCACGCCGGGTACTGGATTGGGATGCACAGTTTGAATGTGCATTAGATCCGGAAACTGCAAAAGCAATCCGGGATGACCGTCTGCCGGAAGATGACCACAGCGATACATGCAGTATGTGCGGTAAATTCTGTGCAGTCCGCAGTATGAATAAGGCACTGGCAGGAGAACATATTGACATTCTGTAAGAACAAACATAGTGGTATTTTGTAAAAACAATCATATTGATATTCTGTAAGAATGGGCGGGTTGACCTTTATGGGGCAATCCGCTACAATATTTTAGAAGACAGGATTTATAAATATCAGAAGAAAAGAGGAAATTATTATGGCAAATCCAGTAGTTACATTTGAAATGGAAAATGGCGATATTATGAAAGCAGAACTGTATCCGGAGATCGCACCGAATACAGTGAATAATTTTGTATCTCTCGTAAAAAAAGGTTTTTATGACGGACTGATCTTTCATCGTGTGATCAGCGGATTTATGATTCAGGGGGGATGCCCGGACGGAACCGGAATGGGCGGTCCGGGATATTCGATCAAAGGTGAGTTTGCACAGAATGGTGTGACGAATGATCTCGCACATGATGCCGGAGTCCTTTCCATGGCACGTGCAATGCATCCGGATTCAGCAGGAAGCCAGTTCTTTATCATGCATAAGAAAGCACCGCATCTGGATGGAGCTTATGCCGCATTTGGTAAGATTACAGAGGGAATGGATGTTGTGAACAAGATTGCTGAGACAGCAACCGATTACAGTGACCGTCCGCTGGAGAAGCAGGTTATGAAAAAAGTGACTGTGGAGACATTTGGAGAAGAGTATCCTGAGCCGGAGACAGTATAATCCCACGATATGCGAATATTGGGCAGGATTGTGGGAGTGCGTAGTGCGAAACAATCCGTTGGCATCATTGTTGGGGGCTTTTGCTCCCAACATCTTATTATTTTTATAAAATTATTAGCACTCCATTTAAAAGAGTGCTAATTTTCTATTGACTTTTAAATTTTGCTGTACTAGAATGTCCATTAGGTAATAAATATGCTATGTAAAAGCATGCAGAAAGAATACAAAAGGATCACAGATTGTGAACAAATAAAAAAGGAGTGCAGTAAAATGGCAGTTAAGAAAGGTACTTTATCAATCGACAGCGAAAATATTTTCCCGATTATTAAGAAATGGGTTTATTCGGATCATGATATTTTTGTCCGTGAGCTGGTGTCCAACGGATGTGATGCGATCACCAAGCTGAAAAAGCTGGATATGATGGGCGAGTATGAACTCCCGGAGGGTTATAAGCCAAAGATTGAAGTCATTGTCAATCCGGAAGAGAAGACGATGAAATTTATTGATAACGGACTTGGAATGACAGCGGAAGAAGTAGAAGAGTATATTACGCAGATTGCATTTTCAGGTGCAACGCAGTTCCTTGAGAAGTATAAAGACAAGACGACAGAGGATGATATGATCGGTCATTTCGGACTTGGATTCTACTCCGCATTTATGGTAGCAGATGAAGTTCAGATTGATACACTTTCCTATAAAGAAGGTGCAAAACCGGTTCACTGGGCAAGTGAAGGTGGTACAGAGTATGAGATGCAGGAAGGCAGCAGAACGACCGTTGGAAGTGAGATCACTCTGTATCTGAATGAAGACAGCCTGGAATTTGCAAATGAATACCGTGCAAGAGAAGTGCTTGAGAGATACTGCTCTTTTATGCCGGTAGAGATCTTCCTTTCCAGAGCAAATGCAGAACCGGAGTATGATACCATTGATGAAGCTGATGTACTCGATACAGATACCGTTGTTGAGCATATCACAGAAGAGCCAAAGGAAGGCGAAGAGGGTGAGCCAAAGCAGAAGGCAAAGATTGTAAGACGCCCGGTTTCCATCAGCGATATCCATCCGCTGTGGACAAAAAATCCGAGTGAGTGTACGAAGGAAGAATATATTGAGTTCTACCGCAAGGTATTTATGGACTACAAAGAACCATTATTCTGGATCCACTTAAATATGGATTATCCATTTAATTTAAAGGGAATCCTTTATTTCCCGAAGATCAATACAGAGTATGAATCTATTGAAGGAAAGATCAAACTGTATAACAACCAGGTATTTATTGCCGATAATATTAAAGAAGTGATTCCGGAGTTCCTGATGGTACTGAAAGGAGTCATTGATTGCCCGGATCTTCTTCATGTGGTCTGCTTTCACCGTTTCTCCTGCATCCATTGCTTCCCGGAGTCTTCGGATTCTGTCGCGATAGACATCTCCCCGGATAAATTCGAACATTTGCCGGATACTGATACTTCCTGATACAAGTGATAATCCCCTGTATGTCGTTATTGAGATATTTTCCATTTTAATTATTGATATGAATGTAAGTCGTGTCAATATTAACACACTGCAAAGGACGGCTTTTCATGTAGAATAAAAAAACTGCTTTTGGTACTCAAAAAGCAGTTTTTTAACAGTCGGTTCTTTCGTGTTAATCCTCAAGAAGCGTTCTTTTCATTCTTTGTATCTCATAATCAATCTCTTCCACGCTTAATGATTCGTCCGAATCATCTGATTTCTTGAAATCAACAGCCATAAACAACAACTCTGCAAAGTATTTGGGGCTTTTAATGTTAAAAACAGAGTCATGGTCATAACAGAGATGGACAAAGGGAAGGAGATACTTCTTGCGGTCGCCTGGACTTACCTCTATTCTGTTGGTATACAAATTGTTGACAGTGCCAAGCATTTGCGTGATAAACTGGGATACTTGGGGAAATTCTCCCTTTTCGAGTGTTACAGCCTGTTTGTTCTGGTAAACGAAGCCTTCGGAAAAAATGTCTTTTTTCTCATGATTTTAAGTGTTATTTGATTAGTGTTAAAAAATGTTGGTCTAAAAAGACGCAAAGGTACGTTTTATTTTGTTTCTATCGTTTACTTATACTTTTTATTCTCTTTATATATTTTATTTGATGGAAAAAGCGTGTAATTGAGGTGGAGGGGGACCACCTCAATTACGCGCTTTTTCTAATATAATTAATTATATAAAGAGAATAAATATCATAAGTAAATGATAAAGACAAAACAAATGAGCCTTTGCATCTTTTTAAAACAACATTTAGCTGGCTCATTACTAAAAAAACAGATGAAGTCTACATTGAAAGAGACATTGATATCGTTTTTATCTGTTTTTTAAAGACAGAAAGCATACCACGTTTTCTTCGTTAGCTTAAAAATTGATTTTTAATGGACAAACTTATTTTGTTCTACGAAATTGGGGTAATTTCGATTAGTAAGTATTATCTTTGCAAACTACAATGAGCAGCCCGGCAACAAATACTCTTTATTTATCCGGACATTGTTGCCAAATCGTTGTTCATTTGTATAAATCATTGATAATAAAAGAAATAATAGATTAATATGGCATTGCAATGTGGTATTGTAGGACTAC
>OGZZ01002894.1_pt1 | contig 10509 bp, 9 predicted proteins | sample 1577021 | NCBI WGS metagenome assembly OGZZ01 (sample SAMEA3541526, study PRJEB24748) | human gut metagenome | biome: human gut; feature: human-associated habitat; material: faeces | place: China | collected 2012
GGGTGTAAAGGATGGCAACACGGGGGTGTTTACGGAATTATGTGCTTGTCTTTGCTAAAAAAAGAGAGGGCTTTTGTGAGATGAAGAACCGTATTTCACCTATTTAATACCTATTATATTCGTTTTTACATTTGTTTATTCGATTATTTTATATGTTTTCTCAAAAGCAAAAGAAGGTAACATATTAGCTATCAATCATATAATAAATCCCATATGTTTCGGAAGTGATAGAGGAGTGATAGAGGAAAACGTCCTGTATCACAGCCTCTAACGATTGAATATCAATAACTATAACCTTCGCAGTGATAGAGTGATAGAAGGATTTACAAAATGGCTCTTACGCTGTAATGTCTGTCTTTTCTTAAAATAATCTACATTCCCAATACATTTTCCTCCGGCCTGTCGTATATTTGTAGTTTAATAATTAGAAGCAATGGCAATTCAATTCAGCATACACATAACTTTCTGTTTATGAAAAAAAATATATTCCTACTCTTTCTACTCTTTACCGCCGTCTCGCTTCAGGCGCAATACCCGTTGCTCAGCAAAGATGCCGAGATCAGCCTATTGACAGTTTCGCCATCGGAAGACGAAGTGTACACGGTCTACGGACATACAGCTTTGCGGGTAAGAGATGCATCGAAAAAACTCGATACCGTATTTAATTACGGGATATTCGACTTCTCGAAGCCCAACTTCATCTATCGGTTTGCAAAAGGAGAAACCGATTACAGACTGGCAGCGCAATATACACGCGACTTCCTAATCGAATATGAGATGCGGGGAAGCGAAGTCACCGAACAAATCCTGGATATCGATTCCGCAGGAAAAGCACGGATATGGGAAGCGTTGATGATCAATAACCGGCCGGAAAACCACGTATACCGTTATAATTTCTTTTTCGACAATTGTGCGACGAGACCCGCTGCCATTATCGAGAAGCTGGCAGGTGGAAAAATAGATTATAACATACCGTTCAAGCAGCAGACGTTCCGCGATCTCATCAACTACTGTACGCGTAACAAACCCTGGCTTACGTTCGGATGTGACCTGGCACTTGGCAGTCCGACCGACCGGATCGCGACTCCCCATGAAATGATGTTCCTACCGCCCTACCTGAAAGAAGCGTTCGGTACGGCAACCATTACCGGTGCAGACGGTTCTCGGAAGGAATTGGTAAGTTCAACCAAAACATTGATAAACGGACTCACCGATGACGTAAAACCGGATACGGGCTTCTTTACGCCGCTTGTCTGCTGTTGGGCCTTTTTCCTGGTTGTGCTGGCTGTCACATTCGTTGAATGGCGACATAAATCCTATTTCAGGATTGTTGATTGCATCTTGTTTTTCACAGCTGGAATAGCAGGAATCGTACTGTTTTTCCTAAGTTTCGTTTCGACACATCCATGCGTTTGCCCGAACTGGAATATTATCTGGTTACAACCTTTTGACTTAGCAGCTGTTATTTTGTTTACAGTAAAAAAGTTAAGAAAGGCCGCATATTATTATCATTTTATTAACTTTGCGGCGCTTACGCTGATGCTGGCTGGCTGGCATTTCATTCCGCAGCATTTAAATACAGCATTTATCCCGTTGGTAATGAGCCTTTGGCTCCGTTCGGGATATGGCGTTTACAGAAAAATATGGAACATCGGGTACGAAAAATATTAACATCGCTCATCGCAATTCTGGCAGCAACCAACCTGGAGGCTCAGCAAAGCACTCCCAAATTGGTCGTGTGCATCACTGTCGATCAATTGCGGGGTGATTATATAGAATACTTTTATAATACATTCGGCGAGCGTGGTTTCAAGCGGTTGATGAATGAAGGACTGGTGTATAACAACATACGGTTCGAATTCTCAGACATAGATGAAGCCAGTGCCTTTGCCACCCTATTCACCGGAAGCAATCCTAACTTCAATGGAATAGCGGGAAAGAATATCTACGATTTTGACAAGGAAAAGGAAGTTTCGGTCTTATATGACCCGGACTATATCGGCAATTATACGAAAGAGCATTATTCTCCCCGGAAACTGATCAGCTCCACAATCGGAGACGAACTGAAAATCGCTTCCAAAGGCAGAAGTGACGTATATGCCATTGCTCCCAACCCCGAAAGTGCGATCCTTTCTGCCGGACATGCGGCAAACGGTGCTTTCTGGATGGACGATTACAACGGCAAATGGGCAACAACGACCTACTACAAAGGGCTTCCTTGGTATGTGGACCGCTACAACAACGGCCCGGAATCTCTGTCGGCACGTTTGGAGCAGATGACTTGGACTCCCTCCCTGTCACTGGATAAGTTCAATGCATTTCCGTACGTGTTAGATGAAATTCCATTCAAATACACATTCAAGGAAAATACAAACGAGTGTTTCTTCAACTTGAAGACATCCCCTTTTATCAATAAGGAAATCAATCGCTTGGCGCTTCAGTTCCTCGAATACGGGGCTTTCGGTACACGTTCCTGTCCGGATATGCTTGCCATCACTTATTATGCAGGCAATTATCGCGGCAATATGCATAAGGAATACACCCGCGAGATACAAGACACCTATTATCAGTTGGACAAGGATCTGGAGCAGTTGTTGGACAAGATCGACAAGAAGGTCGGACTGAACAACACGCTGATCGTCTTTACCGGTTCAGGATATTATAAGAGTGAAGAAGAATATCCTGACGGCATGCAGCTGACAAATGGCGAATTCCATCCGAAACGTTGCGTCGCCTTACTCAATATGTACTTGATGGCGATCTACGGCCAACATACGAATTGGGTAAAAGGATTCTATAACAACCATATCTATCTGAACCGCAAAGCGATAGAAGACGCGAAGCTGGAACTGACGGTCATACAGGAAAAGGCGGCCGAATTCTTGCGCGAATTCAGCGGCGTGCAATTCGTTGCAACCGAGAATGTCCTTCGTACGGGCAACTGGAATGAAAAGACTTCCAAATACCTGCACGGCACCCACCTTTCAAGCCGTGGCGACCTGATCATCGAGTTACAGCCCGGATGGACCATCAACAACGACGATCCGAAAGCGAAAGTAAAAGTAATACGAAATAATGCAGTTATAACCCCGTTGGTATTTATGGGCAACGGTATCAAGCCGGAACATATCTACCGCGAAGTAAAAGCCACAGAGGTAGCCCCAACGGTAACCCATGTGCTGAGGATCAGACCCCCCAATGCGTCCCTCAGTCTACCACTTAGAGAATTGACAATTGGCAATGGACAATTGACAATTCCATCTAAATAAATATCCATTGACAAATACAAACAAATAAAATTAGTAACCATCCAATTGAAATCGTCAATTGCATTGTCAATTGTCAATTGTCAATTGTCAATTTAATAAGTTATGGGATTTAATGAATTTATGACGAAGCTGTTCGGCAATAAGTCGCAGCGTGACCTGAAAGAAATCACCCCGTATGTGGACAAGATCAAGGCCGTATATCCGTCAATCCAAAAGCTCTCGAATGACGAGCTTCGTGCAAAAACTGATGAAATCAAACAACGTATCCAGGATTACGTAGCCGATGAACGCGCTAAAGTGGAAGAACTGCGCAAAGGCATCGACAACAAGGAACTGGAAGAACGTGAAGCGATCTGGGCAGAAGTTGACAAGATCGAAAAGAATATCACTGAAAAGATGGAAGTGGTACTGGAAGAGGTACTTCCAGAAGTCTTTTCTATCATGAAAGATACGGCTCGCCGTTTTTCTGAAAACGAAACGATCGAAGTAACGGCAAATGACTTCGACCGTAACCTGGCTACCAAATACGACTTTGTGGAAATCAACGGCGACAAGGCCATCTATCACAACCATTGGGTGGCAGGTGGCAACGAAATCACCTGGGATATGGTCCACTACGACGTACAGTTGTTCGGTGGTGTCGTACTGCACAAAGGCAAGATTGCCGAAATGGCGACCGGTGAAGGTAAAACATTGGTGGCTACTCTGCCGGTATTCTTGAACGCATTGACCCGCAACGGTGTACACGTAGTAACCGTGAACGACTACCTGTCAAAACGTGACTCGGAATGGATGGGCCCGTTATATATGTTCCACCTCTTTTATTTCCGCACGTATAATCAGTTCGGATTTCACACGGTTGGCACGGATCTTTGCCGTGGCAAGGTTCTCGGTTTCACTGCCTAATGAGTTGCAGTAGCCATCGACATAAAGCGGCAGCTTGCCGTCAAGAATTGTGGCTTTGTTGCTTTCGATACATTCCAACAGGCGGGCAAGTTCCGTGTCATTGCCATTCCAAGGCACGTAGAACATGTCTTCCCTTGGCACGAAGCGGAAGGTGTAGGTCGTGTCTGCTTTCTGCTGCGCAATGACAGGAAAAGTGACTGCCGTCAGCCACAGAAACAGGGTAAGAAAAGTGATTTTTCTGCTCATGCTTTTATCTATTTTACTAATTCTAATACAATTTAAAATTTTCTGGAATGTAAAATAATAAAAATAATCTATATAAATTTCACTTTTTCTGATAAAAATGTTGATTCATGTGCAAAATAGGAAGTATTTGTTATTCAGAATATTTTTTTTGTTTTTCGAGCAATTTTTCCGGGAGCCTGTATCTTGTTTCGACAGGCTGGTGAACAACCTTCTTTTTCTCTAAACCCACTTGTGAAATGGCCGGTTATCTGCCAATAACTTTGCTGCATTTTCTGTTTTTGTCACTTTTTATTCGTATTTTTGCCGGAGGAAATGTAGAAATTCATTTACGCATGAAAAAAATGGGCTTGGGAATGCTCCTTGGGGGATTAGGAATGCTGGCAGGATGTCTGTCTCCCCAGCAGCACGGAGCAGAAAAGCAGGATGAAAATCAGGAAGTCATACAACGGCTGCAAGGCATCTGGCTGGATGACAACACGGAGGCACCTTTATTCAAAATTCAAGGCGACAGCATTTATTATGCCAGCCAGATTAATGCCCCGATGCCTTTTTCGGTGCACAATGACACGATAACGGTGTACAGTGCCCAGCCCATTCATTATTTCATAGAAGAATGCTTGTCGTACAGCCTGCGTTACCGCACGTCGGTGGGCGAGACGGTGAGCCTGCATAAGGCCGAATCGGATACGTTGTCGTTTGGTACGGTGGTTCCGGTGAAGGTGGTAGAGAACGAGGTGTTTGAAAAAGACTCGGTTATTTTCCATGGAGGAGAGCGCTACAGAGGTTATGCGTACATCAACCCGACCAAGAAGCGGGTGACCCTTGTCAGTATCAATGAAGAAGGTCTTCCGGTGGAAAATATCTACTATGACAATATCATCCATATCTGCGTGTACAAGGGGAAGGAACGTTTGTTCTCCAAAGATATAAATAAGGAAATGTTTGCCCGCGTGGTACCTGCCGATTTTCTGAACAACGCCATTCTGAGCGATATGGACTTTGTGAAGGTGGATGAAAAAGGTTATCGTTACGTGGCTACACTTTGCATCCCTGACGGGGCGGCTTGTTATAATGTCCGGCTGGATGTGAGCAAGGAAGGAAGCATCGTTTTCTCTCGTTGAGCGGGAAACTATAATGAAAAAATATCCTCCAGACTGCGATTTTCACCCAAACAGTCTGGAGGATATTTTTTATTCTGCCTGCTCTTTGAGCGAACGGTTTACTTGTTCTATGTAGTTGAGGATTTCCTGTCGTCCGGTCTTGTTCTCCGAAGACGAGATGAAATGCGGAGGCAGCTCTTCCCATTGTTCTTTCAGTGTGTTCAGGAAACGGTTTACGCTGGCCTTCGTCTTTCCCACACTCTGCTTGTCGGCTTTGGTGAAAATCAGGGCGAAGGGGATGCCGTTTTCTCCTAACCACTCGATGAATTCCAGGTCGATGCGCTGCGGTTCCAACCGGCTGTCGATGAGGACGAACAGGCAGGTCATCTGTTTCCGTTCCAGCACGTAGTATTCAATAAGCTTCTGGATTTTCTCCATCATCTTTTTTCCCCGCTGGGCATAGCCGTAGCCCGGAAGGTCTACCAGATACCATTCTTTGTTGATGAGGAAATGGTTGATAAGCAAGGTTTTTCCCGGTGTGGCCGAAGTCATGGCCAGTTTGGGATTCTTGGTCAGCATGTTGATGAGACTGGATTTTCCCACGTTGGAGCGCCCGATGAAGGCATATTCCGGAAGATGAGTCTGAGGGCACATGTCGGCCCGTGAGTTACTTACGACGAACTCTGCGCTGGTTATATCCATAGGTTATATCTGTGAGTTGTTTTATGCAAAGGTAATATAAAAACGGGATTCGGTGGAAGACTTCCTTGAAAATAATCTCCGCGAAATGGAGGCCGGTTCTTGTTTTATCCGTATTTTTGCCATTCGTATTAAAGAAACGATAAGCATGAATCAACAATATCCTTCAGTTTTACTGGAAAAAGCGGTGGGGGAGTTTGCCAAGCTTCCCGGCATTGGACGGAAAACAGCCATGCGGCTGGTACTGCACTTGCTGCGTCAGGACACGGCCACGGTAGAGGCTTTCAGCAGTGCCATTTCTACCTTGAAGAAAGAGGTGAAATATTGTAAGGTGTGTCACAACATTTCCGATACGGATGTGTGCCGCATCTGCTCCAATCCGTCGCGCGACGTGAGCACAGTGTGTGTGGTAGAGAATATACGCGATGTGATGGCGGTAGAGAACACCCAGCAGTATCGCGGGCTGTATCATGTGCTGGGAGGGGTGATTTCGCCCATGGATGGCATCGGACCTTCCGATTTGGAGATTGAAAGCCTGGTAAACCGTGTGAAAGAAGGCACTGTCAAGGAGGTAATCTTGGCGCTGAGTTCTACGATGGAAGGAGATACCACCAACTTCTACATTTTCCGCAAACTGGCGAGCTGCGATGTGAAGATAACCGTCATTGCCCGTGGAATCTCCATCGGTGATGAATTGCAATATACGGATGAGGTGACGCTGGGACGTTCCATCGTGAACCGCGTGGCGTTTACCGGAACCCTTTAAAGATAGAAAGAAATGGAAAAAAGAATGACTCGTCTGCTCCATGTGCTGGAAGCGGAATTTGCCTTGTTCTGGATACTGGTCGTGGCAGGGTGTGTGTTGTATGAAACGGATGTGTTGCCTCAGGGGAGTATGGTGGGCGATGCGCAGGCAGAATATATCTTGCAGACTGTCGGCATCTTGCTGACGGTGTGTCTGATACCCTTGTCGCTGCGCATGTTCAGCCTTTCGCTGACACGCTATGTCCGTCAGTTGTCTTTGCCCGAAGCATTGGTGCATGCGTTCAGCAGGAACGTCATGATGGCACCTGCGATGACGAGCATCGCCAAATCCGTGACGCGGTTGATTCCCGACAAACGGCTGACGGTTTGCGGAATGAGCACCGTGTTGAACGCCGCCATCGGAGCGGACAGCAGCATTGAGCCAAGCGCAAAACCCGCAACGAGCCGGTTGGCCTGCATTGCGGTCGGCCTGGTGCCGTCCGGAGCGGTCATCGGGTCGCGCAGGTCGAGGAAGGACGATTCGAGGTTCGGCACAGCCACGTCAAGATGCGCGGCCGCGGTTAGGGGCGCTCCACCTTCCGATGCGATGCGCGCGGCCTGGGTTTCCGGACGCTCGTTGGACGCTTCCGGAATACGCGGATGCTGCTGCACCGACAGCCGGCGCATGGCCGCCTTCGCTTCGGGAGTCAGGGTCTTCTCATAATCGGGGCGATCGTCGATGCCCGGGCGGATGAACACCTGGCCGGGCAGCGGCTGCGGTTTGAATTCGTTATTCTGATTGTCTTCGGTCATATCTGCTGTTTTCTTGGCTTATCGCGTTTTCTGCTTGTCGCGTTTCATGTGCTTCGATACTCCACGCATGCGCCCGCCCGCTACGAGCGACACATACGAAAATCGCCCGGACGCATTGCTTCAGCGCATTCGGGCGATTCTTCAACGCAACTTACGATACCAACACGTGCGGCCACTGCCGTCCGCCCGACGGACCGGGTGCGACGGACCGGGTGCGCGACCGCAAGGTGGAACGCAATCGCAAGGCCGTACGTAATCGCAAGAAAATACGTAATCGCAAGAAATTTTCCGTCAGGCGACGACAGGCGGATTGGCGATCAGATCATCCGAACGGTGGTCTCCCGCGGAATCCTCCCATTCCAACATGGCGACCGGCGTAGTGTTGTCCACACCGAGACCGCGCTTCGGCTCGAACGTCAGCGTGGCCTGGCTGGTTTCGCCGCGCCAGGTGAAGCTGATGGACGTGTCGTCATCGGTGGTGTACGAGAACGTGCCGTCGAACGCGTCGAGCTCGTTGCGGAACTTCGCGAGCGCGTTCAGCGCCTTGACCACCGGACGCTTAAGGTTCTCGTCGATTTCCGCGGTGGAGTAGTAATGGCGATTGATGTCGCGGCCGTTATTCGTCTTACGCAGCAGCTCCATGTCGTTCTTGCCGGCGAGCGCGCCGACATAGTAGACCTGCGGAACGCCCGGCAGGAAGAACTGCACCGCGCGGATGTAGTGCTGGTCGTTGCATCCGAGCGCCGAATAGTAGGTGCTGTTGACCTGGTAGAGGTCGAGATTGGATGCGGCGGCGCCAGTGGCGGCCTGGGATTCGCCGTGGGTGTTGGCGTGGATGGTGTTGACGAGGTTGTCCACGTCCTCATCCGGCACGAGACCCTTGAGCGAGCGGTCGAGCTGGTCGGAGCCGATGTCGATCACGCCGATGCCATCGTGCGTATCGAGCACGGTGACGGCGTTGTTCGGGCGGATCTCGGTCCAGTGGGCCACGGGTTCGACGTGACCGGTGAACAGCGAGTGCAGAAGCAGCGGCGGCAGGGCGAAATCGTAGACGCGGTCCACCTTGGATGCGATTTCGACCTGCTTCTTGTAGTAGGAGTGCACTTCGATGAGGATTTCCAGACCGCGCTTGACGCCTTCCTCACGCAGACGGGAGATCAGCTTGAACGTCTTCGGAGTCATGAAGCAGCTCGTGCCAGCTTCCTTGGCGCCGTAGCCGACGGCGTCGAGGCGGATGTAGCTGACGTGAGAGGCGGCCATCTGGTCGAAGATCGACATCAGGTATTCCCAACCCTTGTCGGAATCGGTGTCGATGTCCACCTGCTGCGGGGTGAAGCTCACCCAGACCAAGCGCGTCTTGCCGGCGAACTTGTAGTGGGTGAACGGCAGGCCCGGACGCGGACGGTAGATGCCGGCCAGGTCCTCTTCGGTGGCGCCGTTCGGGAAGACGGAGCTCATGGTGAGGAACATCGGATAGTATTCGGACTCCTCGCCCTTGGCCAGCACGTCCTGGAACTGCTTGGATTCCCAGCTCATGTGGTTGACGATGGCGTCGACCATGATGTCGTGGGTCTTGGAGAGTTCGGCGACGTCGTCCCAGCTGCCGAGACGTTCGTCGACCTTGGTGTGGTCGATCGGGTCGAAGCCTGCGTCGGCGCCGTCGAACGGGGTGAAGAACGGCAGGATGTGAACGCCGTCGTACACGCCGTCGAAGCGGGTGCGCAGGATGTCGGTCATCGAGCTAAGAGTGCCATCGCCGAGACGATCGGCGTATGTGATGAGTTGCACTTTGTTTTTCATGGGACCTCCCTTGGCTCATGGGCGCGGGTGCAATTTGCGTGCGCATCTGCCTGTTTGTTGTTTACGTATTTGCATACTCACGTATGTATCGAACCGGTTCGATATTACCTCGAAAGGGACGTCAATGTCCAGTCGCGCAGTGAAATGCGCGTGTCGAACCGATTAGATGCGGTGTTCTATGCAGCTTAGCCTGTCCGACTCCAATGTGTCCGATTGATAACGCCCGGTTTGTTGCGCATTTTGGTTGAGGCTTGAGTTGAGAGACATGGTCCGTCGTCCGGGTACGATTTCAGTCGCCAAACCAAATCAACCTATTTAGGAAGGCGACGGAACCATGCCGAATCAGATTCTACAGGTCGACGAGAACATGCTCGAGACGAAGCTGGACCGGTTGGTGTCGGAGAAGGTCGAACAGCTGTTGAACGCGATGCTGGACGCGGAGGCCGACGAGATCACGGGCGCGTGCAGGCGTTCGTATACGCTGGAATGCAAGACGAATGCGGCCAGACGCGCGCTCGAGGGCGAGCCCCTCGCCCGCGTGGCGCGCGACGCGGGTTGCACGCCGACGAGCGTGTACCAGTGGATGCGCCGCTACCGGAGCGAGGGGATACTGGGACTGATGGACAGGAGAAACGCGCCGATGCCGGCCGAACCGATGCCCGCGGCCGGCGATGACGTGGAGGAGCTGCGCCGGCAGGTGGAGGTCCTGCGGCTGGAGAACGCGGTGATGCGGGAGACGATCGATGTTTTAAAAGCCGACGATCCGCGCCTCGACCCGTCCATGCTGACGAACAGGGAGAGGACGCGGGTCGTCGACGCGATCAGGGGTGAATTCGGCCTGGCGGCCTGTCTGAAGGCCGTGGGGCTGAAACGCAGCACCTACTATTACGAGCGCGGCGCGATCGCCGCGGGCGACAGGTACGCCGTGCTGC
>OGZZ01002907.1_pt1 | contig 10475 bp, 6 predicted proteins | sample 1577021 | NCBI WGS metagenome assembly OGZZ01 (sample SAMEA3541526, study PRJEB24748) | human gut metagenome | biome: human gut; feature: human-associated habitat; material: faeces | place: China | collected 2012
GATCTCCCTGAGCTGGAGGTGCATTATCAGTTCCTCGAAAACGTCGCGCAGGGCTGCCATACTGTGGGTAAATGGAAACAGTGAATACACCGCTTTGAAGAATCTCGGTGCGACTTCGATCGGGAAAGTTCCGCCGGTTCCGGCTACCTGCATAACCAGAAGTACGACACTGATCGCTTTTCCGATATCGCCGAAGGAGACAGTCAGCGTATAAATGATATTGACATATACGATGCTGGATATCCATCCGGCAAGGAGGAAGAGGAACGGGTGCTTGCACTGGATGCCAAGGTAGAACAGATCACCGAGGCAGATAAGGGTGCTCTGCAAAAGCCCGAGAATCAGGAAGATAAGGTATCTTCCAAGATAAATCTGATGGAGCTTCAGATGTTTAAGCCCGGTGGTGCCGTTTTCGGATACAGTGACCTTGAGCATGGCAACCAGGACAATTCCGCCGATCCAGATGGAAAGTGTAGAGTAGAATGGGGCCATGGAAGAACCGTAATTTTCAATCGGGTACACTTTGTTGGTTTTCAGCTCTACCGGTGCAGCGAGGAAGGAGCTGATGCTGTTCTTATCGCCGGAAATCAGGTCTTCCAGTTCGGAAAAGTCTCCGGTTGCCTCCATCTGGCTTAACCTGGAAGTTGTATCGGTAATCTTTTTGGATGCTGTCTCCAACAGATCAGAAGAGGTCTCCAGAGCCTTCTGGATTTGTGACAGATCAGAACCTGCGGAGGAGGCAAGGGTATAAATTCCATCTGCACTTGCACCAAGCTGGGAGAGCAGATCGGACAGATCATTTTTTGTAGAACCAAGGGAGCCAGACAGCTGTTTTAGAGAACCGGATACATTGGTTTCATAGTCAGATTTGACAGCAGTAATTCCTGAAATGCTGGAACTGATCAGATCATCCAGCTCTTTTTTGGAGGTCGTTACGCTGCCGGCTGTATCGCGAAGAGAAGATGCTGCGTTTGTGAGTTTATCACGAAGTTCTCCCTGAACAGCTATGGAGTCATCCAACTTTGCAAGGATTGGTGCGGTAAGATCAGACAGCTCCGGGTGTGCATCTGCAATCTGTGCAATGCTGTCACGGATTCCCTGGTAAGACTGTACGATCGTATTGACACGGTCGCTAAGAAGGTCAAGGGTGCTGGCAACAGAAGAAGCATCCTGTGACTGCGACTGGAATGCCTGATCGATCGTCTGTGACATCTGCTCGTAAAAGCTTTTGGTAGAGGTCAGCGCAGTATTGATTCCGTCTGTAGCTCCGTCCAGAGTCTCCTGAATCCCGGAGAAAGACTGTTGCGTACCGGAAAGCGTATCCGCATTTGCAGAGACCTGCCCTTTCGTTGCTTTTAAGAACCCGGCAGTTGTGTCCAGAAGCTGCTGCGCAGAATCGGTCATCTGTGAGAAGGAATGCAGAGTCGTCGAAGAAGCAGACAGATCAGAACCGATTTTATTCAGGTTTGTGATCAGTGTACCTGCAAGCTCATCCGAATCCCTGGAGTCTGCGGTATTTGTAACAGTCTGAAGTGCAGTCAGCACCGTATCGGAAATGGTTTCGATAAATACTTCGTTGACCTGTGTCTGGACTGCGGTTGCTCCTTTGTCTGTTACCTTCGGTGCAATGGCATTTTCTTTTGCATTGGAGTAATAGGTAATTTCTGGTTTCTTAATATCACTGGAAAATACACTCATCAGGTTCGTACTGAAATCTTCCGGGATTACGATCGCTGCGTAATATTCTCCGGATTTTACACCCTTCATTGCTTTACTTTTGGTTGTAAATACCCAGTTGAGCTGTGTATTCTCCCGAAGAGCAGACAATACCTGATCGCCAAGATTCAGCTGGAGCGGGATCAGGTTTCCGATATAGCCTTCGTCTACGCTTGCCACGGCGACCTTCAGATTCCCGGTATTCCCATAGGGATCCCAGCTTGCCGCAATGTTGTACCATGCATAAAGGCAGGGAACCACTGTGACGCCAAGAACGACGATCAGAGCAATGACATTTGTTCTTATTTTCCGGATATCTCTTGTGAAGATGGTCCATATATTTCTCATTTGTCTTTTCCCTCCTTTACTTTTTTAAAAAATTCTTCCTCAGACAGATGGATATAGGAAAGCTGTCTGGAGGTCTTGTCGTGAATATATTCCACACAGATCAGATAGACGGCGAGTACGATCAGGGAAATGATCCACAGTGTCAGGTATATGATCTTGGATTCCAGACTGAACATCAGAAGAAGAAAGATCAGTGGAATTACAAGGATCAGGATAAACCCGGTACGGATCAGCTTTGGATACCGTTTTTCGAAGCTGTTGGCACGTCGGATAAAATCAGCCCGTCCGTCTTCATCCTGCATCATGGTTTTCATCATCAGTGTAAGCTGTGGGCGGGAGAGCTCACCGGTTGCAGTCTCTCCCAGCATCAGATCTGTCTCGGCAAGACGTTTGTCGAACAGATGGTTCAGATTCATCAGAAGTGGTCTCAGTAGCAGTCCGATGAAGAATGCAAGGAGAAGGAAAAGCAGCAGGGTCAGCAGATTCTTTGCGTAGTTATTTTTGTAAAATCCGGCAATACACTCACGCATAGCGCCAATTCCGTAAGAGAACGGAAGAAGCGGATGCAGTCTCTGGAAAAAGACCGGTGTCATCTCGATCGGATAGGTTCCGGAAGAACCAGGGATCTGCAGGATGACCAGGACAACGGCAAGTGCTTTTCCGATGTGCTTGAAGGTCAGCGCCATTGCATAGATCAGATTGACATACACAAAGGAGCAGAGCATACCAGCGCACACAAATGCAACCGGGTGGACACACTGTACTTTCAGAAGCAGCAGATCTCCTATGCACACAATAAATCCCTGGATCAGTCCGACCACGACAAAGAGCATCCAACGTCCGAAATAAGCAGTTGTCGGAGTAAAACGGGAAATGGTTTCGTCTTTGTCTACTTCCTGTTTCAGGATGGATACCAGGATCAGTCCACCAACCCAGAGTGCCAGATTAGTGTAGAACGGAGTCATTCCGGAACCGTAATTTTCCACATCATAAAGTACCTTTGAATTGATCGAAACCGGTGAGGACATAAAATCAGAAATGGAATCTGAGTCGATGCCTTCCAGTGAGATCAGATGCTGGTAGGTTTCGGAGCTCTGCAGAGCTTTTAGATCAGCGGTAATATTTTCCAGAGCAGTATCTACGCTTTCAAGAGTTCCTCCGGTCTGACCAAGTGCGTCTGCACTTTCGTTTAAACTGCTCTTTAACTGGGTAAGGATCACCTTTAACTGTGTGATCGTCGGATTTACCCCGGTTAAAGTAGAAGAAAGGCTTCCGCTTAATGTGGCAAGCCCGTCAAGTGACTGGTTCAGCTGTGGCAGAAGCGACTGGTTTAGACTGCTTCTGTAATTCTGCAGAGACTGTCGGTTCTGGGCAGTGAGTGTCTCAAGAGAACTTCTGGTATTACTTGCTGTAGTCAGTGCATTTCCTATGCTGGAATTGCTGTTCCCAAGAGAATCAATGAGTTCCTGAAGAGAATCATTTTGTGCCTGGAGTTCTGCAATTTTTTCGCTGACGATACCGGACAGGGAAGAATCACTTCCGATCTGCTGCTGAAGGGCGGCAAGCTTTTCCAGAATTTCTGCATTTTTCTTATTTAAAGAGCTGGCAGAAGAAATACTGTCTCCGATCGCAGTGTTGACCTGTGTGGCTTTTGTCTCAAAAGTTCCGAGCTTTAAGGCTGCGGAGGTGTAGACATTGGTTAAAAGCGTCTCGCCATCTGACAGGCTGGTAGAAAATTCTGTGGAAAAGGTTCCGATTGCTGTCCGGCTGGTGGCAAGCAGATCTGATGTATCTGCAAGGGCAGCAGAACCGGAAGAGGCAACAGCATTTACAGAGTCCAGTGTTTTCAGAGTGTCATCGATCAAAGAACCGGAATCTTTTACCGTAGCCTGGAAATCCTTCAGGGCGTTCTGATAGTCAGCAAGATTCTTACGGGTATCGGTAAGTGCCTGCATCAGCGCAGAATTTGTTCCGTCAAGCTTGCCGGTCAGTGTCCCGGCCGATTTCTGCACGATCTTCGCAATGGAGTCAGCGGCAACGGACGAAAAGGTGTCATTGATCTGCTGCTGGATCGTGCTTGCGCCGGTAGCGGTGATCTTTGGAGCGATCGCGTTTTTCTTTTCATTAATATAATAGTCGAGCTGCGGCTGTTTTAAATCCCCGGAAAGGATGCTGAGGAGAGACTCGCTGAAATCCTCCGGGATTACAATGGCAGCGTAGTATTTGCCGGAACGGACACCGCTTTTGGCTTTCTTTTCATCAACAAAGGTCCAGCCAAGCTGGTGATTTTTTTTCAAATTCTGTACGATGGTGTCTCCGGCATTCAGATCCATGGAGTCTGTATGACCGCCGGTGTCACAGTTGGCAATCGCCACTTTTACATTTTTTGTATTGCCATAGGGATCCATGTTGGCGGCAATGTTGAACCATGCATAGAGAGAAGGGAGAATGCAGACTCCCACCATGACGAGAGCAGCAGCAGGGCTACGTAAGAGTCTCTTTAAATCTCTCTGAAATATTTGAAGCACTTTCTTCATGTGAACCTCCTGTGTAATGTCGTTAATAGTGCCAGTATTGAGAATAGTATAGCAAAAAGTGTGGAAAAAATCCATGAGAAAAAATGACGTTCGGTCAGAAACGCAATCTGGATAAAGTTAAGCGTAAGATGATATTTGAAAAAACAGTGTTTTATGATATTCTATATTTATCTATAATACAAATAAAAAGGGATGGAATAGAAAGTGTCAATAAAAGTAAAAGAGGTATTAGAGCTGGCACAGTCGAAAGGATGTACATTAGCAGCCGGAGAAGGTGGAATTGATAGGATTGTTCGCTTTGTGGATTGTATGGAAATACCAGATATGAAAGCATGGATGCGCCCAAATGTTTTGTATATTACAACTGGATATGCATATAGTGACACAAAAGAAGAAATAATGAATCTGATAAGAAATTTGTATGAAGCAAAGGCAGCTGCGCTCGCGACAAAATATAGATATATTGGTTGTTTTTTGGATGATGCGATCAAATTGGCTAATGAATTACAGTTCCCAATCATTTTGTGGCCGGAAGATTTGCCTTTCATAGAAATGAATTATCTTGTGATGGAGGCATTGATAAAATCACAGAACAATTTGATGGATACCATTCATTCTCGAATTGAAAAATATAACCGTCGGGAAATGGATAAAAGATTGTTTATTGATCTTTTGACAGGAAATATCACATGTAATGAAGAAGGAAACTATCGGATTAAAGAACAAAAATGGCCATCACCTCCGTACCAGATCGTTTATATTGAAATTGATGGAATTAAACAAAAATTACATGAACTACAGGAAGAGATTGTTCATGAAAAAATTGAGAAAATCGAAAATATGATAAAAGAATCTTTTGGTGAGGAAAAAGTAATTGTTTTGTCGAATAATGATAATTTTCAATGCATATTAAAACGGACAAAAGAGAAAACTATAACGAAAGAGTATTTCGAGAAGATTCAGAAAAATATTTCGGAAAAGACAGGATATACTGCAGCGATAGGTGTTTCGAGAGTAGAAAATTCCTACCAACGTTTCGGAAAGGCTTATCAGGATGCAAGGGATGCAGTAGAAATTGCAGTGTGCCAGGAATTCAATTCAAAAGTACTTTGTATAGAAGATGCAGGCTTTTGGAGAATCATGAAAGAAATCAGTAAGCATGAGCTGTGTCAGGAGTTTATGGAGGACAAGTTGAATGCATTTATTGAATATGATCAAAAAAATGAAAGTGAACTTTTAGAAACGCTGGAAGTTCTCGTGAATAATTTAGGGGCAAGAAATGTAACAGCAAATGCACTTCATTTGCATCGAAATACTTTGATATACAGAATTAAAAAAATTGAAAATCAGACAGGATATGATTTGTCAGATCCGAATAGTATTCTTGAGATAGCGCTTGCGCTTCGAATAAAGAAATTTTTGAAATAAAAGATGCCTTTTCAGGGCATCTTTTATTTCAAAACAGTATGTATCTATTACGAGAAAGGATTCAGTTTTTGGAAATGATTCATTGAACCGTATAAACTTTGTAATTTTTTGAATTCTTCTTCGTCGTATAATTTAAGAGAACGACGGCCAAAGGATTTGGCAACTTCTAACATAAAGCGTGCAGCTTCATCAAGATCAGTCATATGACTGGCTCCGGTTGCACAACCGGGAACAGTTGTTTCTGTTGTGATGGCAATCCCGACTACAGGTGCATTAGTAGCAGTTGCCGGTTGCAGAATACTGTTTAGATGATGAAGATCATTGCCATAAGGAGTGATATCCTGCTGTGTTAATGGAAATACTTTTGGAAGTTTTCCCGTAGTAATCTGCATTAAATCAAGAAGATCTTCGGAAGTACGAAGGATGTAGCCTTCTTTTACTGTAGGTGAGATTGCAAATCCATTGTGATTGATCACGCGATTTCCTTTAGTAGTATCTACAGAGAGAACTGCGTCAAGTTCCGGTGTGAGCTCTTCTGCATTTACCTGTGCCATTTCTACAGGTGATCCCATAAATGGAACCGGAACATGTGGCGCGGTCGGTGCATCCGGACAAATATGTGTAGAAATGAATACGTCACCTTCTAAAAAATCCCCTTTATTCTGCATATCTAATAATTTGGCAGCAAGAGCAATTGCAACGAGGGCACCATCACCGTCAGATACATACCCGATTCGCTCAGGACGAGCACCAAGTCCGCCTAATCTCCCAAGAAGTCCAATTGTCGGAGCATCGCCTCCGGAAGTCTTTCCGTGAAGACCCGGGATGCGAATTTTTAACATATCTGTAGAACCTTTTGGTCCAACTAAAGGATAAACCTGAATATCCGCATCTTGTTTTATGGATTTTAAATAAGATGCGACAGAGTTGCCGTTTACGTTCTTACTGTCTATAATGTCGAAAGCTTCTATTAATTGTTTGAATAACATCTTAAATCCTCTCTTTCTAACTAAAATAGTTTTTTAATTGACAAGCAAAGTTTAGCATTACTAAATAGGAAAGTCGATATTGTGCGTGCCTAAAAAGAAAGAAAATAGTTGGGCGAAATGCACATGCTATATTTTTGAAAGAATAATAAATGTGCAAAGTGCATAAAAAACAGGGACATTATGGTGCATGGAGAGTGTCGACACTTTAAGAAGTCAATGTTATACTGTAGTCAAATAAGAATTCGGAAGAAACGGAGGAAGGAAATGTGAAAGAAAGAACAGGGACTGTAAATTGCATGATCGCAACTATTATTATTTGCATTATTGCGGAGCTGATTGGTCCACTTCAATTTAAGGTGATGGGGATTGACGTGAAGATATTGACGATGATTTGGGTTATCATCATGGGAATTCTTTTATCTCCAACATTATTAGGAAAAGTGATTCCCCCACTGAAGAAATTTATTAGTAACGCAGAAATTAAACGGGCACCGTTTTTGTTGTCTCTTACATTATATCCGCTTGGAATTATGTTTGGTATCAATGCAGGTCCAAAGGTTGGAATTGTTTTACAGGCAGGTCCTGCTTTACTGTTTCAGGAAGCGGGAAATATGATGACGATGCTGATTGCATTACCACTTGGCTTACTCCTTGGATTAGGAAGAAGTGCTGTGGGTGGAACGTTCTCTCTTTGCAGAGATACGGCACTTGGTATTATCGGAGATAAATATGGTCTGGAATCCAGAGAAGGAATGGGAACACTTGGAACTTATATTAGCGGAAGTGTATTTGGTACTCTCTTCTATTCTTTCCTGGCACCGATCGGGTTAGCAATCGGATTTCATCCTTATGCACTTGCGATGGCATCAGGTATGGGAAGTGCATCTATGATGAATGCGGCTACTGCAGCGTTGACAAATGCAGCGGCACCTATGTATTCAGAACAAATTCTTGCATATTCTGCAACCAGTGGACTTTTAACTGCAGTAACAGGTGTGTATGTGGAAATGTTTTTGGCATTGCCATTAGCGAACTGGTATTATAATCGTGTTAATCCAGGTATTGAAAAATTAAGGGCTAAATTATTTAAAAAAGCATCTGAGGAGGCATAAGATGGAAAATACAAAACAAACTCCACAAGAAAAATCGACATTAAGTAATATTTTAGAACAAATTAAAATAGTATTGGTGATTTATGGAATTGTCATAATTATACATATGGTTTCTATTGGAAGCAAACTTCCGGATTTGGCAAAGTCGACAGTGGTAAGCTTTGTAATGGTAGTGATTGCGATTACCTTGAAAAATGTTGTGAAAAAACCTAATCTTCCAGGATTTGCGTGGAAATTAATTAATGTGTTCGAAAGAATATCACACATAGTCTCTGGTATCCTTTGTTTTGACATTGCCGATATCTCCGATTGCAGATTTTATCGTAAATGCAATGAGTGCATATAGTTTTGGACTTGTAGGACTTCCGCTACTTGCTTTTGCTGGAATTGCTGTAGGAGACCAGCTTGAGGTTTTCAAAAAACTCAGCTGGAAAATTGTAATTGTATCCTTTGTGGTTATGGCATCTACTTATTTTGGATCAGCAGCAATTTCAAATATTATCTTATCTTTAAAAGGAATGATCTAAAACCATACAGATAAAATGAGAGGTGAAGAATATGGATAATTTAGAATTAATGAAACAGGAAATCAGTAATCTTGCAAAAGAGAAAAAGGAAGAATTTGAAAAAGTAAGTGATTATATTTTTGCAAACCCTGAACTGGCATTTAAAGAATATAAATCACAGGAAGCACTTTGCAAACTGTTGGAAAGCCATGGCTTTGTTGTTAAACGAGGAATTGCAGAAATGCCGACATCTTTTGAAGCAGTTTTTGATTCTGGAAAACCAGGGAAAACAGTAGCACTTATGGGAGAATATGATTGTCTTCCGGAAATCGGACATGGTTGTGGACATAATCTGATCGGAACATCAGCAGCCGGTGCAGGAATTGTATTAAAGGAAGTTATGGAAAAGCATGAGATAGGTGGCGTGTTAAAAGTATTAGGTACTCCGGCCGAAGAAAAGGGCAGTGGCAAAGCGATTATGGTTCGCCATGGAGTATTTGAAGGAGTTGATGCTGCACTTCTGATGCATCCGTGTGATGAATCTATGCCAGATGATATTTCTTTTGCAGCAATTACATTGGAATTCACCTTCAAAGGAAAACCGGCCCATGCGGCAGCTTGCCCATGGAAGGGAGCAAATGCACTGAGTGGAGTTCAGTTAATGTTCCATGCGGTTGATATGATGCGTTTACATTTTAAAGATTACAGCAGAGTACACGGAATTATTACAGAAGGCGGAGTAGCTCATAATACTATAACAGATGAAGCGAAAGCAGTATTTAATATTCGTTCACTGGAATATGATTATATGATGGAAATGGTTGATGCTATTCGTGATTGTGCGAAAGGAGCGGCAATTGCAACCAGGACAGAAGTTGAAGAAAGACAGTTGGATGAAGTTATCAAAGATGTGCGTAATGATAAGAAACTGGTTCAGTATGTTCGTAAGAACATGGACTTTATTGGTGAAGAGTATATAGAGCGTGACCTGACTCAGGGAATCGGTTCGACTGATGTTGGAAATGTAACCCATGAAATACCGGCAATTCAGTTTTATGTGAAATTGAAAGAGCATGTAGGGACACATACAAAAGAGTTTGCAGTAGCAGCAGGCGGAGAAGAAGGAAAAAGAAATCTGCATGCTTCTGTTCAGCTCTTGGCAATGAGTGCATTGGATGTATTAAGTGAGTAAATAGAAAGTGTATCACTTTTTAGAGAGTTCTAAAAAGTGATACACTTTTTTTGAAATATTGTCTTGAATGAATATTTCGCATTTGTTTAAAAATTCTTTAGAAATGCCCTTTCCATATCTTAACAATCTCCTGTTAAACTATGCTCATAAAAAGATAACGGGAGGAATTAATAAATGAGAGTATTGATTACAACAGACTGGTACGAACCGGTTATAAACGGTGTTGTTACTTCAGTTATGAATCTTTCCAGACAGCTAAGAGAAAGAGGACATGAAGTAAAAATTCTTACATTATCAAGAACATTTCATTCTTATATAGAAGGCGATGTGGTTTATGCAGGATCAATTGGACTTGGATGCATTTATCCGCAGGCAAGATTAAAAATTCCAAAGGCAGCAGGTGACTATATGGAAATGTTGCTTGAGTGGAAACCGGATATTGTGCATTCACAGTGTGAATTTTCCACATTTTTCTTAGCGAAAAGGATCGCATCTGAACTTCATGTTCCGATTGTACATACGTACCATACAGTTTACGAGGACTATACCCATTATTTTTCACCGCAGAAAGTATGGGGAAGAAATATTGTGCAGTTGATGACAAAGAAACTTGCAAATGCGGTAGAAACCCTAATTGCACCCAGTGA
>OGZZ01002915.1_pt1 | contig 10460 bp, 9 predicted proteins | sample 1577021 | NCBI WGS metagenome assembly OGZZ01 (sample SAMEA3541526, study PRJEB24748) | human gut metagenome | biome: human gut; feature: human-associated habitat; material: faeces | place: China | collected 2012
GCCTGCATGTTGTGTTGTACTACCATACTCATAATAGAATCCTCCTTGAACTCCCGCTTTGCGGGGTATTATGTCTTTTCCTCTGGAAATCCTTTTCCTGAGGTTGTTTCTTATTGCACCACGTCTGCGGTGCGTCACAAGCATCTGAGATGCTTTGCAACCTTGTATATTCTGCCGTACACCTTACGATATACCGCAATAAGCGAAGCGTCCCGGGTGTGCCCCGCTTATTACCAAATGTTTGTGTGATGCTAAGCGTTAAATTTATCTTTCAAACTCTCTGCATCTTTTTTTGCTTCTGCTTTCATCCGCTCATTCCACAGAATTCGTTTAATCTCCTGCTGTGCCTCCCTGGAAATACCCGGCTCTGCATAATAGGTTTCTCTCTTTCGTGCCGGATTTTCTTCCGTGGTACTTCTGGCAATGTTGAGTTCCCTCGGAGCATCAATGAGCAGCCTTGCGTGATTTCCTGAACCACCTACATAGACCACACGGATGTTATCACCAATGTTTACATATTGCCCCTGTTTCAATGAAAGTTTCAGCATTTTGTTACCTCCATGTATGTATTCCATCCCCTGTTTCCTCGGGTATGTCCTGCGCATTTTCTTACGCATCTGCATTTTTATAAAATGCTTCTTTTCTTTTTATTTCAAAAATGCGACAATGTTTTATAGAATGTTGCATTTTATGTCACAAAAGCATTTTATTTTTGACTTGAAAGGAGTAATTTTTATGGGAACAACACAACCGATCCGAAACCGACAGGAACTGCAGAATTTCAGTTCATACTACAAGCAGGTAAAACCGCATCTGCGAAATTATACTTTAGTTGTATTGGGATTAAACACTGCACTGAGAATCAGCGATCTATTAAATCTTCGCTGGAGAAGTGTCTATGATTTTAAAAAGAACTGTTTTCGGGATCACCTTTTGATATGGGAACATAAAACAGGAAAAAGAAATTATATTGCGATAAACCAGAACGCGAAAAATGCCCTGTATCTATATTTTATGGAAAAGAATCCTGATCCGGAAGAATATGTTTTCTCCAAACGGACAAACCCTTATAAACCGCTCAGCCGTTCACAGGCTTACCGCATTATTAAAGAAGATGCCTCACATACAACCAGTGAAGAGGCGATCAGCTGTCATTCTCTCCGGAAAACCTTTGGCTATTATGCATGGAAGGAAGGCGTCCAGCCAGCACTTTTAATGAATGTTTTTAACCATTCTTCGTTTCATATCACGAAACGTTACCTTGGAATTGAACAAGACGAAAAGGATCTTGTCTATCTGAATATTAATCTGTAAAACATTCGGGGAATGCTTTGTTGCGATACCATGTACAAAGCGTTCTCTTTCATAAAATGTTTGACTTTAATCATAAAATGCGTTATTCTGTTTTCAATAAATATCTATATTCCAAATCTGATGCCAGGTCGTTGTTACCAAAAAAGGCAGCACGCAGCAATCATGGGGAGCATTTCGCTCATATATCACAATTGGAATTAAAATTTCATAAACGTGTCATAGCAGAACTGTTTCTTATTATTTCATATTGTAAAAACAGACGTTTATGATATATACTAAAGGAAAGGCAGGATACCACATGGAGAAATCTGACATTCTGACAGCTTCACTGCCAGATGCCAACGATGAAACAACCGATCACAGCACCATTTTTGATGATGTTTTCCGAACAATTGCTCAGAAAATGCCACAGCTTCTGATTCCTCTGATCAATGAAGTATTCCACACTTCTTACAGTGAAGAAGAACATTTTGAACAGTTGCGGAACGAACATTATGAAAAATATGGCACTGTGATTACAGATTCTATTATCCGGATTGGCAATCACATTTATCATCTGGAATGCCAGTCCTCGAAAGACAAAACGATGGTTATACGAATGTTCGAGTATGATATTTCGATTGCGATTGAGCACGCTTCTTATGAAAATGACGAAATCTGGGAAATTGAATTTCCACAGTCCTGCGTTCTCTATATCCGTAACCACCGCGATCTCCCGGACTATCACGAAGCGGTCGTGAAGTTTGCGGATGGACAAAAAGTGCGCTACCGTGTTCCAATTTTACAGGCAAAAAAGTATACCGTTGACCGCATTTTTGAGAAACGGCTACTGATTTTGCTACCGTATCATATTTTACGGTATGAGCACTTTTTGAAGCACAACGGAACGGATACCAGAAAGTTACAACAATTGTTAGCTGATTTCCGTGAAATTAACCGAAGACTTGAAGAAACAGCTGAAAAAGAAAATAAATCACATCTTTATATGGATATGATTGTTCTGATTGAACAGATTGCAGATTATATCATTCCAAAAAACAATACCATTAGGAAAGGATTGGGTGATGTTATGGGTGGCAAGATTTTAAAATTACGGTCGGAGGAATTGCTGGAACTAGGCGAAGCTCGTGGCGAAGCCCGTGGGGAAGCTCGTGGAAAAGCAAAAGGCAGACTTGAAGGCAAACGCGAAGAAAGACTCGATGCAATTCAAAATATGATGGATCTTGGATTGACAAAAGAACAAATTTTAAGAAAATATTCTCTGGAGGAATATGAGGCAGCATTGCGTTCTATGCCAGCAAAAGTATAACCGAAAAGAAAATTTAAAATATTTTCTTTTCAGGGGTTAAGGAATGCTTCCATCGTCCGATATATTATGTGTAAATAAAAATGCAACATTCTATAAAAGAATGTTGCATTTTTATTTCTATATTTATTTTACTCAAACACGATCCTATTTATACTACTTACTTTTTATGGTATCTTCAAACGCTTTCCGCACATCATCATTATGGCTTGTGATAATAAGGACTGCATACTGCCCTTTCGTAAAAATCAACCCATCCTGAATCCGGCTGACCTGCTTCGGTTCATAGGACTGCAGCAAATTATACCGATCCTGCTGATGCTTTGTCAGGCTTTCTTTTGCCTCATCCACATCTGCCTTATCTTTCACGGCAATCACTACAATTTCATCTGCTTTGTGCCCATCCGAAGAATAGCTTACAAAATAGCTGTCCACTTTTTTATAGTCCATGTCAGAAATATGGGAAAACTTATCTTCTGCATCTTTTTCCGTACTGCTGGCATTAAGCATCTCCGGCAGATCCGGATCCGCTGCTTCCATCGCCGTGCGCAGGTCATACATACTGACAGAACCGGACGTGTTTTTCTTCGCACCACATCCCACACACATCACCAGCATGGTCAGAACCAGCAGAAGTTTCCAACCCGTTTTTTGTTTTTTCATCTGTTATCTGGCCTCCACAGTTTCTTCCGTACTGAACGTTGCCCCATTTTGTGCCGCATTATCCATGGTCATATTCTTATTTCCGATATCAGCACTTGCGCCATCCATCATCATGCCATCTCCGTTTGCAGATTCCAGTCCCTGAAATGCTTTCTGGACAGCCTTGTCGATTTTTTTCTGTTCTTTTTCGCTGATATTCTGGCTTGTATTGTCCGTGTTATATCCCGGCATGGTAACATTAAACAAATATCCTTTTCCATCCGGATCCTGAATCCAGTTGTAAGTTCCCAGACTGTATGGCATATCCTTATAGTTTCCGGACATCAGGAAATTGTCAATGGAAGAAGCTATGGCATTTGCCACCTGCGCTTTTTCCTCTGTAATATCCTCTTTAAACGCAACCATGACCCCGCCAAGCTTTTTGTCCATAGCAGCACGCAATGCTTTCGGCAGATCATATATACTGTCCACGGTTTTCTTATTCTGGTATGCCATATTGTACTTTAATGAGTTAGCTGCCGGGAAGTAATCGCGATCCCAGCTCTGGGACTGTCCATACATGGCATCCGTCACATTAAAGTTCGCATAATTTCCATTTCCTGCATCGGAATAAATATCGGTAATGTACCAGTCTCCGTCAATTTTTACCACATCCCAGCTATGGAATTTTTCTGTATTATGTTCCACTTTACATTCAATTCCCATCATCTGCATGAACATGCGGAATGTCGTTGCATAACCGACGCATACGGCATTGTGGTATTTTAACACACCGTATGGATTATCACAGTCTTCCTGTGTACTTGGAATAACGGTCAGTGCCCCGGAATCCTGCTGGAGCTTTTTGGTCATCCAGTCATACACCGCCTTTTCCTTTTCAAAATCAGACATGCTGTCCGTAATCTTCATATCTTTGATCGCTTTTTTTGCCATATCAAGGGTTTCTTTTTCTTTGTCTGTCAGCTTTGAAGTATCGCCGGATTTGTAGGCATCCGAAATATTTGTGGTAGGTTTGATCTCATAATTATCTGCGATCTTTACGTAATCCTCGGTAGTCTCAGGATTTTCTTCCTTTTTCTGCTCTGCAATATAGGATTTTAAAGTCACCAGATTAAACGCAGAAATCGTGGTACTTCCCACAACGCCTGCCGCAAGAATCACCGCTACAATACCTTTCCATGCACCGCCTTTTTTCTTTTCTTTCTGCTCCGGCTGCACCGGATTACTTTTTACGCTTTCATAAGTTTCCATATGTATTTACCTCATATTTTAATTGATGTATTTTTTCTACTGCACCTTTATTATAGCAGTTTCACATCCAAAAAAGGCTATCTTTAAAGAAACTTAAATAAATATTAAGATCCGTCTGTACGAAAAAAAGGACATCCACAGCGAATGTCCTTTTCTCCCATATGGTATCATCCTTATATTGCATCTTCCTCAATATGCTCCCTGCCCTGTGCAATGATTGACCGGACGTGGTCATCTGCCAGGGAATAAAAAACAGATTTTCCCTCCCTGCGGCATTTGACTAACTTATTCTGTTTTAAAATCCGAAGCTGGTGGGAAATTGCAGACTGTGTCATTGACAATACCGCTGCAAGATCACAGACACACACCTCTGCTTCAAACAGTACAAACAGAATGCGGATACGGGTGGAATCTCCAAACACTTTAAATAATTCTGCAAGATCATACAGTTCCGTTTCTTCCGGCATCGTGTCATTCACGATCTTTAGCAGATCCGGATGTACCTGATTTTCACTACAGCATTCAATCTTTTCTTTTTCCATGAAGTTCCTCCTCTCCACCGGAACATTTCCGGCAGAATTATACCCTATAATTTTTTTACAAAAAGTGCACGGATTGCATTCAGCACAGCAATCACCATAACACCAACATCTGCAAAAATTCCCATCCACATATTTGCAATACCTATCGTTACCAAAAACAGGCAGAGCAGTTTAATCCCGATTGCAAAACAGATATTTTCATATACAATCCGCAGGCACTTTCTTGCGATACGGATTGCTTTCGCAATCTTGAGTGGATCATCATCCATCAGTACCACATCTGCTGCCTCAATCGCCGCATCCGATCCAAGTGCTCCCATAGCGATTCCAACATCAACACGGGAAAGCACAGGTGCATCATTGATGCCATCCCCGACAAAGGCAACGGTACTCTTTTCTTCCCTGGTCTGCAACAGTTTTTCCACTTCGGAAACTTTATCTGCCGGAAGCAGCTGGGAATGTACTTCCGTGATTCCAACCTCCCCTGCTACCTGCTGTGCTACACGGTCATCATCACCCGTCAGCATTACCAGCCGGTGCACACCGGAATTTTTCAGTGCCTGCATGGCAGCCGCCGCATTCGGCTTAATCATATCTGAAATCAGTATATGACCGGCATAGGCACCATCGACTGCCAGATGTACGATTGTACCGGTACAGCTGCAGTTGCGGTACGCAATTTTTTCTTTTTTCATAAGTTTGTCATTTCCTGCCGCAACCCTGTGTCCGTCTACCGTTGCGATCACACCATGTCCACCGATTTCCTGTACATCTGTGACCCGGTCCACATCCAGTTTCTTACCATAGGCTTTCTGCAGGCTGATACTGATCGGATGTGTGCTGTGACACTCTGCCAGTGCCGCGTATTCCAGCAGCTGTTCTTCCTTTTTCGTATATACCGGATGTCCGGACTCAACCGGACAGCTGCCGGATGCACAATTTGTTCCATGAATTCCGCAGACTTCAAATACCCCCTGCGTAATTGTCCCTGTCTTGTCAAAGACAACCGTGCGTGTTCCCGCAAGTGCTTCCAGATAGTTGGAACCTTTTACCAGAACACCCTCTGCACTGGCACCTCCGATTCCTGCAAAAAAGCTGAGTGGAATACTGATGACCAGCGCACACGGGCAGCTGATAACCAGAAATGTCAGTGCACGGTAAATCCAGATGCCCCAGTCTGCCGGAAGCCCCATAAACAGCATGCGGACAAGCGGTGGCAGTATTGCCAGTGCCAGCGCGCCGTAACAGACTGCCGGTGTATAATAATGTGCAAATCTGGAAATAAAATTCTCGGAACGTGATTTCTTGGAACTTGCATTCTCCACCAGATCAAGAATCTTAGAAACCGTAGACTCTCCAAACTCTTTTGTGGTGCGGATCTTTAACAGTCCGGAAATATTGATACATCCACTGATGATTTCCTCTCCCACAGCGACTTCCCGCGGAACACTCTCTCCCGTCAGTGCACTGGTATTCAGGGAAGAATGTCCTTCCACAACCACACCATCGATTGGGACTTTTTCGCCCGGCTGTACAATAATCACCGTGCCGATCTCCACCTCATCCGGGTCTACTTTTTCCATCTGACCGTCTGTTTCAATATTTGCATAATCCGGCCGGATATCCATCAGATCACTGATATTCCGGCGGCTCTTACCGACTGCATAACTCTGGAACAGCTCTCCGATCTGATAAAACAGCATAACTGCAACGCCCTCTTTGTAATCACCGAGGGCGATCGCTCCGATGGTTGCCACTGCCATCAGAAAATTTTCATCAAACATCTGCCTGTTGCAGATTCCCTTCCAGGCTTTCCGCAGAATATCATAACCGATCACAAAATACGGAACCAGATAGAAAAGAAACTCCAGCCACTTTGGTATGGAAACAATGCTTCCTGCAATCCCGATGATAACCAGAAGCACTGCCGCCACAATAATTCGTTTCAATACTTTTTTCTGCTTTTTATTCATGGTGCCCTCCAATCTGACTGATACCTATGGAAAAAGCCGGATTTAAAGAAAGATCTCACAATCATCTTCCACTTTCTTACAGTTCTTTAACACATCCTGCATAACCGCTTTCGCATCTGCACCCTCTTCAAATTCTACGTTCATCTTCAGTGTCATGAAATTTACAGTTGCATCCTTTACTCCAGTAGTAGCTTTTGCAGCTTCCTCCATTTTATTTGCACAGTTTGCACAATCCACATCAATTTTGTAAGTTTTCTTCATCGTCGGTTTCCTCCATACTTTCCTTTTTCATTTTATCATTCTTTCATATGAGCATTTGTTCATATGTTTGATTCTATTATAGCGCAAAGTTCGTAAATGTCAATATATTTTTAATACGCTGGGATTGTTTCGGAATTGAATTTTCCAGAACATTTTTTTAATAAACAGATTTGCATGTGTTTTTTAAGAAAATCAAGTGTTCTATCACTTTCCAAATTGATAGTGGACATATAGAAAATAAAGGATTGATTATGTCCCACTTGCATCGTGTGTTGGGACATATATGATATATTTTTCCAACTATGTCCCACTTATCACCGCCATCGGGACATATGTTCTCCTTGTGAAATCTGTAAGATTTATTACAGGATTTATGATAAATGGGTTATGTAAGATGTACTATCCGTTTTCTGTAATCCTTTTGTAAAAACAAAAAGAGTGGATGCTTTTGAGACATCCACTCCATGCGCTTGCTATGCCATGCCGTTTACGGTTTTATATTTATAGAGCATCTCCGCATGATTCTGTTCTTCCACCTGGATATCTGCCAGAAGTTTGCGCACATCGGAATCTCCAAACGCAAAAACATCGGTATTATAGGTCCCGGACACCATTTTTTCGGAACCGATACTGTCCGTGGCAAGGAAATTATCGTTTTTCTTATCTTCCGGATTGGTCATGGAATCATATGTTGCCTTTGGCTCATACATCTTTCCATCCCTGTCATTGACGTTACAGGATGGGACGCTGCCTTTCATGACCTGTTCCAGAGACTCCACATGCTTCTGCTCCTTTTTTTCCAGATCGGCAAACAAATCCCGAAGTACCGGGTCTTTTGCTTCCTGTCCGTAACGTTTGTACTTCTCCACGCAGGACAGCTCCTGTGTGTGCAGATCCTCAATTGTAGCCATCTCTTTTTCTGTTAAAACCATGGTTTAACCCTCTTTCTTTCCATAAGATAATCTTGTTGATTGCAGAACATGAACACTCCGCAACCTTCTCCTCTAGTATCTGTAAAAAAATGCAACACATACCTGGTAAAATTTCGTCAAAAAGGGTTGAAACTTCTCACAACAGATTGTATAATTTCGTTTGTATTTTATACAATATTTACAAAAAGGTGGATTATTTTATGGAAGAACGAGAAAAATTAAAATCCCGTCTGGGATTCATTCTCCTGTCAGCCGGATGTGCGATCGGAATCGGAAACGTATGGAAGTTTCCATACACTGCCGGACAGGGCGGAGGCGGTGCCTTTGTGCTGTTTTATCTGTTGTTTCTGATTATTCTCGGACTCCCGATCATGACGATGGAATTTGCGGTTGGGCGTGCCAGCCAGAAAAGTCCGGTCAAAGCCTACCATGCACTGGAAAAACCCGGACAGAAATGGCATATCCACGGGATTATCACATTGATCGGCTGCTATCTTCTTATGATGTTTTATACAACGGTCACCGGCTGGATGCTTCATTATTTTTATATGACGGTCACCGGACAGTTTCAGGGACTGGATGCCGACGGTGTATCCGGACAGTTTACCACAATGCTGAGCAAACCTCTGACCATGGGCTTCTGGATGGTGGTAGTTGTTTGCGCCGGCGTATTTGTCTGCTCCCGTGGACTGCAGAACGGTCTGGAAAAAGTAACAAAGGTCATGATGACTTCTTTGCTTATCATCATGATCATTCTGGCGGTCAACAGCTTTTTTATGGATGGTGCAAAAGAAGGCCTTGCCTTTTATCTGATCCCGGACTTTGAACGGATGAAACAGATCGGTATTGCAAAAACCATTACGGGTGCCATGAACCAGGCATTTTTCACGTTAAGCCTTGGAATCGGCGCGATGGCAATTTTGGGAAGTTATATCGGAAAGGAACGCTCTCTGCTTGGTGAATCGGTAAATATTGCCATTCTGGATACGTTTGTTGCTATCACCTCCGGACTTATCATTTTTCCGGCATGCTTTACGTTCCATGTTGACCAGACTTCCGGACCAAGCCTGATTTTTATCACCCTGCCGAATATTTTTAACCATATTCCGCTTGGCAGACTCTGGGGAAGCCTGTTCTTTTTGTTTATGTTTTTTGCAGCGTTTTCCACAATCCTGGCAGTATTTGAGAACATCATCTCCTGCGGTATGGAACTGACCGGATGCAGCCGCCAGAAATCCTGTGCCGTTAATCTGGTACTGATCATTGTACTCTCCCTGCCATGTGTACTCGGATACAATGTATGGAACTGGAAAGGTTTTTCAATCTTTGGCGGGTCTGTGCTTGACCTGGAAGATTTTCTGGTAAGCAACCTGTTCCTGCCTCTCGGTTCCCTGGTATATCTGCTGTTTTGCATAGAGTCACGTACATGGCTCAGCAGTCCGTCAGGCGACTTACTGGCGGCAGACGTGTTGGCGCACAGCCAGTCGATGCCGTTGCTGGGATCAGCGATGCGATTGTTGAAATCGGCGACACCGCGGTCGAACTCATGGTTGCCTACCGCCGAAATCGTCAATCCCCACGCTTTGGCCATGTCCAGCGTGGGTTGGTCCTTCTCCACCGCCGACTCATACGGGGAACCTCCCACCAAATCGCCGGTCGATACCGGGATCATATTGCCGGGGTTATGGCTGTCGGCCACGGTGAAGGCGGTGGCGTTGTCCGCACCACGTTCGATATGCCCGTGAAAATCAGTGATGTCGGCGATGGTCACCGTACGGGTGCCGGAAGATGGATTATCGCCGGAAAAAGGAACAGCTCCCGTGGTTCCCGCACAAGCATAAGGAACCACCAGAGCCGTAAGGATAAGCGATACTGCACCAAAAGCGATCCCCGATCGCTTGCCGGCCCACCGCCGGTTCTTCATATTCCTGCTCACACCAGTCACGCTAGGATCGTCGATTGAACGGCCATGCCTAGGAAGGCGACTCTCAGGTGAATTCTTAGAGGCGTCTTGGGATGGGAAAGGCCTGACCCCGTACTATCAGGGTCAGGCCTTTGCAACCCGTGTCACTACGAATGCGTCGGCAAGGGGAGATTACTCGGCAAATTCCTCGACGCAGATCTCAGCTACCGCATCCACGCACGCCTCGGCAATCAGGCGGCCGCGTTCGGCGCTTGAGCCGGCCGGATTGGCGAGTCCGCCGTGAGCGGGAACGTC
>OGZZ01002924.1_pt1 | contig 10442 bp, 7 predicted proteins | sample 1577021 | NCBI WGS metagenome assembly OGZZ01 (sample SAMEA3541526, study PRJEB24748) | human gut metagenome | biome: human gut; feature: human-associated habitat; material: faeces | place: China | collected 2012
CGGGGCGCACGGTACGGCGACGGAGGGCAAAACCCCGGCAACCACTTCTGGTGGCGAACGAGGTTGGCGATCACGGCCTCCTCGTTATGCGCCGCGATAAAGAAGGCATAGCGGTGGAGTTTTTTGGCCTTGGGAGGCGCGACCTCGCCACGAAGAGCGCCAATGACAAAGAAGACCACCTGGTACAGAAAGCAGACCGTGAGTAGCGTAACCACAATCTGGTTAAAGATCACGATGGGCGTGTTAGTTTGTAAAAAGGCGAGCATGCAGGCTCCCGAGAACGCGTTACGTAAACAACCGTATATCTTACCGTAGGCTAACCGAGTTCAAGAAACCACCTAATACTGGTTAGGCTTCGAGCAGACCGAGCTGCGGAACGATTTCGTCGCCGGCGGCAGTGCGGCCGAGCGAGCGCGGGGCTAAGTCATCCAGAACGGCGGCGAGATCCCACGGCAGCTCATCGCGGCACTCAATGCGCTCCCCCGTCACGGGATGATCGAACGCCACACGCCAGGAATGGAGGAATTGCCTGGTCAAACCCTGGTCGGCACGCGCATCGCACTTACCGTAGAGCGGATCGCCCACGCAGGCGTGGTTGATATGGCGCATGTGCACGCGAATCTGATGCGTGCGACCCGTAAACAGGTGGCACTCGACGAGCGTATAGCCATCGTCAAAACGCGTGGAATCGAAGCGCTCGAGGACCCTAAAGGTCGTAATGGCCTGTCGCGCGAAAGGATCGTCCGAAACCGCCATCTTGACACGGTCGCGCGTAGAACGGGCAATGCCGGTGTTAATGGTGCCCTCGTCCATGGCAATGTGGCCGTGGACGAGCGTAATGTAGCGGCGGTCGAGCGTGCGCGTGCGGATGAGATTCTGGAGCGCGCGCTGGGTGTCGTCGTCTTTTGCCGCGAGCATAAGGCCCGAGGTGTCACGATCCAGGCGATGCACGATGCCGGGGCGGTCCTCGCCCTGCACGGTGCCCAGATGGTCAATGCCACAGTGATAGACCAAGGCGTTCGCAAGGGTGCCGCTCTCGTGGCCATGGGCGGGATGGCACACCAGACCGCGCTGCTTGGAGAGCACGATGAGGTAGTCGTCCTCGTAGCGGATATCGAGGGGAATGGCCTCGGGAATCACATCGGTGGGATCGTGCGGCTCGGGCAAATCGACCGAAATACGGTCGCCGGAGCGCACGGCATACTTTTTTGACAGGCATGTCTCGCCGTTGACGGCAACGGCACCGCCCTCGATCAGATGCGCGCAGGCAGAGCGCGTAGGGCAGCCGTCATTAGCGCCCAGATAGGCGTCAAGACGCTGACCAGCGGCATCGTCGTCAACAAGGATATGGATGTCGGCCATTAGCGCTCGCTCCTTTCGCGAATCTTGCGGGCACGCTCCCCACGCTGCTGGGCCTTGCGCTTAGCGCGGGCCTCGTCACGGGCGTTGAGTTCGGCGGTCGCGTCGACCTCACGGGCCGCAGGACTCAAGAACATGTAGCCGATGAGGGCAAGCACCACACCGACCGTAATGCCGACATCGGCCACATTGAAGACGGGGAAGTCGATGAAGGTGGTGGCAATAAAATCGGTCACAAAGCCAAAAGCCAGACGGTCGATCGCATTGCCAATGGCGCCGCCCACGACCATAGCCATGCCCACAACCTCAAAGCGAGCAAGCTGGGGCGCGCGAAGCAAGTACACCGCGATCGCAACGATAACGACAAACGCCAGCACGGCAAACGCGAGGCCATGTCCCTCGCCCATGCTAAAGGCAGCACCGATGTTACGCACGAAAAGGAAGTCGATCACACCGGGGATAACAGTCACATGTAGAGCATCGCCGACGGCACGAACCGCAAGCTTGGTCAGCTGGTCAACAAGCAGCACGGCCAACGCCACGCTACCAGCAACACCCAACCGCCAACGCAAAGGCGGCGTCATATCCGCAGAACGACCCAAATCAATCCCCTACCCTCAAAAACATCGAATTACGTTTAACGCAAATCAATATCTTATATTGACCAGCAACGAAATAGCCGATGATTCGCTACCAACAGCGAAAACCCGCCAGAGCGAGCAAGGTGCCTTGAAGCAAGGCGGCATAGACCTTCTGGTCATGCCGCCGAAGCTGAAAGGCAGATTGCCGCTCTGGCGGGTTTGCAGCGTCGAACCGTTACGCGGTTTGGTAAAACCGCGTAACTAGAGTGCGTTCGCACACCTCTCGCAGATGTGAGCGTGGCCGTTGTACTCGCCGACGGTGGTGCGGTAGTTCCAGCAACGGTCGCAGCACTCGCCCTCGGCAGCCTCGATGGCAACGGAGAGCTCCTCGCCCTGGGTCAGTTCAACAGCGGAGACGATGTAGAACTCGGCCAGGTCGACGGCCTTGTCGCCGGTCAGCAGCGCATACATCTCGGCGGGAACGACCGCCTTGACGCGGACCTGTTGGCTCTTAGTGAAGGTGCCGGCGGAGCGGGCGTCCTCAAGGGCCTTGGTCACGGCGCTACGGAGCTCGAGCGAAGCCTCGAGCACGCCCTCAAACTCGTTGGCCTCGTCGACCGTGATGGGCGACTTGTACCAATCGAGCAGCGCGGCGTACTTCTGGTGATCGACGCAGCCGGCAGGCGCATAGGCCATGGCCTCGTCAACGGTGTAGGACAGAATCGGCTGCAGATCGCGCATGAGCATCGAGAAGAGCTCAGCGAGCACGGTCTGGGCGCTGCGGCGCTCGAGCGAACCGGGCTTGTCGCAGTACAGACGATCCTTCAGGGCGTCGAGGTACACGTTGGAAAGCTCGGTAACCACGAAGTCGTAAAGCGCACGGTAAGCGCGCGGGAACTCGTAGCAAGAGTAAGCGTCGTCGACCTCGGCCTGGACCTGGGTCAGACGGGCAACCATGAGCTTGTCGAGCGGCAGCAGGTCGGCAAAGGCGACGCCGTCGGTTTCGGGCTCAAACTGACCCTCGAGCTCGGAGAGCAGGAAGCGCAGCGTGTTGCGGAAACGACGGTAGGCATCGGACGTACGGGCAAGGATCTCGTGGTCGATGGACACGTCGGAGCTGGTATCGACGGAGGCAACCCACAGGCGGATGATGTCGGCGCCCATCTCGTCGCAGACCTTGTTGGGGTCGATGACGTTGCCGAGCGACTTGGACATCTTACGGCCCTGGCCGTCGAGGGTGAAGCCCTGCGAGACGACCGCCTTGTACGGAGCGTGGCCGTTGGCGCCCACCGAGGTGAGCAGCGAGCTCTGGAACCAACCGCGGTGCTGGTCGGAGCCCTCGAGGTAAACATCCGCCGGATACTCCAGCTCGGGACGGTACTCGCAGACGGCCTTCCAGGAGACGCCGGAATCCCACCACACGTCGAGGATGTCCTTATCGGCCTTGAGGTGATGTGCACCGCACTTGGGGCAGACGCAGGCCTCGCCCAGATAGCTCTCAGGAGCGTCGGTGAACCAGGCGTCGGAGCCCTTCTCGTGGAAGAGTTTGATGACGGCGTCGAGCGTAGCGTCGTTCATGACCTTCTCGCCGCAATCGGCGCAGGTGTAGCTGGGGATAGGCACGCCCCAGTTGCGCTGACGGCTGATGCACCAGTCGGGACGCTGCTCGACCATGGCACCGATGCGGTTGGCCGCGTGGGCCGGATACCACTTGACGTTCTCACGGACCTCCTTGCCAGCCTGCTCGCGCAAACCGGTCTTGTCCATCGAGACAAACCACTGGTCGGTAGCACGGAAGAGCACCGGGTGCTTGCAGCGCCAGCAGTGCGGATAGCTGTGCGCGATCTTCTTCTCGAGGACCAGGGTGCCGCGCTCGCGCAGGAACTCGATGATGTGCGGATTGGCCTCGTCAGTATCCATGCCGCTAAAGGGACCGCCGGTGCCAAACTCCTCACCGGTGTAGAACTTGCCGTCGTCATCGACCGGCATGCAGATGTCGGTGATGCCCTCCTTGAGGCAGGCAAAGTAGTCATCGACGCCGTGGCCGGGCGAGTTATGAACGATACCGGTACCGTCATCGACACCAACGTAATCGGCCAGCAGCGCCACGCCCTCAACGCCGTCAAAGATCGGCTGCTTGTAGTGGATGTGGTGGAAGGTCTCGGCGGGAACCACATAGGGCTTGCCGTCGACCATGACCGGGGTGTACTCCCAGCCAAACTCCTCGCAGCACTTGGGAGCCAGGTCCTCGAGCATGACCTCGGCACGGCCATCGTGCTCAACGGCGACATAGGCAGCGCCGGGCTTAAGGGAGACTGCCTGGTCGGAAGGGATGGTCCACGGCGTAGTCGTCCAGATGATAAAGTCGACCGGGCCATCGAAGCTCTCGAGGCCGACGGGCTTGGAAGTCATCTCAAAGCGTACGAAGATGGAAGGGCTCGTCTCGTCGAAGTATTCGATCTCGGCCTCGGCCAGCGCGGTATGGCAGTGCTTGCACCAGTGAACCGGCTTGTGGCCGCGATAGATCATGCCCTTGTCGAACATGGCCTTAAAGACCTCGATGTCGGCAGCGTCATGCTGGTGATAGAGCGTCAGGTAGGGGTTATCCCAGTCGCCGAGCACGCCCAGACGACGGAAGCCGGCCTTCTGCAGCTCGATGTTCTCGACAGCGAACTCGTTGCAGAGCTCGCGGATCTTAGCCGTGGAGGTCTGGTTGAACTTCTCGGTGCCGAGCTTCTCCTCGACCTTGTGCTCGATCGGCTGGCCATGGCAGTCCCAACCGGGGACATAAGGGACCTCATAGCCCTGCATCATCCAGTAGCGGTTGATCATGTCCTTGGAGATCTTGTTCATGGCGTGGCCGATGTGGATCGGACCGTTGGCGTACGGAGGGCCGTCGTGCAGCACGAACTTCTTGTGACCCTCGTTCTTCTTCAGAACCTGCTCGTAGACCTTGTTGTCCTGCCAGTCCTTGAGTCGCTTGGGCTCGGACTTGGAAAGACCGGCACGCATGGGAAAACCGGTTTTGGGCAGATTCATCGTCTGCTTGTACTCGTTTGCCACGGTACCCCTTTCATGTCGTGGGCGCGCACGCCCGTTGGGCACCAAAAAAGCGCCCGTCCCTACAAGCTGGGACGAAGCGCCACAAAACGGACTATGTGCCCGCAAAAGCTCTTCGCTTAACCACCCAGCTTAGATGCCCTCGCCCGCGTTATAGCGCGCTCGCATCCGTTACTCGGCTGGCCTGTATCGACGACCATCTCGGCGATGTCTACTAAGACGTGCCTACACGGCACGTCCGTTGGGACCGCAGCTCCGGGGTGATTTTCATCGGTCGCATGCACGGGTTCTCAGCGCTCCCCGCTCTCTGTAGCACGCGGACGGCCGACTACTCGTCCCCATCAACGCTTATGCGCTGTATGGTAGCACGGTCAACGCCGGCGAAAAACCCTCAACATCGGTTTCATACTTTAGAAATTTCTCGCGGTCGCAAGCACTCACTTGGAGCAAAATACCTGAAAGCACTTTATCTAACGAAAGAAGGCTGCTATGCGCACGATTGGAATGAGCGACTACACCGTCGGCGAGGACTGCTTTGACGAGCTGCCCGGCGCGCTGGCCGAGTACGGAGCGGCCAAGGTCGCGATTATCGGTGGCAAACGAGCACTGGCCGCGGCGCTTCCCAGTATCGAAGCGGCACTGGAGGGCACCGACATCGAGATTCTGGAGACACGCGTCTACGGTACCAACAGTACGCGCGCCAATATCGCCAAGGTCGTAAACTCCCCCGCCTGCCAGGAAGCCGACGTGCTCATTGCCTGCGGCGGCGGCAAGGCGCTCGATACCGTCAAGACGGCGGCCATCGAGCTCAAGAAGATCGTCTTTACGGTACCGACGATCTGCTCCAACTGCTCGGCCGCGACCGCCATTGCCGTTGTCTACAACGACGACGGCTCGCTCGAGGGCTATTCGTACCCCAACCGCCCCGCGCACATCTTCATCAACCCCAAGATCATCGCCGAGGCTCCGGCGGAGTACTTCTGGGCGGGCGTGGGCGATGCCCTGTCCAAGCAGCCCGAGGTCGAGTACGCCACGAGCGCCGGCAACCTGGAGCACACCGCAGGTCTTGGCCTGGCGCTCGCGCACACCTGCTCCGAGCCGCTGTTTACCTATGGCGTGCAGGGTCTTGAGGACGTTCGCCAGAACCTGTCGACCGAGGCCGTCAAGCAGATCGCGCTCGATATCGTGGTCAACACGGGCTATGTCTCCAACCTGACCAACCAAAACGATTACTACTACAACTCGAGCGTGGCGCATGCGTTCTACAACGCCACCTGCAGCATTCCGCGCGAGGGCACCTACCTGCATGGCGAGGTCGTGAGCCTGGGCGTGCTGGTGCTGTTTGCCTACACGGGCGACACCGAGAACCTTGAGCGCTACGCAGCCTTTAACAAGGAGATGGGGCTGCCCGTAACGCTTGAGCAGGTCGGGCTTTCCGAGTCCGATATCCCCGCCCTGTGCGAGTATGCGCACGCCACCAACGAGTGGAAGCAGGGAAACCCCGAGCCCTTCACCGACGAAAAGTTCGCCGCCGCCATCAAGGCTGCCAACACCTACGGCCACACGCTCTAGGACTGGCCCAAAACCACCACAAAGGGGACAGGCACCTTTCTGGTGGTTTTTTATTGCTCCAGCATTCAGTTCGTACTCGAACCCGATTCTTTACGAGAAAGGGTTCGGGTACGTTTTTTGTTTATCGGAGGTTCTGCGGAAGGACTACTCGGAACGGTAAACGAGCAAAGGCAGGGTATCATCGTGGTGATGGTATCCTGCCTTTTGTTTTGCGGGATCAAGTTCGCTTTGTGCGAATTTGATTCCGCCTAGAACCTGGTTCCCGCGCCTTAAAACGGTACTGTATTCAATGAGGTTTTCCATTGCATTTCACCGAAAAGTATGTTTCAATAAAAAGAGTGATACGGCGCTCAGACGCAGAAGGAAGGTGGGTGCAGGATGTTCAGGATCGCGATCGTGGAGGATCAGGAGGAAACACGGGAATGCCTGAACCGGTTCGTCCGGCAATATGCCGAGGAGCAGGGACTACAAGTGGAAATCAGCCTTATTGCAGACGGCTCTGAGATCGCAGAGCACTATACACCGGGGTTCGACATTATTTTTATGGATGTGGAGATGCCCCGGCTGGACGGCTTTGGTGCTGCCGAAGCCATCCGGGCGGTGGATGCGGAGGTGGTGCTGGTCTTTGTGACCAACATGGCGCAGTATGCCATCCGGGGGTACGAGGTGGATGCACTGGATTATGTGCTGAAGCCGGTGAATTATTATCAGTTCTGCACAAAGCTCTCCCGCGCCATCCAGCGGGTGCAGCGGCGCAGAGGCGGGCAGGTGGTGCTGCAGCTGGCGGGCGGCGGCATCCAGCTGCTGGACACTGCGGATATCTATTATCTGGAGACCCACAGCCGGATGCTGTACTACCACACCGCCAAAGGGGAGTTTGCGGTGCGCGCCAGCCTGCAAAGCGCCGAAAAACAACTTGCCGAGTACCACTTTGTCCGCTGCAACCAGTGCTATCTGGTCAACCTGGTCTACGTCAAGGGCATTGAAAGCGACTTTGCCCTTGTGAAAGACGACCGGCTGGAGATCAGCCGGCGGCAGCGCACGGCCTTTCTTACTGCGGTGGCGTCCTACATGGGAGGTGTGCTGTGACCACATCCCTGCTGAACAGTCTGCTCCGGGCGCTGCTGCGCTGGGGCGCTGCGCTGGTCTTTTGCCTGCCTTTACGGCATCGCTCCCACTTCTGGGGGCGCGCCTGCGGGATGCTGTTCCCGCTGCTTTTACTGGCACAGCTGCTGGACCCGCTGGCGCAGTCCACAACACTGTGGCAGCAGCAGCTCTTGTTGCTGGTACTTTATGTTTCCTTTTTTGCGCTGCTGGGTGGGATGATCTACCTGTGCACGGATATCAATAAAAAAGGGGCGATATACTGCGCGGTGTGGAGTCTGCTTATCGCGCAGTGCGCCTACGAGGGCTGGTGCTATCTGGAACTGTATTTTGCCAAGCATGGGCACCCGCTGAACATGGCTTCCCCTTGGGCGGTTCTGGTACAGCTGCTGTCCGGGACGGTATTCTTTGCGGCGGTGTACCTCCTGCTGGCGCGGCAGCTGCCTTATAAAGGAGAGTATTATATCGGCCCCCGGCAGCTGCTCAGCTCGTTCTTCATTGGCATCCTGTTTATGGTGCAGGCGGCGGTGCTGGACAATTTCCGCGCAGAACAATTTCCGCAGAGCCTTGTCGCCACCATCCTGATCGGGCAGTTCTATTTTATTACGCTGCTGTATTTTCAAAGTGAGCTGTTCAAGAAATCTGCCATGGAAAAAGAGATGAATGCGCTGAATCTGCTGTACGAGCGGCAGCGTCAGCAGTATCAGGTCGCCCGGCAGAACGTGCAGATGATCAATAAGCGCTGCCACGAACTGAAGGTGCAGATTGCCAATCTCCGCAAGCTGTCGCCCGAAGCGGTGCCGCAAGAGCGCATCGAGGAGGCCGAGCGCGCAGCCCGCCTTTATGATGCGAACCGCAACACCGGCAACGAGGTGCTGGATGTGGTGCTGACCGAGAAGAGCCTGCTGTGCGAGTCCCGGGGCATCCAGCTGAATGCCGTGGCAAACGGCAGCTGTCTGGGCTTTATCGAGGCGGGGAACCTGTACGCGCTGTTTGCCAATGCACTGGATCATGCTGTGGAAAGCGCGGTGCAGACCGCTCGCCCGGAGTGCCGGGTCATCGACCTGCTGGTCTGTGTGCGGCAGGGCTTTGTGGTGGTGAATATCATCAGCCCGCTGCGCCCGCCGGAACAGCGGGCAAACCGCTCCGCACAATACGAGCTGAAGGTGATCCGGCGCATCGTGCAGAAATATAAAGGAACTTTGACCTTGGAGGAACAGGGCGAGTTCTTTGCGGAAAAGATCATCTTTCCGCTGCAAAAATAAGGTAAGAAACCGGCAGCCGCTGCAGAATTTCCGAAATGGAAGGACTGCGGCGGCTTTCTTTTTATGGCTTGTTGGATACATCTGTTTGTGAAAAATATACAAATATAGGAGTTTGCATTTGGAAGCTGAAAACCGAATGCGCACGCAAAACGACCGATTTTCGCGGGCATCTTGCGAAAATTGGCCGCTTTGATAAAATAACAACGAAAGAAAAATGTACGGAAAAATTACCGGAGCACAGCAAAAAACAGGAGGAATCGGATGCGTAATATTGCAAAGCTTATGAAGGACTGGCAGTTCACCGGCCCGGACGGTGTGACCGCTGCCGTAGCACTGCCCCATACTTGGAATGCCGTGGACGGTCAGGACGGCGGCAACGATTACTGGCGGGGTACCTGCACCTACCGCACCGACTTTGCAGCTCCTGTCTTTGACCCGGCACAGCAGCAGGTCTGGCTGCAGTTTGAGGGCGTCAATTCCAGCGTCACCGTGCTGCTGAACGGTCAGCAGCTCTGCACCCATGACGGCGGCTACTCCACCTTCCGGACAGAGGTCACGGAGCTGCTGCAGGCCGAAAACCAGCTCACGGTGCGGGTGGATAACAGCGTCAACGACCATGTTTACCCCCAGAAAGCAGACTTTACCTTCTACGGCGGCATCTACCGGGATGTGAGCCTGCTGGTGGTGAACAAGAACCACATTGCGCTGGGGCACTTTGGCGATACCGGTGTGAAGATCACTCCCGTCCTGAAAGAGGGCAGCGCCGACATTCAGGTGGAAACGCTGGTGGAGGGCGAGGGCACCGTTGCGGTGGAGCTGCTGGACGCTGAGGGCAGCATCGTTGCAAAGGGCGAGGGCGAAAAGACCTCTCTCCATCTGGATGCTCCCCACCTGTGGAACGGCGTCAAAGACCCCTACCTGTACACCTGTGTTGTCCGCTTGCTGCAGGACGGCCAGCCGGTGGACGAAGTGACCACCAAGGTAGGTCTGCGCAGCTTCTCTGTGGATGCGAAAAAAGGCTTCTTCCTCAACGGCAAGCCCTACCCGCTCCACGGCGTTTCCCGCCATCAGGACCGCAAGGGTCTGGGCAATGCCATCACCCGGGAGATGCACGATGAGGATATGGCGCTGATCCGGGAGCTGGGTGTAAACACCGTCCGTCTGGCACACTACCAGCACGACCAGTATTTCTACGACCTGTGCGACAAATACGGCATGGTGGTCTGGGCAGAGATCCCCTATATTTCCGAGCACCTGCCCAATGGCCGGGAAAATACCATCAGCCAGATGAAAGAGCTGATCCACCAGAACTACAACCACCCCTCCATCGTCTGCTGGGGCGTGTCCAACGAGATCACCATCTCCACCAAGGACAAGGCGGATATGCTGGATAACCACCGGGTGCTCAACGAGCTGTGCCACAAGATGGACCCCACCCGCCTGACTACGCTGGCCTGCTACGCCATGTGCGGCCCCTTCAACCCGGTGGCACACATCACCG
>OGZZ01002928.1_pt1 | contig 10432 bp, 5 predicted proteins | sample 1577021 | NCBI WGS metagenome assembly OGZZ01 (sample SAMEA3541526, study PRJEB24748) | human gut metagenome | biome: human gut; feature: human-associated habitat; material: faeces | place: China | collected 2012
AACCCGCATAAACACTGGCTTTTTTAAGCAACTCGATTTATTCAAACTCAATCGTTCCCGGTGGCTTACTAGTCAGGTCATAGAATACCCTATTAACCCCACGCACCTCGTTTATAATTCTACTCATAACTGTCTGGAGTACCTCAAATGGTATCTCGGCACTTTCGGCTGTCATAAAGTCAATTGTATTGACTGCACGAAGTGCAACTGCGTAATCATAAGTTCTTTCATCACCCATAACACCAACTGAACGCATATTAGTGAGGGCTGCAAAGTACTGGTTTGGCATCCAGGCTGGAGCCTTGCCATTTTCCTTCTTGTAGGCTTCAACTGCCTTGTCTACCTCTTCGCGGTAAATATAATCGGCATCCTGTACAATACGAACCTTGTCTGCCGTTACTTCACCGATAATACGGATTCCAAGTCCTGGACCTGGGAATGGCTGACGGAACACAAGATGTTCTGGTATGCCAAGTTCAAGACCAGCCTTACGTACTTCATCCTTGAATAAATCGCGGAGTGGCTCAATAATCTCCTTGAAATCAACGAAATCTGGAAGACCACCTACATTGTGATGTGACTTAATTACCGCTGATTCACCGCCAAGTCCACTCTCTACAACGTCTGGATATATAGTTCCCTGTGCAAGGAAGTCAACTGCACCAATCTTCTTGGCTTCTTCCTCAAACACACGAATGAACTCTTCACCGATTATCTTTCTCTTAGCTTCTGGTTCAGTAACACCTGCAAGCTTAGAGTAATATCTTTCCTGTGCATTTACCCTTATAAAGTTAAGGTCAAACTGTCCTTCTGGACCGAATACGCTTTCAACCTCATCGCCCTCGTTCTTACGAAGAAGACCATGGTCTACGAATACGCATGTAAGCTGCTTTCCGATAGCTCTTGAAAGAAGACCTGCTGCCACTGATGAATCAACTCCACCAGAAAGTGCAAGTAATACTTTACCATCGCCAACCTTTTCACGTATTTCCTTAATAGTATTCTCTACAAATGCATCCATTTTCCAGGTTCCAGCACATCCGCATACTCCACGCACAAAGTTGTGAAGCATCTTAGTACCTTCCTGTGTATGAAGAACTTCTGGATGGAACTGAATTGCATAGAGGTTCTTTTCTGAACACTCTGCTGCTGCCACTGGACAGTCTGCTGTATGTGCAATTATCTTAAATCCTGGAGCAACCTGTGAAATGTAGTCAAAATGGCTCATCCACACGATAGTCTTTTCTGAAACATCTCCAAATAAAGCACTGCTCTTATCAACAAATGTCTCTGTCTTTCCATACTCTCTTACTGGAGCTTTCTCAACCTTACCGCCAAGTACGTGCTGCATAAGCTGAGCACCATAACATAATCCAAGCACTGGAACACCAAGTTCAAAAAGCTCTTTAGTACAAGTAGGTGAACCTTCTTCATAGCAGCTATTCGGACCACCTGTAAGGATAATTCCTTTAGGGTTCATCGCCTTAATCTGCTCAAGAGGTGTTTTGTAAGAATATATCTCACAATATACGTTACATTCACGGACACGACGTGCAACTAACTGGTTGTACTGTCCGCCAAAGTCAATAACTATAACCTTTTCCTGATTCATATTGTCCCTTTCCTAATCATAAGTTTGCGTTGAAGATATATTTTATATGCATTTCTATACTTTAATCAGCCAATCATAAAAAATATCCTGACACAATGTGCATATAATGATGTCGGGGGCAAAAGTCCCCGACTTTGATACCTACATAAATTAGATATTTTACATAACAATTTTTTATATCAATTTACAGCTTTTATTGTTTTATATTTCTTTCCATTGCTTTCAAAGTATATATCAGTATATATAACACATCTACAACTCATATATACATTTATTATAGTAAACAAGCGGTATAATGACAAGCATATTCTTCAATCTTTATTACAATCCCATACAACACAACCTCCTATTATTAATCTGTTGTATGCTTATACCGCTTAATTTCAGATTTATACAGCTTTATATTTCCATAAGAAACTCGTCTACATATTTCCTCATATCGTCAAATTCTGCATTAACCTCAGGTACGTCAGACTTAAAATCCAGCAGTTTATATACATAACCTTGTTCCTTGGCCTGTCTATAACTTTCTTTATATACAAGTTCAAAAAGCAGTGATATATGCCCTACTATATGGTCAACTGCACTCCTTCTTACACTTTTAAGTACTGTTTCCTTCTTATAAAAGCTCTCAAGTACCTCTTTGGTTATAACTCCATTCTTAAGCTCCTCTGTTGTTACATCATATATAATCTCCATAGGAATATCTGCATTTACCTTAAATATGTCAACCTTATCTGCATCACGCAGTATATCACAAAACATACGCTGTCTTTCGGTAAGGTCTTCTTTTACACGATACTTATTATGCTGCCTTATTGCCATTTCAAGAAGTCCTGTATCTTTATTGTGGTGCTCATTATTTTTTATTATCTGCTCAGCTTCTTCATTCCCTGAACGTGCAAGCTCACATTCTTCATAATACCCTTCTGCAAACTTCCTTATAAGACCTTCCTTAAACAGCAGATCTGCCCCGAATTCTGCATGGTCTACTGACTGGGCATCATTAAATGTACCGAAACGCCTTATCTGCTCAAATCTTCCTATATCGTGTAACATTCCAAGAAGCCATGCAATATCTACATCCGGTTCACTTAAGCCTAATGATTCTGCAATTCTTTGACACAGTCCTGCTACTCTGTAGGTATGATCTATCTTAAGCTTTATCTTTTCATCTGATGGGTCATAATTTCTTACATACTCTGCAAATGCATTGATAACATTTTTCCTGTTAATAACTGGTTTGTTAATACTTTCCACAACATTAATAAGTCCATTAAGGTCAGCACATACCATATATGTAAGTTTCCTGATATCATCATCTATTGCTATTGTATCAGGAATATGAACAACTCTCATATCTGCCGCATATCCAGCCTTAATGCCATTAATGCTGTCCTCAACTACTACTGCCTCTGACGGATTTACGCCTATTGCCTTAGCAGCACGAAGAAATATATCCGGTTCTGGCTTTCCATGTTCGACTTCATCTCCATATACAACCGCATCAAGATAATCCCACACTCCTATTTCATGAAGTGTTTTCTCAGCACTTTCACGCCTTGTTGATGTAGCAACTGCACACTTTAATCCATTATTTCTTATATATTCAAATATGTCCTTTACGCCCTTTTTAACAGGAATACCTTCTGTTTCCCTTATCTTGTATACATGCTGTGTTCTAAGCTCCTTCGCTTCCCAATAATCTATCACACCCTTGTAATAATCATCAAAGAACTTGCAGCAAAGCTCTGCCGGGGCCCCCTTAAAGCTGTCTATAAGCCATATGGGCATATCCACTCCAAGCTGCCCTGCCGCCCATAGCCAGCCCTCATTAGACTGTCTTTCTGAATCTATAAGAACGCCATCCATATCAAATATAATGCCTGATACCATTTTTCTTCTCCTAGCAATCAAATGTCGTATTTTTACACTTTATATTATTTAAAGTAACTATAAAAGATATGTTTTTATAATTTATAACGCTGACCAGCACCTGCAATTTTCAAATTTGCCAATTTAGAGACTTTAAACATCTTCTATCATTGAACTTTCATCCACAATGCCGTCATCTGCACCATCCTTATAAATACTTCTTAACATACTGTCCCGTATAAGACTTCTTAACCTTGGCAACCTCTTCTGGTGTACCCTTTGCAATAACTGTACCACCTCTGTCGCCGCCTTCTGGTCCCATATCTATAATATAATCAGCTGTTTTGATAACATCAAGATTATGCTCAATAACAACAACAGTGTTACCGCCCTCCGCAAGCTTATGAAGTATATCAACAAGCTTGTGGACATCTGCAAAATGAAGTCCTGTTGTAGGTTCATCAAGAATATATATAGTCTTTCCTGTACTTCTTTTAGAAAGCTCTGTAGCAAGCTTTATTCTCTGTGCCTCTCCACCTGAAAGCTCTGTAGATGGCTGTCCTAACTTAATGTATGAAAGTCCAACGTCATTAAGAGTTTCTATTTTTCTTCTGACTGATGGCACATTTTCAAAGAAATCAACTGCATCCTCAACTGTCATATCAAGCACATCATATATGCTCTTTCCCTTATACTTGACTTCAAGTGTTTCCCTGTTATAACGCTTTCCGTCACACACTTCACAAGGAACATATACATCAGGCAGGAAATGCATTTCTATCTTGATAATACCATCTCCGGAACAAGCCTCACAACGTCCTCCCTTTACATTAAAGCTGAAACGTCCTTTGTTATAACCTCTTTCCTTAGCATCTGTTGTTGAAGCAAAAAGATCCCTTATCATATCAAATACACCCGTATATGTCGCAGGATTAGAACGTGGAGTTCTTCCTATTGGCGACTGGTCAATATCTATAACCTTATCAAGCTGCTCGATTCCTGTAATATCATCATGGTCACCAGCGATACATCTTGCACGGTTTAAAGACTTAGCAAGGTGCTTATACAGAATTTCATTCACTAGGGAACTCTTTCCTGAACCCGATACACCTGTTACACATGTAAATACTCCGAGTGGTATATCAACATCAATATTTTTAAGATTATTCTCCCTTGCACCCTTAACAGTTATCCAGCCTGTCGGCTTTCTTCTCTTATCCGGCACTGGAATCTTGATTCTTCCGCTAAGATATGCACCTGTAAGCGAATCCTTGCATGCCATAATATCAGCTGCTGTTCCTGTCGCAACGACTTCTCCACCATTACGTCCGGCACCCGGTCCTATATCAACAATATAATCTGCGGCACGCATAGTATCTTCATCGTGTTCAACCACAATAACTGAGTTACCAAGGTCACGCAAATGTATAAGTGTCCCCAGCAGCTTGTCGTTATCTCTCTGATGAAGTCCGATACTTGGCTCATCAAGTATATAAGCCACACCAACAAGTCCTGAACCTATCTGTGTCGCAAGTCTTATTCTCTGTGCCTCTCCTCCTGAAAGCGTACCTGTAGCTCTTGATAATGAAAGATAATCAAGTCCTACATCCATAAGAAACTGTATTCTTGCCTTAATCTCCTTAAGTATATCTGCACCGATAAACTTCTGTCTGTCTGTAAGCTCAAGCTCATCTAAGAACTTCTTTAACTTAACAATAGACATATCCGTTATCTGATATATATTCTTATCTGCTATCGTAACAGCAAGAGATGATGGCTTTAATCTCTGTCCGTGGCAGGACTTACAAGGTCTTATGCGCATGAATTCCTCATACTGCTGCTTTGCACTGTCTGAGTAAGTTTCCCTATATCTTTTCTCCATATTATGGATAAGGCCTTCAAATGCTATATCGTATTCTCCAACGCCTCTCTGGCCTTTGTAATGCACTTTAACACTTCTGCCCTTAGTACCATTTATAATCATATCCTTAATATCATCTGGATAATCCTTAAATGGTGTTGATAAACTGAAGTTATATTCCTTTGCAAGTGCACTCATAATAGCCCTTGAAAAGCTGCCCTCATCCTTTACAGACTGCCATCCCATACCAACTATAGCTCCCTCATCGATGCTTAATGAATCATCTGGTATAAGAAGCTCTGCATCAAAATTCATTGTATAACCAAGTCCGTAACAATCAGGACACGCACCAAATGGATTGTTGAACGAAAAGCTTCTTGGCTCTATCTCATCTATGCTTATGCCACAATCAGGACACGAAAAGCTCTGTGAAAAGTTAATCGGCTCACCATCTATAACATCAACTGTCATAAGTCCCTCTGCAAGCTTAAGTGCTGTTTCTATTGAGTCTGTAAGTCTTTTGTTAATTCCATCTTTAACTACAAGACGGTCAACAACAATTTCTATATTATGCTTCTTGTTCTTATCAAGATTTATCTCATCTGTAAGCTCATACATATTGCCATCAGCAATAACTCTTACATAACCGCTCTTTTTAGCCTGTTCAAAAAGCTTCTTATGTTCACCTTTTCTTCCTCTTACAACTGGAGCTAATATCTGTATCTTTGTTCTTTCTGGAAGCTCCATAATAGTATCAACCATCTGGTCTACAGTCTGCTTGTTGATTACTTTGCCACACTTTGGACAATGTGGTGTACCTATTCTTGCATATAATAATCTGAAATAATCATATATCTCTGTAACAGTTCCAACTGTTGAACGTGGATTTCTGTTAGTTGACTTCTGATCTATGGAAATAGCTGGTGAAAGTCCTTCTATACTCTCTACCGCCGGCTTTTCCATCTGTCCTAAGAATTGCCTTGCATATGAAGATAATGACTCCATATATCTTCTCTGGCCTTCTGCATATATAGTATCAAAGGCAAGACTTGACTTACCAGAACCAGATAGACCCGTAAGCACTACAAGACTGTCCCTTGGTATATCTACATCAATATTTTTAAGATTATGCTCATTTGCACCTCTTATTCTTATATAATTCCTGTAATCGCCTTTTTCCATATTCTATTTTCTCCGTTATTTCTTCTTTCTTAATCCTTAATCATCTCAGGTACATAAAGCTTTTTCTGTAATCAGCAACTGCTTTTTATAATTCTGACTGCGTAATATTGCTTTTGAACTTATAGCCTCACCTGGTATAATAGCTATTAATTCTATCTGCCTGACTTCTTATCCTCATAAATATACTTATTAATCTCAATCATCTTATCACGAAGCATAGCCGCCTGTTCAAAGTCAAGCTCTGCTGCAGCCTTACGCATATTTTTCTCAATCTGCTTCTTAACCTTTTCAAGATCTTTAATGCTCATAGATTCATAATCTACATCAAGCCTTCCATTTGAATTATCTGCTTCTGCTGCCTTAGATATACTTATAAGATCTCTTACTGCCTTCTTTATAGTCTGAGGGGTTATTCCGTGTACCTCATTGTACTCCTGCTGTATCTTTCTACGTCTTTCCGTCTCAGATATAGCCTTTTCCATAGACTCTGTTATAGTATCTGCATACATAATAACGTGTCCCTCCGCATTTCTGGCAGCTCGTCCTATCGTCTGGATAAGTGAAGTCTCTGTTCTTAAGAATCCCTCTTTATCAGCATCAAGAATAGCCACAAGACTTATCTCCGGAATATCAAGTCCCTCTCTAAGCAGATTGATACCAACAAGTACATCGAATCCGTCAAGTCGCATATCCCTTATAATCTTCTGTCGCTCAAGTGTATCAATATCCGCATGAAGATACTTGACTCTTATTCCGACTTCCTTTAGATAATCTGTGAGATCCTCTGCCATTCGCTTGGTAAGTGTAGTTACAAGTATCTTGTTCTTTTTCTCAACTTCCTTATTAATCTCACTTATAAGATCATCTATCTGACCCTCTATTGGTCTTACTGTTATCTCTGGATCAAGAAGTCCTGTAGGCCTTATAATCTGCTCTGCCCTCATAAGTTCGTGTTCTTCCTCATACCTGCTAGGCGTAGCAGATACGAAAAGCATCTGTGATATCTTGCCCTCAAACTCCTGAAAATTAAGCGGTCTGTTATCCTTAGCTGAAGGAAGCCTGAAGCCATAGTCTACAAGTGTCGTCTTTCTTGCCTGATCACCAGCATACATTCCCCTTATCTGTGGAATAGTAATATGTGACTCATCGACAATAATCATAAAATCATCTGGAAAATAGTCCATAAGCGTATATGGTGGACACCCTGCCGGAAGCCCTGCTAAATGTCTCGAATAATTCTCAATACCTGAACAGAAGCCTGTTTCCTGCATCATCTCTATATCAAAGTTCGTTCTTTCTTCTATTCTCTGTGCCTCAAGAAGCTTATCCTCACTCTTAAAATACTTTATTCTCTCTGCAAGCTCTTTCTTTATATTCTCAATCGCCTTTTCCATCTTCTCTTTTTCAACAACATAGTGTGAATTAGGAAATATAGCAACATGGTCAAGGTTACACCTAACCTCACCAGTAAGAGAATCAATCTCACTTATCCTGTCTATCTCATCTCCAAAGAACTCAACCCTCACAGCATCTCCACTGGAAGCTGACGGATATATCTCTACAACATCTCCCCTTACCCTGAATGTTCCTCGCTTAAAATCCTGGTCATTGCGCATATACTGTATATCTATAAGCTTTCTTATCATCTCATCCCTGTCTTTTTCCATACCTGGACGAAGTGAGATAACCATATTCTTATAATCAATAGGTGCACCTAATCCATATATACATGAAACTGAAGCAACTATGATTACATCATTTCTTTCAGACAGTGCCGCTGTTGCTGAATGTCTTAACTTATCTATCTCGTCATTAATCGAAGAATCCTTGGCTATATAAGTATCGCTCTGTGGCACATAAGCCTCCGGCTGATAATAATCATAATAAGAAACAAAATACTCTACTGCATTCTCAGGAAAGAACTCTTTCATCTCAGAGTACAGCTGTGCTGCTAATGTTTTATTATGACTGATTATAAGAGTAGGCTTCTGTACATGCTGGATAATGTTTGCCATAGTAAATGTCTTACCAGAGCCTGTAACTCCAACTAAAGTTTCAAACTGATTACCTTCATTAAATCCTTCTACAAGTTCCTCTATAGCCTGTGGCTGGTCGCCTGTTGGCTCATATGGGGCATGTAACTTAAACTCCATAATGCCATCTCCTTCCTGAAATAAGATTCCCACAAAACATTTCTAAAAAAAGACAAAGTCAATATTTCATAGTATGCACTTACATGCTTAATTCTACTACAAAAAATAGACTTTGTCTATCTAATACAGAACATCTGTTCCTGTTTTATTAGTGGATAATCCATTAACATTCCTTTTATAAACAGAACATTTATCTGCACCTGTTATTATATTTCGTTTTCATTCAGTATCATGCAAGGTCTGAATACTACTAACAATACTAATAATACTAATAATGCTAATAACAATATTAATAATACTAATAACAATATTAATAATAATACAGCTTAATTCATAACTGCCTTCAGGCTGTCTATGGCTGCGTTAAACTGTGTATCCTCATCAGCATTCTTATCAAATTCCACAACAACATCCGGGGTAACACCATTTCCATGTATATCCTGTCCCTTAGGTGTAAAATACTTGGCTATTGTAAACTTAATTGCACTTCCATCGGTAAGCGGCTTTAGTGTCTGTACAATACCCTTTCCATATGTCTGTGTTCCAACTATGATACCTTTTTCGTAATCCTGTATAGCACCTGCAAATATTTCTGAAGCACTCGCACTATTTCCATTGACAAGTACTGCAAGTGGAATATCCAGTTCTTCATTATCACTATCGCTGTATTCTTTTCTATTTCCTGCCTTATCTTCTGTATACACAATAAGACCATTTGGAAGTATATATTTAAGCATAGTAACTACAGTTGTAAGCAAGCCTCCTGGATTATTTCTTATATCTATAACTATTCCTTTAGCTCCCTGCCCCTTAAGGTCTTCAATAGCTGCCTTAAACTGTTTTGCCGTAACACTTTCAAACTGTGAAATTGCTATATATCCTATGGAATCATCTGTCATTGCATAGTTTACAGTCTGGACTTCAACTTCGTCCCTTACCACTGTGTAATCACAAGTAACCCCTTCTCTTACAATACCAAGTCTGACTGTTGTACCTTTCTCACCTTTGACAAGTGCAACTGCAGAGGACAGATCCATATCAGTAACATCTGTATCATCTACTTTGACTATCCTGTCTCCAGTTCTTAATCCAGCCTTATATCCTGCACCATTATCATATACATCTACAAGCAGGATTCCGCCTTCTTCACTTAACTGACAGACCGATCCTATTCCGTAAAATGTACCATTTGTAGTTTCCTTAAGTTTATTATACTCATCAGCTGTATAATAAACAGTATATTTATCTCCATAAGAACTAAGATAAGCTTTATATATGTTATTCTTGGCCTTTTCCTCATCAACTTCGTCAAAATAGAAAGAATCCAGGACAGAATCTATAGCATTCAGCTTAGCCTCAACCTCACTTCCTATTCCACTTCCATCTGTAACTGCATCTGACTGGATATATACATCACCATTAACACCTATATGAATATATCCCTTCTGTATACACACACCAGCCACACTTACAACAATTATAACCATTACAAGAAATGCAGCTACTATACCAAGCAGCAATCCATTCTTAAAATAATGAGACCTTTCTCTTTTTTTCTCATACTTTGCTGCTTGTTCAAATATGTTATCTTCATTTGCTGCTATCTGTTCTTTTGTATGGATTGATATATCATCTTCCTTATTATCCATAACAACCTCCATTATCATATAAATGATGTCGGGGGCAAAAGCCCACGACTTTGATACCTACGAATTGCTCCGTGCTACGCACTCCCACAATTCTCCCCAA
>OGZZ01002957.1_pt1 | contig 10355 bp, 9 predicted proteins | sample 1577021 | NCBI WGS metagenome assembly OGZZ01 (sample SAMEA3541526, study PRJEB24748) | human gut metagenome | biome: human gut; feature: human-associated habitat; material: faeces | place: China | collected 2012
TCTCCATCTGGCGGGCACGCTGTTTCCATTCGATGTTCATGCTCTTGGTAGAAGGAGAGAAGAAATTCTGCATGCCGCTGGCTTGAACGGTAAGGTCTACCATATACGAGTTGGGCAGCAGTCGGTAGTTGAAGTCCAGGTGTCCGCCGTTGGCTGCGTTCAGTCGCATGGTCACGGTAGAATCGGTCACATTAGTCGCCTCGAAATACATCTGCTGGCTGAGAATGTTCTCGTTCTTTCCTTCAAAACCGAAATTCATGGAAGCACTGGACAAGGTCGAGAACAAAACGAGCTTCATGACGCTCGACGACGCGAAGCATCTGAACGAAATGCTCGGCGAGACGAACGACAAGCGTGTGCTCATCGTCGGCGCGGGCCTCATCGGCCTGAAGTGCGCCGAGGGCATCTGCCAGCGTGTTTCCGAGCTGACCGTCATCGACCTCGCGCCGCGCATCCTGCCGAACGTCCTGACCGAGGTCCCGGCGGCCATCATCCAGAAGCACATCGAGAGCAAGGGCGTAAAATTCCTGCTCGGCGACTCGGTGGCGCAGTTCGAGCCGGCAAAGGCGCACCTCAAGAACGGCGGCACGATCGATTTCGATATTCTCGTCGTAGCGGTCGGCGTCCGCCCGAACACCGAGCTTGCCGCCGAGGCAGGCTGCGAGGTCAACCGCGGCATCCTCATCGACGAGCACTCCGCCACCTGCGTGCCGAACATCTATGCCGCAGGCGACTGCACGGTCTCCCACGACATCGCGGCCGGCGTAGACCGCATCCTCGCCATCCTGCCGAACGCCTATATGCAGGGCGAGACCGCAGGCAAAAATATGGCAGACCATATCTGCTCGTTCACCAAGGCCATCCCGATGAACGCTTCGGGCTTCATGGGTCTGCACATGATCACCGCCGGCTCCTATGACGGCGAGGCCTATCTCGAGCAGGACGACGAGCACTACAAGCTGCTCGTGACGCGCGGCAACCGGCTCGTCGGCTTCATTCTGATCGGCGACGTCGATCGCGCAGGCATTTACACCTCGCTCATCCGCGAGCAGACCCCGCTCGACACCATCGACTTTGAGCTGATTCGCGAAAAGCCGCAGCTCATGGCATTTTCGCACGCAGAACGCGCAAAGAAGTTAGGAGGCGCACACTGATGACGACAATTCAGGCAGGTCTTACCTATTACAAGCAGGTAAATGAAAAGGTCCGCGAGGCAGCGGAAAAGGACGACAGCATCACGATCGAAAACGTGATCGGCCAGCGCTACATCGGCTGCGGCTCCACCGACCGCAAGATCACCGTGCACGGCACGGCAGGCAACGGTCTCGGCCAGTATCTGAACGGCTCCACCATTGAGGTCTTCGGCAACGCGCAGGAGGCCGTCGGCGACACCATGAACGCCGGTGAGATCGTTGTGCACGGCAACGTCGGCGATGCCTGCGGCTACGCGATGCGCGGCGGCAAGATCTATATCAAGGGTGACTGCGGCTACCGCGCCGGCATCCACATGAAGGCCTACCAGCAGCACTTCCCTGTTATGGTAGTCGGCGGCAAGGCAGGTTCGTTCCTCGGCGAGTATCTCGCCGGCGGTCTCATCCTTGTGCTCGGCATCGGCCAGAACGGCGCGTACCCGGTCAACAATTTCTGCGGAACCGGTATGCACGGCGGCAAAATTGTGTTAAGATGTGATAAAGCACCGACCGATCTGCCGCGTCAGGTCCTCGTGAGCGAGGTCTCCGAGGACGATATGACCGAATTTGCACCGTATATTAAGGAATACGCGCAGCTGTTCGATGCAGACGCGGAGAATCTGCTTTCGCAGAAGTATTTCGTCCTCACGCCGAACCCGGAGGCTGGGTATAAGCAGCTTTATACCTTTGAGGCTTGATTTTGCTCTCAGAGTGAAAAACTCCTGCAAGGCAGGAGTTGGAAATGAGGAGATGGGAGTTACCTGATAGGTGTAACTCGCAGGTGCCGTCCGTAACAACACGCAAACGAATTGTGCGACACCGTTCTGTCGCACCTGCGTTGATTTAACCGTATGTGTAGCAGAACGGTATCTGACACTGTGTATGGGTTTCGACAGGGGAGTACACTGTGCTCCCCTGCGGTAGAAAAATCCTCTTCCGTTCCCCTTTTCGGAGCGGTCGCCGCTCTCTGATTTTCGCCAGACTATGAAATAAAGGAAACTGGAGTCCCAAGAGGATAGAAACCTTGGTGTCTATCCTTTTGGTGCCCCAGCCAAGGTTTGGCACCCATTCCGCATTCTTTAGCAAAAAATTTATTCCTCAAGATACATTATGAAAAGGAGGCTTGCCCTATGGACACCACCATGAGCGAAGTCGTACAATTTATTCAGGAGAACGACGTAAAGTTCATTCGTCTTGCGTTTTGCGATATTTTCGGCAACCAGAAGAACATCGCCATCATGCCGACTGAGCTGGAACGCGCTTTCGAGCAGGGCATCCACTTCAACGCGGCGGCGCTGCGCGGCTTTCTCAATGTAGAAGCGTCTGATCTGCTGCTGTTTCCCGATCCGGCAACGCTTTCCGTTCTGCCGTGGCGGCCGGCTCAGGGCCGTGTAGTGCGCTTTTACTGCGACATTCGCTATCCGGACGGCACGCCGTTCGAGGGCGACGGCCGTCATTTGCTGCGTGAGGCCAACCGCCGTGCGCGCCGCGCAGGCTACTCGCTGACCATGGGCACGGCAAGCGAGTTTTACCTGTTCGAGCTGGATGAAAACGGCCATCCAACCACCATTCCGCACGATCACGGCGAGTATTTCGATGTAGCGCCGCTCGACAAGGCGGAAAACGTGCGCCGCCAGATCTGCCTGACGCTTGAGGAGATGAACATCCAGCCGGAGTCCTCGCACCACGAGCAGGGTCCCGGCCAGAACGAGGTTGACTTCCGCTACGCCGAAGCCCTTGAAGCGGCCGACAATTTCGTCACCTTCAAATGGGTTGTCAAGTCCATGGCGTCCTCAAGCGGCCTGTTTGCGTCCTTCCTGCCCAAGCCGCTCCCGCATGCGCCGGGCAGCGGACTGCATCTGTCTGTTTCGATAAACAAAAACGGCAAGAATCTGTTCCAGCCCTCGTTTGAAGAATCTGCCGAGGGCCAGAGCTTTGTGGCGGGCATTCTGCAGCGTGCTGCCGAGATGACCATCTTCTGCAATCCGCTCACCAACTCGTTCCAGCGTCTGGGCGAATTTGAAGCGCCCAAGTACATCACATGGTCGCACCAGAACCGCTGTCCGCTCATTACCGTGCCGCTGACCGGTAATCACTCCGCCAACCGCATGAAACTGCGTGCGTTCGACGGCTGCATTAACCCGTACATCGTATTTGCGCTGCTCATCCATGCCGGTCTTGACGGTATCGAGCAGGGACTGCCCCTGCCGCCCGCCTGCGACGAAAACCTGTTCACCGCTTCCAATGAAGTGCGTGCCAGGTACGAAGCACTGCCCGGCGCCCTGTGCGACGCGATCCGCATCGCCAAGGACAGCGACTTCATCACCAAGTACCTGCCCGAAAAGGCACGCACAGCCTTTTTCGCCGCCAAGCAGGCCGAGCACGACCGCATCGTGCTTGCCGACGACCGCACGGCTGCCGAACGCTCCCTCTATTTTGAACGCTACTAATCCCACATAATACCGTTTGAAAGGAGGAGCACACCGCATGGAACGTATTCTTCTCGTTTCTGCAACCGAAAAATCCCGCACCATGCTTTCTCAGTTTTTAACGTCCTGCGGCGTACAGGCTCAGCTTGCACCTGCTTCCTCCGGTGCGGAGGCCCGGCGCATGCTGGTGGACGGCTCGTTTGATCTAATCCTCATTAACACGCCGCTGCCCGATGAATTCGGGCATGATATGGCACAGCAGGCTGCAAATGATACGCTTTCCGGCGTGATCCTGCTCGCTAAGGCCGAGATTGCGGACAGTGTTGCCGAAAAGGTCGAGGACGACGGCGTGTTCGTCGTACCCAAGCCGCTCTCGCGCGTACTGTTCATGCAGGCGCTCCGCATGACGCGCGCCGCGCGCAGCCGTCTGACCGGCCTGCAGAGCGAAAACCGCCGTCTGCAAAAGCGCATTGAGGATATCCGTCAGGTGGATCGCGCCAAGTGTCTGCTCATCGAGTGCTGCGGCATGACCGAGCCGGAGGCGCATTCCTACATCGAGCAGCAGGCTATGAACCAGCGTCGCTCCAAGCGAGATATCGCCGAGGACATCATCGGCGGAAAAACGCCGTGATTTGTGCGATACCGCTTAAAAACATCTCATATCTCACGCGAAAATTTTTTCGGTTTTTTCGATTTTATAGAGAAATTCCCGACAGATTATGATATACTAAATGGTGTATGAGCAGAGAAGCTCTGTCTTTCCCTGCCTATATGCCATTTTTGTTATTTTCTAAGGAGGGAATCCGTGTGAAGCTGGCTTTCACCAAGATGCACGGCTGCGGCAACAATTATATCTATTTCAATTGCTTCGACCAGACTGTGCCCGATCCCGAGTCGCTTTCAATCAAGCTCAGTGAGCCGCACTTCGGTATCGGCGGCGACGGCATTATCCTTATTTCTCCTTCCGACAAGGCGGATGCGCAGATGCGCATCTTCAACGCCGACGGCTCGGAGGGAAAAATGTGCGGCAACGGCATCCGCTGCGTGGGCAAGTACCTGTACGACAACGGCATGACCGATGGCCGCACCACCATCACCATTGACACGCTTTCCGGCGTAAAAACGCTTGAGCTGACCGTCAAGGACGGCAAAATGCAGTCCGCCCGCGTGGACATGGGTGCAGCCATTCTTGCTCCGCGGGAGATTCCCGTTGATATGGACGGCGAAAATGTCATCAGCGCACCCATCGTTGTGGACGAAAAGGTCTACCACATGACCTGCGTTTCCATGGGCAACCCGCACTGCGTTATCTTCCAGAAGGAAGATGTGGACGACCTCGACCTTACGCGCATCGGACCCAAGTTCGAGCATCATCCGCTGTTCCCGGAGCGTGTAAACACCGAGTTTGTCAACGTCCTGCCGGACGGCAGCCTGAAAATGCGCGTCTGGGAGCGCGGCTCCGGTGAAACATGGGCGTGCGGCACCGGCTCCTGTGCGACCGGCGTGGCAGCATGTCTGAACGGCTTTGCAAACAAAAACGAGGATATCGTCGTGCACCTGCGCGGCGGCGACCTCACCATTCGCTATACAGATGAAACCGTGTTCATGACGGGCGCGGCAACGACCGTATTCAAGGGGGAAATCGAGATATGACAAAGTACATCTTCGTGACCGGCGGCGTAGTTTCCGGTCTGGGCAAGGGCATTACTGCCGCATCTCTCGGCCGTCTGCTGAAAAGCCGCGGCCTGAAAATTGCAGCGCAGAAGCTCGATCCCTACATCAACGTAGACCCGGGCACGATGAGCCCGTTCCAGCACGGCGAGGTTTACGTTACCGACGACGGCGCAGAGACCGACCTCGACCTCGGCCACTACGAGCGCTTCATCGACGAGGACCTGAACAAGTTCTCCAACCTGACCACCGGCAAGGTATACTGGAATGTTCTGAACAAGGAGCGTGCCGGCGAGTACCTCGGTGAGACCGTGCAGGTTATTCCGCACATCACCAACGAGATCAAGTCCTTCATCTACTCGGTAGGCAAAAAGACCTCGGCTGACGTTGTTATCACCGAGATTGGCGGCACCACCGGCGATATTGAGTCCCAGCCGTTCCTCGAGGCGATCCGTCAGGTTGCTGCTGAGGTTGGCCGCCGCAACTGCCTGTTCATCCATGTAACACTGGTTCCGTTCATCTCCGGCTCCAATGAGCCGAAGTCTAAGCCGACCCAGCACTCGGTTAAGGAGCTGCGCGGTTTGGGCATCTCTCCGGACATTATCGTAGCCCGCGTTGACCAGCCGATGGATGACGATATCAAGCGCAAGATTTCCATGTTCTGCACCGTGCCGGAGGACTGCGTAATCGAAAACCGCACCCTGCCGGTTCTGTATCAGGCACCGATGATGCTCGAGGAGAGCCATCTGTCCGACATCGTCTGCCGTGAGCTGTCCATCGGCGCAGGCAAGGGCGATATGACCGAGTGGCAGGAAATGCTCGAGCGCATCGCAGCCCGCAAGGACCATGTGAAGATCGCGCTGGTCGGCAAGTACGTCAAGCTGCATGACGCATACCTTTCGGTTGCAGAGGCGCTGCAGCACGGCGGCTACGAGACCGGCTGCTTCGTCGATATCGACTGGGTAGACTCCGAAGAGATCAACGACTCCACCGTGGACAAGCTGCTCGGTGAGGTTGACGGCATCATCCTGCCGGGCGGCTTCGGCGCACGCGGCGTGGAAGGCATGATTTGTGCGGCAAACTATGCGCGCACGCAGGGTATCCCCTACTTCGGCATCTGCCTCGGCATGCAGATCGCGGTTATGAGCTACGCACGCAACGTGCTCGGCTACGCGGATGCAAACTCCAGCGAGTTTGACCCGGATTCCACCCATCCGGTCATCGACCTGATGGAGAGCCAGCAGGGCATCTCCAAGAAGGGCGGCACGATGCGTCTGGGCGCTTATCCGTGCAAGATCCGTCCGAATACTATCATGGCATCGGCGTACGGCGAGGAAATGATTTCCGAGCGTCACCGCCACCGTTACGAGTTCAACAACAATTTCCGCGAGGAGATTGAAAATAAGGGCATGCAGATCACGGGCACCTCGCCGACCGGCGAGCTTGTGGAGACCGTTGAGATCCCGAACCATCCGTTCTATATCGGCGTACAGTTCCACCCCGAGTTCAAGTCCCGTCCCAACCGCGCTCATCCCCTGTTCAAGGCGTTCGTCGCGGCATCTCTGAAAAGGAGCCAGAACAACAATGCAGACTAACAAGAACTACGACAATCTCGAGCAGAGCTATCTGTTCTCCACCATCGCACGCAAGGTGCGTGAGTACTCCGAAGCACATCCTGAGGCTGATATCATCCGTCTGGGCATCGGCGACGTAACCCGTCCGCTGGTACCGGCTGTTATCGACGCACTGCACGCAGCCGTTGAGGATCAGGCCAAGCAGGAGACCTTCCACGGCTACGGCGATGAGCAGGGCTACGGCTTCCTGCACGAAGCACTGGTCGGCTACTACAAGACTCACGGCGTTGACCTTGCAACGGGTGAGATTTTCATCTCCGACGGCGCAAAGAGCGACCTCGGCAACATCCTCGACATTTTCGGTACCGACAACACTGTTCTGGTTCCGGACCCGGTTTACCCGGTTTACGTTGATACCAACGTTATGGCGGGCCGCAAGATCGTATTCGCTGACGCAAATGAGGCAAACGGCTTCCTGCCGCTGCCGGACGAGTCCGTTCAGTGCGACATCATCTATATCTGCTCTCCGAACAACCCGACCGGCGCTGCTTACGACCGCGCAGGTCTGAAGGCCTGGGTAGATTACGCAAACAAGCAGAACGCCGTTATCCTGTATGACGCAGCTTACGAGTGCTTCATCGAGGATGAGACTCTGCCACGCTCCATCTACGAGATCGAAGGCGCTAAGTCCTGTGCGATCGAGTTCTGCTCCTTCTCCAAGATGGCAGGCTTCACCGGCACCCGCTGCGGCTGGACCGTTGTTCCGACCGCTCTGCTGGACGGCAAGCTGAACAAGATGTGGCTGCGCCGCCAGACCACCAAGTTCAACGGCGTTCCGTATATCGTACAGAAGGGCGCTGCTGCCTGCTTCACCGAGGAAGGCATGAAGCAGATCAAGGAGACCCTCGGCTACTACAAGCAGAACGCTAAGGTTCTCGCTGCGACCCTCGATGAGCTGGGTATCTGGTACACCGGCGGCAAGAGCAGCCCGTACCTGTGGCTCAAGTGCCCGAACGGCATGGATTCGTGGACGTTCTTCGACTACCTGCTTGAGAATGCCAACGTCGTTGGTACGCCGGGTGCAGGCTTCGGCAAGAATGGTGACGGCTTCTTCCGTCTGACCGCATTCGGCGATCAGGCACGCACCAAGGAAGCTGCTGAGCGTCTGAAGAAGCTGCTCAAGTAATATAGGGGACTTCAGCCCGTAGGCCACTATCCTTATTCTGCCGCCGTGCGGCAATTTAATGAGCGCAAGTCCCCTATATACGAAAGACGGTTCCGGAGAAACCGCCTTTCGATACCCGAATGACGCCACGCGCAGTGCGACCAAGAAGTCGCACAAGGATAGCGCCCAAGGCGACTGAGTCGGGGTGTAAAAAGTCAGGTACACGCCCCGACTTTTTACGCAAATGCAAAGCATTTGCTAATTAAATGGCGCTGCGGCGCAGGAATTAAAAAGCGACCGTGCAACGGTCGCTTTTTTGTATATAACGAGGTGATTCGATGGGCATTCTTTATGGTCACCGGTGTGTTTTATGCGGCGCAGATTTTCCGGTGACGACCAGCCGCACGCTGCAGCTTTGTCCGGACTGTGCCGCCGCAGTCCGGCGGGAATACCGCTGCAATGAGGTCATCTCCATCGCCGGAGCGGATGGTACGATCGCTCCGCTGTATTACCGCGGCACAGTACGCAATGCCATGAAACGGTTCAAATTCAGCAGCGCCGCCTACTGTGCGGACTGGTTCGCGGCGCAAATGTCCGTGGCTCTCACCGCACGGCTGGAGGACTGGCAGCCTGATTTGATTACCTACATGCCGATTGGATTCCTGCACTACCGCAAGCGCGGGTACAATCAGGCGGAGCTGCTTGCAAAGCTGACGGCAAAGCCGCTTTCTCTTCCATGCGAAGCCACCTTGCGCAAGCGATGGTTTGTCGGCAAGCAGTCCGCGCAGAAGGATTACGCCGCGCGGCAGAGCAACGCGAAAGACGCCGTTCTGCCGAAGGGCAGCGTGGATTTGACCGGAAAATCCGTCGTGCTGGTCGATGATATTATCACCACCGGTGCAACAGCCGCTGCCGCCGTCAAGGCTCTGCGGGAGATGGGCGCAAGCCGTGTTTACGTCCTCGCTGCGACATTTACACCGAGGAAATAACAAAAAACTCACTGCTGTACACTCTGCCGTAATTGTCGGTAATCTCGGCTTTCAGCTGGTACTGATCAAATCCACCTTCCAGATCTCGCCAGTCAACCTGTGTATAATAATAAACGTCTCCACTGACTCCTGTTTCTATATTCTCGATCTTCTTCTCTTTGATTTGCTTGCCGTTCTGATACAGCAATATACGACCACTGACCGGTGTCACACTGTCATCGCCGCAGTAAATATACGTTGCCACATTGCCGCTGGCTGATGTGGTCTTACCATTAAAGCTAAAGCTACCGTTCTCCCACCACGCACGCACTTCGAGAGAAAAACGCTGCTTCAGGTCATACTCAGAGGCAACCATAATATTACGGATTTCTCCGTCCGTACTTGTCAGCGTCAAATAGACAGAAAACGTATCCACCAGCGGCACGCTGATTTCGCCGCTGTAACCGTTCTTGTTTTCTGCGTCGCACTCCCACGACTGGTCGCCGCTGCGGACAACAAACTTTGCGGTTTCGCCGTCCCGCATTTCTTTCGGCACGGCGCTCACTGTCATAAGAAGGTTATCCGTGTTCTGCCGGTCTACGGTCACGTTCTCCGACCAGTCGGCTAAATCGCTGTTCTCAGCGCTCGTATTATCCGGATAGTAAATCGTACTCGGCCCGCTCTGCATCCGCAGCGTGTCGATCTGCTTCTGCATGGCGAGCACGCGCCACAGGCTGACCGCGCTGCATACCACGCTGACGCACAGCAGTCCCGCCGCTGCGATTGCCGCAATTTTCCACTTGCGGTTTTCGTTCCTGACCGGCTGGTTCTCTGCACCCGGCCACGATTCATCCGAGTCCTCTGCCTTTGGCATTAGCTCCGCATCCGGACGCAGCAACGTATCCACCGGAACGCCGAACAGCTTGCTCAGTTCCATTAAATTATCCATCGTAGGCACCGCCTGATCGGCCTCCCACTTGCTGACCGCCTGACGGCTCAGGCCCAGCTTTTCGCCGAGCGCCTCCTGACTCATGCCCTGCTCTTTTCGCAGCGCCGCGATTTTCTCACCTGTTGTCATTTCTGCCACCTGCCTTTCTTTTCTGTCTCCAGTGTGCCTGAAATGCCGCAAAAACGCCACCAACCCATCGTTTCTTTTTGTCAACCGACGGTTGCGGACGTCTTTCCGGTTGCAAAAAAGTCCCGAAATGCACATTTCGGGACTTTGAGGCTATCTGGGAAAACACTTATGGGTATTACCACACAATTCAGCGGTGAGCGGTTGGCGAGTAAATTTTGCGTGCTGATGCGGCGCGGTTCCGCAGCAATACTTTGTGTATTGCAAGGGAACGCAACAAAAT